>Ga0182030_10010448_pt1 | contig 18850 bp, 17 predicted proteins | sample 812S3MmetaG_FD_121299 | JGI IMG/M metagenome (GOLD analysis project Ga0182030, IMG submission 121299) | Permafrost microbial communities from Stordalen Mire, Sweden - 812S3M metaG (Illumina Assembly) | ecosystem: Environmental > Terrestrial > Soil > Wetlands > Permafrost | place: Sweden...
CGCACGGCCACCGCCGCGCACCGGGCGCCGCTGGGATGCGCGTTGAACACGACCGAATTTCCCGCCGCGGTGATGCTCACAACGTTGCCGCTCAGCGTGGGAATCGAGTGCGTGCTGGGCGTGATCGCGCCCACCACGCCGAAGGGAGTGTATTCCTCCAGCATGATACCGTAGTCGCCGCTGCGCGCATCCGGGCGCAGCCAGTCCACGCCGGGAACGAGCTTGAGGATCTGGAGCTTGGCGATCTTGTGGTCGAGCCGGCCGAGCCGGGTTTCGTCCAATTCGAGCCTGCCCCAAACCTCGGCGTTCTTTTCCGCCATCGTTTTGACGATGTTTTCGATCTGGCGGCGGGCCGCGACCCCCGCTTCCTTCAATTGCAAAAAAGCTTCCTGCGCCGCTTCACAGGCTTCGTTGGCTGTCGCAAACACGCCGAACTTGCCGCGCAACCCGGGCACCGCGTTCGGTTTTTTCGCGCTGCAAGCGCAGGGTTCCGTCTTGGCAGCGGGGGCGGGGGCGGGAACGGACGTCGTGGTGGTGGTGCCGCCCAGCTTGCCGAGCACTTCGGCCACCACGTCCCGGATCAAGGTTTCATTCACGGCACTCATACAAATTTGTCGCTAGCTCTTGGCGCTGAAGATTTGTTTCCCGAACACATCCACGCTGTCCACGATGCCGATGACCACGGCGTCGACCGGCGCCTCCTTCAGGCCGCCCGCCAACCGCGCGCTGCTGCCCTGACAAAAGAGGATCATTTCGCCTTCGCCGCAGCCGACACTATCCACCGCCACGATCGTATTCAGGCCCGGACGTAATTTCGTCGGATCTTTTTCATCCACGAGTTGCGGCCGCACGAGCAGGAGCTTGCGCCCGTTCATGGCCGGATCTTTTTTTGTGGCGACCACCGTGCCTTCAACTTTGCCTAGAAACATGGTTTCCTTTCCGCCTGGGGTGGCACCCGGATCGGCCGCGGCAATACCCGCGTCGCATCCCGGCCCGCCCCGGCGTCAGATTATTTCTTCTTCGGCAGCACGGCTTCGAGATCGTTGTGCGGCCGGGCAATGACGTGCACGCTCACCAATTCGCCTTTGATGGCTTTGATGGCCTGCGCCCCGGCGTCGGTGGCGGCCTTGACGGCGGCCACATCGCCCACGACACAGGCGGTCACGAGCGCGTTGCCCACCTGGATCATCGGGCCCGCGAGTTCGACGTTTGCGGCTTTGAGCATGGCGTCCGTCCCCTCGACGAGGGCGACCAGTCCGCGCGTTTCTATCATTCCAATGGCTTGAGGCATATTTGTGTTTTGTTGATCGGTAGTCTTCGTTAAATCAATTGTTTTTCGCTTCCAAAAACCGCTTGGCTTCCCGCGCCACCACCAGTTCCTCGTTCGCGGGAATCACAAAAATCTTCACCGGGGAATCGGCGCCACTGATGACGGCCTCAGCCCCGCGCACGGCGGCATTTTTCGTCCGGTCCAGCTGGATGCCCAGGTTCTCCAAATTCGCGCAAATGGCCGCCCGCAAATCCGGGGAATTTTCACCGGTGCCAGCGGTAAAAACGATGGCGTCCGCGCCGTTCATTTCGAGAAAATAACTTCCCATCCAATGCCGCGCGCTGGCCGCCAGCACCGCCAGCGCGAGCTTCGCGTTGGGGCTGCCTTGGGCCGCCGCCGCCGCGATGTCGCGGACGTCGTTCGAAACGCCGCTCAGCCCCAGCAAGCCGGATTGTTTGGTGAGTTGCATTTGCGCTTCTTCCAGCGGCATGCCCAGCGTCTTGACGGCATACGGCAGCGCCTCCGCATCGAGGTCGCCCACCCGGTTGTTTTGCGGCAGCCCGGATTGCGGGCTCATGCCCATGCTCGTGCCAATGGACGCGCCGTTCAGGATGCCGGTGACGCTCGAACTGCCGCCGAGGTGGCAGGAAATCACGCGCAGCGGCGGGCCGGAAATGTGGCTGGCGCCCCGGTTCACATAAAGCTGGCGCGCGCGCTCGGAAACGTCCGGCCGGCAAAGCAATTCGGCCGAGCGTTCGGCAATGAACTTGTGGCTCGCGCCATGGAATCCCCACCGGCGCACACCGATGTCAAACCACGCCGGCGGCACCGCGTAACGCTGGGCAGCCTCGGGCGCAAATTGATGAAAGGCGGTTTCAAAGAGCGCGATCAACGGGACGGCGGGCATGCGCCGGGCAAAGAGCTTGATCCCCGTGATGTAGGGCGGATTGTGCGCCGGCGCGAACCCGCTGAATTCAGCCATGGCCTGCAATACGCTCTCCTCCACTTGGACGCACCCCGTGATGTTTTTGGCGATGATGGTCTTAAACCCCACCGCCGCCAGTTCGCTTTCACTCGCGATGGCCCGGGCGGCAATCAATTCATGCAGACAATCTTCAATCGCCTTGGGATAATCCGTCACCCGCTCGAAGCCGCCCTTGTGCAACAGGCGCTCGGCGTTGTTCGAGAAGTCGAACAACCGCCACTTCAGCGAGGTCGATCCAATATTGGCGACAAGAATTTTCATATTTACGATTCGCAGATTTGCCGGTCCCCGGGATTTTCCCGGCGGCGCGGCAACCGCAAATCGTCAATCGCACATCATTCCAGCCATTTGCCCAAGCCGCTCAGACTGTCGTGCGGGCGCGGAATCACTTGCACGCTGACGACCGAGCCGACTTGCGCGGCCGCCGCGGCGCCGGAATCCGTCGCCGCCTTGACGGCGGCCACGTCGCCCCGGAAGAACACGGTGACATAACCGCTGCCGACCTTTTCCCAGCCGGTGATGCGCACATTCGCCGATTTCAGGGCGGCATCCGCGGCCTCGACGGCGGCGCAGAATCCCTTGGTTTCAATCATTCCAACAGCTTCCTTTGACATATCAATTAATGGCTAAAGTTTTAAGTAATGGGTTATTTCTTCGCTCCGGCCGGGCTGCCGAGAAAGGCCGCCAGCAGTTCTTCGTGCGGCCGGGCGATGACGTGGGAACCGACGAGCTCGCCAATCTTGGCGGCCGCTTTCGCTCCGGCATCGACGGCCGCTTTGATGCTGCCAATGTCACCCTTGGCGATGACCGTGATGAGGCCGCCCCCGATGGTCACCGTTTTGAGCAAGGTGACATTAGCCGCCTTCACCATGGCATCGCTCGCTTCCACGCTGCCCACGTAGCCCTTGGTTTCGATCATTCCTATTGCTTCGCTCATATACTTGCTTTGGTTGTTAGTTGATAGTTCAGTAATTTATTTGATCAATGCCACCGGAGTTTCGGGCTGCAGATTGCAGGCGTTCCCCTCATCCGTGTCGATGTGGACCTCCAATTTGAAACTTGGATCCACGCGGCAGAGCATCTGGTCCAGCGTAAGCCCGCAGTCGCCGCCGATCCTAAGCTTCATCCAGTCGCCGGGTTTCACGCCGTAAAAATCGGCGTCGGTCGGGCTCATATGCGCATGCCGCAGCGCCCGGATCACCCCATCTTTCATCTCAAAGAATCCCGCCGGCCCCATCAACATGCAGCCCGGCGTGTCCTTGATGCTGCCGGAAGGACGCAACGGAATGTCGAAACCCAGCGCGATGGAATCGGTGTAGGCCAGCTCAACCTGGTTAAAATTCCGGCACGGTCCCAGGATGCGCAAATTGGAAATCACCCGGCTGCGCGGGCCGATCAAGGTGACCGTTTCCTTCGCTGCAAACTGCCCGTCTTGATAGAGCCATTTGTGGGGGGTCAATTTGTGGCCTTTGCCGAACAGGATTTCAACCGCCGCTTCAGTGACGTGACAGTGACGCGCGCTGACATTGACCACCAAGGGATTCGGGGCGCTCACCGCGCGAGGCAATGGCTTGCCCAAACGAGCATAAACCGCTTGGCGAACCAAGTGTTCCACCACGGCACGATGAGGGGTTAACGCAACCGCTGTCATAAATTTTGCACTAGTTTGATAGATATCAGATCAAAGTCAATAATTATCTTGCAAAATGTTTCAGTTTCTATCATCATCTTCCACAGTTCGGGTCAAAATCGTCCATTTTCGTTGCCGGGCGCAGGGTGCGTGTTGAACCGCCCAGCCCAACGGTGGAGTGGTTGACTTCCCAACGTATGACGGCAGAAGAGCGTAAACATCGCATCGAAGCGTACCTCCAGCGCGTGGAATTCGCGTCGTTGGAAGAGCTTTCCCAGCACGTTGAAGCGTCAGTTTCGACGGTGCGGCGGGATCTGTCCACCTTGGAAACCGCGGGCAACGTCCGGCGCACGCACGGCGGCGCGCGCATCGTGACGCCAAGGTCGGATGAATTTGCCTTCACCGCGCGCGACGCCAAACAGCTTTCGGAGAAAGAGTTGATCGGCAAAGCCTGCGCGGAACTCATTGGCGCCAGTCAAAGCCTGATTCTGGACGCGGGCTCGACGGTTTATCACGTCGCGCGCCATCTTGAGGGCAAAGCGCCTCAGATCGTTACCAACTCGCTGCCGATCGCAAATCTCTATGCGTCGGCCAACCAGGTGGAAGTGATTTTGGCCGGTGGCGTGATTTATCCGCGACTGGAAGTGCTGGTGGGCCCGATGACCGTGGAGGCATTTTCGAGAATGCGCGCGGACGTGGCGATCATGGGCGCCGGCGGCATCACGCTGGAAGGCATTACGAATTCGCACGCGCTGCTGATTGACATCCAACGCGCCATGCTCAAGGCGGCCCAGAAGATCATTTTCTGTCTCGACCATACGAAATTTGGCCGCCTATCCGTCTCGCCGCTTTGCGGATTGGACATGATCGACACGGTGGTCACGGATAGCGAAGCGCCGCCGGATTTGGTGGCCGGCTTGCGCGAGCGCGGGGTGGAGGTGGTGCTGGCACCGGCGCCGAATGCCATTGGAGGATTAACTTAACCGCCAAGATGCGAAAAAGGCACAAAATCAATTCCGAGAGCCGAGGCAAACGAATACCGCGGCCCGCCCCAGCTAACGGAATTCACGGCGTAACTACCACGACTTGTCCCGGCGTCAACGATGGAAGCAAGGCCAGCACCTTGGGCATAAGCGGGCGCGTGTGGACCAACCGGATGCTTTCGGCTTTGAGCACCACGACCACGATGGTGAACTGCGGCAGATTCTGTTGGAATGACAAGTTGCGGTCGCCGGTGATGAAAACTTGGAACTCGGTTTGCGCCAAGGCCAGCAAGCGCCCGTTCTTGATGCCGGTCCCCCCCATGTCTTGGACCGTCTTGACCTCATGCCCCGGCAGATCGCGACGCAGCCGCCAATCGAGACATTCGTCGAGCAGCAGTTTCACGTCAGGCGGGGGCCAGCAACTTTTCGGCGGCGGCTGCGATGAACGTGATGGCCTGTTCGCGCTTCACCGTGGGGAAGCCGGCCAGGAATTCATCTATGGATTCCCCACCTTCCAGGTAATCCACAAGGTTCTGCACCGGCACGCGCGTGCCGGTGAAGACCGGCGTGCCGCCCATGATCTCTGGATCAGAGTGAAATACTTGAAGCAGATTGGCCGCGCTCATGCTGGAAACGTACCAGCGCTTCGCAGCGGGGGCAAGCGGCTCGTGCGAAGAATTCCAACCGGACTTGATTTAACATGAATGTAGCAGAACAAGTCAGGCTCGCCGGCGTCGTCGGCGCGGGCGGCGGCGGATTTCCCACGCACGTCAAGCTCGGTGCCAGGGCGGAGGTCGTCATCGCCAACGGAGCCGAATGCGAACCGCTGTTGCACAAGGATGCCGTGACGATGGAAGAAAATGCCGCCGAAATGGTGCGGGGCATGCAACTGGCCATGGAAGCCGTCGGCGCCCGGGAAGGCGTGATTGGCATCAAGGCAAAGAAAAAGCACGCCGTGGAGGCCGCGCAAGCCGCGTGCAAGAACACTAATATCCGCGTGCAGTTGCTGGGCGATTATTATCCAGCCGGCGATGAATACGATCTGGTTTACAACGTCACCGGCAAATTGATTCCACCTGGCGGCATTCCCATCGCCGTCGGCGCGGTCGTCAATAACGTCGAAACCTTCGTGAACATTGCGGCCGCGCACGACGGCAAACCGCTCACGCACAAAATGCTCACCCTTGCCGGCGCCGTGAAATCGCCGTGCACCCTGCGCGCGCCCATTGGCACGTCGTTCCGCGAATGCATTGAATATGCCGGCGGCCTCACCACGGACGACCCGGTGTTGTGCGTCGGCGGCCTGATGATGGGCACGACGACCGACGATCTCGACGCGCCGGTCACGAAGACTTCCACCGGCGTCATCATTTTGCCGCGCTCGCACCATGTCATCGAACGAAAGCTCAAGCCCGCCAAGCAGCAGGCCGCCATCGGCAAGTCCGCCTGCGACCAATGCCGCTATTGCACGGAATTTTGCCCGCGTTTCCTGCTCGGCTACGCCGTGGAACCGCATCAAGTGATGCGCACGCTGGCGTTTACCGGCACGGGCGCGGAATATTACAGCCAGTGGGCGGCCATGTGCTGCTCATGCGGGCTGTGCACGCTGTATGCCTGCCCGGAGGAATTGTTTCCCAAGGAAGCCTGTGATGACGCCAAGGCCGTCATGCGCGCCAAGGCGATCAAGTGGACCGGCCCGATGCAGCCCAAGGTCCACGCCATGGCGGACGGCCGCCGGGTGCCGATCAAGACGCTGGCGAAAAAATTGCACGTGCTGGACTACGATTTGCCCGCGCCCTACCTGCGACAGGAAATCACCCCGCGCCGCCTGGTGCTGCCGCTCAAACAAAGCGCGGGAACTCCCTGCCTCGCGAAAGTGAAGGCGGGAGACCGCGTGAGCGCCGGCCAGATCATCGGCGAACCGGCGCCCAATGCGCTCGGCGCGATTCTGCACGCGCCGATGAGCGGCACGGTCCGCGAGGCAAACGACCAGCAAATCATTTTGGAGAAATAACGTTATGGCCGAGAAATCCGTTGGATTGATTGAATTGTCGAGCATTGCCGCCGGCTTCGTCGTGGCGGACACGATGCTCAAGGCGGGTGACGTGCGGCTGATTTTGTCGCGCTCGATTTGTTCCGGGAAATACATGGTCCTGATCGGCGGCGATACGGCTGCCGTGGCCGGCGCCGTCCAAGCCGGAGTGGACGCCGCCGGGGGCTGCCTGATCGACAGTTTTGTCATCGCCAATCTGCATCCGGACGTTTATGCCGCGCTGGGGCGCACGCAAATGGCGGAAACGACCGGCGCCCTGGGCATCATCGAATCTTTCAACGTGGCAACGTTGATTCAAGCGGCGGATACGGTGGCCAAGACTTCCAACGTGCAATTGCTCGAAGTTCGCCTGGCCATGGCGATGGGGGGCAAGGCGTTTTGCACCATGACCGGCGATGTGTCCTCGGTGCTGGCGGGGGTCAACGCCGGGCGGGCCGTGCTGGCGGAAGCGGGCGTGCTGGTAAACAGCGCGGTGATTTCCCGGCCGCATCCGGATGTGTATCGGGAAGTGGTCTGATCATGACGATCACGTTGTTCATACCGTGCTTCATTGACCTGATGTATCCCGAGGTGGGCATCAGCGTGGTACGAATTTTTGAGAAGCTCGGACACCAAGTGGTCGTGCCTTCCGCCCCGGCCTGTTGCGGTCAACCGGCGTTCAATTCCGGCTATTGGGATGAGGCCCGTTCCACGGCGGTGAAGGTGCTGGAACAACTGCAATCCGCCGAGTCCGTCGTCGTTCCCAGCGGCTCCTGCGGCGCCATGCTGAAAGTCTTCTATCGCGAGCTGTTCGCCGGCACGCCGCACGCCGGCCTGGCCCAAAAGCTCGGCGCCAAAACGCACGAGTTTTCTTCGTTCCTGGTCCACCAGCTCGGCGTGACCGATCTCGGCGCCGCTTTTCCACATAAAGTCACGTTCCATGACGGCTGCCATGGCCTGCGGGAATTGAACAACAAACTGCCGCCCCGACAGTTGCTGGCCAAAGTGCGCGGGTTGGAACTGGTGGAGATGTCGCCGCCGGAAACGTGCTGCGGCTTTGGCGGTACGTTTTCCGCCAAGTTTCCGGCCATCGCCACCGCCATGGGCGAAGGCAAATGCGCCAGCGTTCTCGATACCCAGGCCGACTATGTGGTCTCTTGCGACTCCAGTTGCCTGATGCAGATCCAGGGTCTGGCCAGCCGGCGGCAGATGCCGATTAAAACCATCCATCTCGCCCAAGTCCTGGCTTCCTCATGACTGCGCCCGCCGCCCAATTTACAACCGATGCCCGCCGGCTCTCCGCCGATCTGCGGCATCGCGGCATTATCCAGACGGCAATGGGTAAATATGAAGTCGTGCGGGACCAGCGCAAGGCGGGTTTTCAAGACTGGCAAGGCGCGCGCGAACTGGCCGCGCGCACCAAATTCCAGGCCGTCAATCATCTCGGCCAGCACTTGGAGGAATTGGCCGCCAAGCTTGAGGCGCGTGGCACCCAAGTCCATTGGGCCGGCACCGGCGCGCAGGCGCGCGAAATCATTTTATCCATTCTACGGGAGAAGCAGGCGCGCGTCGTGGTGAAATCCAAAACCATGACCTCCGAGGAAATTCACCTCAATCACGCGATGGTGGAAGCCGGCTATGAGGTGGTGGAATCCGACTTGGGTGAATTCATCGTCCAACTGCGCGGAGAAGCGCCCTATCATTTGGTCTTCCCCTCCATGCACCTCACCCGCGGCGAGATCAAGGACCTGTTCGCCGAAAAGTTGCACGATGCGCCTTCGGACAATCCCGAAGATTTGACGATGGTCGCGCGCCGGGTGCTTCGCCAAAAATATCTGCAAGCCGATATTGGCATTACGGGCGCGAATTTTGCCATTGCCGAGACCGGCATGATTTCCATCACGGAGAACGAGGGCAACGCCCGCCTCACGGCCGCGCTGCCCAAGACGATGATCACGCTGGTGGGCATCGAAAAAATCCTGCCGCGCCTCGCCGATTTGGGCTTGTTCCTGCCCATGCTGGCCGTGATGGGCGCCGGCCAGGCGCTGACGGGCTACAACACCTTTTATGGCGGACCGCGCCAGCCGGGCGAGAGCGACGGACCGGAGGAATTCCATGTGGTCTTCCTGGACAATCAGCGAACCGCGCTGTTGGCGGATGCCGAGCAGCGCGATGCGCTGGGCTGTATCCGGTGCGGCGCCTGTCTGAACGTCTGCCCCATTTTCCGCAACGTCGGCGGCCACACGTATGGCACCACCTATGGCGGGCCGATCGGATCGGTGATCACCCCGCACCTGCGCGGCTTGGCCGAGTGGAAACATTTGAGCGACGCCTCCTCCCTTTGCGGCGCCTGCACCGAAACCTGCCCGGTGAAAATTGAGCTGCACCATCATTTGCTGCAAAACCGCCGCAACGGAGCGCAAGCCAATCCGAGTCGGTTCCAAAAAACCGCCTTCAAACTCTTCGCGGCGATGGCCAATAATGCCCGCTGGTGGTCGCTCATCACCCAGCTGGCCCGGGTGGGGCAGGTGCTGCAAAAACCCGTCAAAAGCACGGCGCTCGATCCGGCCTCAGCCTGGACCAAAACCCGTGATTTGCCGCCCGTGGCGAAAGAAAGTTTTCGCGAGTGGTGGAAAAAACGAAAATGAGCGAACGGGAAGACATATTTGCGCGCATTCGCGAAGCCTTGTCGGTCAAGGCCGTTGGCCATGACGGTGGTTTGCCGAGCGTGATCGAGCAGCGGAGCGTATTGCCGGCCGTGGGTTCCACGGAAGCGGAGCAGCTGGCCCTCTTCCGCAAAAACGCCGCCGATTTGCGGGCGGATTTTCAACAGTTTGCCAGTGAAAGCGACTTGCAGTCCAGCGTGCGCGAGCTTTGCCAGGTCGAAGGCTGGACCAAGATCGCCACTCACGATGGCCAGCTTGCCCATGCGGTCGCGCAATCTCTCGGCGTGCCGGTGTTGAACACAACCGGGGGTTACGAAAAACACGAATTGGCGGCCTGCGACGCCGGCATCACCGAATGCGACGCCTTGGTGGCGCAAACCGGCAGCGTGCTGGTAACCACCCTCAGTGCGGGCGGCCGGGCGTTGTCCTGCCTGCCCCCGCATCACGTGGTGCTCGCGCGCAAGGAGCAACTGGTGTCCGATTTGCCCGCCGCCTTGGAATTATTGCAGCGCAAATACGGGCGGAAATATCCCAGCATGATCTCCTTCATCACCGGCCCCAGCCGTACCGGTGACATCGAGCGCATTCTGGTCCTCGGCGCCCACGGACCGAAAAAGCTGACAATTCTGATGGTTTAGCCCAGCAGAGAGGCAAAAGGAAGGACACCAATTACGAAGGCGTCCTATGAATGCGAAAAAGGGAACAATCTAAAACACGGAGACGCCACGACGCAGAGTGATGCCGTCTCAGGGCGGCAAAAGTTGGCGCATAGGGCGATTCATTTTTGGGGGGGAAATTGTTGATTTGAAGTTGCAATCTGATCGGAAAAATGGAATTGGTTTATTACTGAACGTATGAGTGCCAAAGAAATTCTCCTGGAAGTGGCGGAAAAGCTGCCAGCCGACGCCACCTTGACAGACGCGATCTACGAACTCGAATTCCGCCAAGCGGTGGAGCAAGGTTTAGCCGAGTTGGACCGTGGCGAAGGTATTCCCATTGAACAGGTCAAAGCACAGATCGCTTCATGGGCTGGAAAGTGACCATTTCCCCGTCGGCCCAATCCGACTTGGCCGGCATTGTCCGTTACATCGCTCAGCACAATTCCGACGCCGCCGCGAGGCTCGGTTATGAATTGATCACTCGTGCCGAAAGTTTGACACAATTTCCTGAAACCGGCCGCATGGTGTCGGAATTTCGTCAGCCCGATTTACGCGAAATCATCTGCCGCTCCTATCGAATCATTTACCGGCTAAAACGCGAGGACAACCAGATTCAAATCGTCCGTTTCTGGCACGGGGCTCGAGGTTTTCCGCACATTCCCAGTACCAGCTAAAACCGTAGCGGCCCGCTCCCAAGGAACATTCACACCCGCGATTCCGTGTCTCACATCCAACTTGCTTGGCTTGACCAAGACAGGGGCTCCCCCTTCCATTTTGATCCAAAAAGGCATTATTGCTCAAGCGGGTTGGAATTTTCCCGATATGGGATCGGCAGTGCGCCAGGTTTTGCCGGTCAAAATTCGCCGGTTCTGTCTGGCTTGGCGCGTGCATGGCCATGAACGTTAAACGAATCACGCTGGACACCAAGTTGAATGCCTGCCTCAAAAGTTGAAGCGAGCCTACCGACACACACCTTTTATGGTTTTACTGGATCGCTACCTTGACCAAGTCAAAAATCTGCCGCCGGCCCCGACGGTGGCTGTTCAATTGCTCGGCCTTTTTAGCGACCCCGACCGGGACATTGACCGCATCGTCGAGCTCATCGCCCACGACCCGTCGCTTACCACCGAAACATTGCATCGGTGCAACGACGGCTGTTTGACGGGATCTGCGCCCGCTGAAGACATGTTCGAAGCGGTAACCCGGCTGGGATTATACGAAATCTACTCCATCGTAGTCGGCCTGATGGCATCCCGCACCATGACGCAAGTCCGGGCCGAGTACAGGTGGGATGCGAATCGGCTTTGGCAACATACGGTGCTTACGGCGGTCATCAGCTCTGCCTTGGCCAAACGGGTTCAAGTGGCCGAAGCCACCGCCTTTACGGCCGGCCTGTTGCACGACATCGGCAAACTCGTCCTCGTCTCAATGGAGGGCATCGTATACGCCGACATGGTGCGCACTGCCGGGTTTTTTGGCCCGTCGTTGGCTGCCACCGAAACTGCTTGCTTTGGGTTCACTCATGCAGCTTTGGGTGCTCGTTTGCTCGCGCGCTGGGGGTTGCCGGATGGCCTCCGTCTCGCCGTCGAGTTGCATCATCAATCGCCCGCCACCGCCAGCGAACACCTGCGGCTGGCGGCCGTGGTCAACTTTGCCAATTCCCTCGCCCACCAGATGGCTGATGGCCCTGCCGGAGCGCCAACCGCAGCCGAGGCAAGTTCCGAAGCAATGGAATTGGTGGAGTTGACGGACAAGGATATTCCCGCCCTCGTTCTCCAGATAAGCCTCGATCTGCAGCGGGTTCACGGGCTTTTGCACCTGCACGCCTGACCCGGTTCCCGGTGCGGTCATGGCTTAATTTCCCAGCTTGAAGAATATTTGGGAATTTGTCGGCGTAATGCTGTATGGTGAAACTGCCGTATTGGTCGTCCACGGACCGGCCAGATTAGTCGCTTGCAAAAGCGGCCCGGGAAACCACTGAAGAATCAGGTTGCCCGTGCCGGTGGAACTAATCTTCAACTGGACGGCAGGCGGCACCACCAAACTTGCATCATAGATGGCCAGCACTTGAGCCGCCGTGAGCACATTGGTAAAGACCGCTGCCTGCGCAATGGTGCCAGAAAATAAACGCACTGAGCCATAGTCAGGGGCACCCCCAATCCAAACATCCAGATTGTCCCCGGCGGGTGCCAGCACCGTATCATTGGCTTTGAGCACGCCATCCACGTAAAGCGAACCGTTGTTGGGCCGGTTGGGATTTCCCGTGTACGTGTAAGCCAGCATATGCCAACCGCTGCCAACAATCGAGGTCGCACTGGTCGCGTCGCCGCTGCTGCTGCCGTCCGATCCGCCCGGATCCCCTGAATCGTTGACGCTCATGCGCCATGAACTGTCGCCATGCCCGATTATTCCCGCAAAATGGGGTGTCACCTCAACATTAATCCAAGCCAGCGCGGTAACGGCATTAGTGATGTCGAAGGGGCCTTCGGGTATGTCCACATAGCCCGACGTTCCGTCAAACGACGCGGCATAGTTCGGAGCGCCGAATCCGGGCAGCGGCACCCCGGGTTGGCCAAGCGCAACGCCTCCGACGTATGTTCCATTATACCCGCCGCTGATGTCATAAGCGACTGTGCCACCCGTTTCATTCAACGGCCAATACGCCAGCGGTTGCCAAGCCAGCACCCAACTTTTATAAGCACCCGGCGTGGCACTGACTTCGCTCGAATTGCCACTTTCCCCACCAGTCCCAACAGCCTGCACGACATAGTAATACGTGGCACCATTGACCAACCCGGTGTCCGTGTAGTTCGTGCCGGCCGTACTGCCGACAGTGGCATGGAAACTGCCGGCGAGCACCGAGCGGTTAATGGTGTAATTGGTGGCTCCCGCGGAACCATTCCATGACAATTTTACCGTGGCATTTGTCCCGGGGATCGCCGTCAGGCCGCCTGGCGCAAGGACGGTAGCCGAGCTGGCCATGCCACTGACACCAAATATGCCGGTGGTTTGCTCGGACCCGGCGTTGGCAGGCTTCGTAAAAGTGACGGAAGCGATGACCCCGGTCAATCCCAGGGCCGCCAAGTTGAGTGTGGTTTGGTACAAATTGGGATTGTTTGCCCCGTCGTCTTCGGCAGCAGAGCCCGCTCCCAGCTTGAGCCGGCCAAAGCCTTGAATGGCAACGTTGGTAACGGTGTTAAACCAGTCCTGCGCATTAAAGTTCAAGGCTTGGCTATGGGTCCCGTTGGTAAAGTTTAAGACTAAACTCCCCATCCCGCCACTGGTGTTGGCCGAACAAGCCAACAAGGCCAGAGAATCGTAAGCCTGCGGGGTAACCAAGGTTAAAGTGGCGGAGCCGGGATAGTTGTAACCCAATACCAAGGCATTCGTATTCCCATAAGGCATAAACTGGAATACCGTCGTTTCGTCCAATTCACTCGTAAAAACCCCGTTCGGAAGCAAACCGCGATCGCTCCCATTCAACCCCGCCTCATAAAAACAATAGTCGTTCACGATGTCGAACGCCGTTGCGTTTGGCGTGCCCGCCGTGGCGCTGTTGGGAGCGAGCGCCCGGGCGTTGTATCCCGTCACCGCAATCGGAGCATTCCCGCTCGCTACCACCAGCGCGAACGATCGCCCTTGCACCACGCCGCTGCCAAGATTTGTCAGCCAGACGCTCGTGTAATAATGTCCCGCGGGCAGATTCGTAACTGCGGACGGCGCCAGACTGATTTGCACATTGGTCGCCTGACCGCCCGCCGCCAGCGTTCCGGTGTTGGCGGAAGCAGTCAGCCACGCTGATGTACAAGCCAGGGACCAGCTCAAGGCGGCGGTTCCCGCATTGGTCAACACCAGGCTCACAAATGTTGGATTGGGAACGACCGAATATTGAGACACAGCGGTAAAACCATCTCCCGGGCTGATTTGCAGTGCATCCAGCGCGTTCGTCCAGGCGACTTGCATAATAACCACCGTGTCGGAACAATCCCAGGAATCCAGAACATTGGTTCCCGCCGGCGTGGGGGCCGTCCAGTTGTACCAGGACAAGGTGTTCGTATTGCGGACATTCCACGCCGCCACGGCGTTGGTAGTAAGCCACGGGCCGTAGGCCGCCCAAAGATTCTGGTCTTTGGCCATTCGTGCCAGCCAACGGGAGAATATGCCATTGAAGCCCCCGTAATCGCCGGAACTATAGACTTGCAGAATCCCCGCCGATGCAAGGTTGCCTTGGGTGTATTTCGCGGCTAAGATTGCGTCCTGGCCATAAAAAGGCAGCCCGGTTGCCTGATAAAGAAAGTTCCCGGCCCCGATAAAAGTGCCTTGGTTGTAGGTGGACGCCCAGGTGTTATAGACATTGTTGGTCGCGATGCCGTCATAGATCGCACCGGTATTGGTTTGAAACAGTAGTCGGCGTTCCCAAGCATAACAATCCTCCGCTTTGCTCAAATAGGAATTGTCTCCGTAAAAACTGAACAGGTAACATGCGGCAATCGCCGCCGGCCCATTGACGGCGGCATTTTTATACCCGTCCGCGGTATTCCACCAAAGGCCGCCGCCGGTAAAGGTAATGTCCCAGCCCCGGCTGAACATCGCATCAAAATTGGATTTGGCCACGTTCAAGAAGTACGTGTTGCCGGTCGCCAAATAGGCGCGGCAAAAGGCGATGACCGCCCAGGTGATATCGTCATTGTAGCTATCCGCGGTCCACAGCGTTCCATTCTCCGCAATAAACCCGTTGCAGAGCGCGCTGACCAGGTTTCGCGTGCTCGAATTCCCCGTGCGGTCATAGCTGTCTTCAGCCATCTCAATCTCTTCCGCAAGGGTCCACCATCCGGGACCCGTTCCGGAACCGGTATCCAACTTGTAATAGTTGTTTCCGCTGTTATTGACATAAAACGCATTGTTGAACGCGTTGAAAATTGCATCCGCGGCATTTGTGGCCGGCACGGAAGTCGCCGCATTATAAAGCGCCAGCTCTTGAGTTGCGGACAGGGCATTGGTAAAGACGGACACTTGCGCAATACGGCCAGCCAACAGCCGCGTTGTTCCATAGTCAGGCGCTCCCCCAATCCAAACATCGAAGCCATCCCCGGCGACGCTGGACACTGTGTCGTTAGCCACCAGCACTCCATCCAAATAAAGCGAACCATTGTTCGGAACGTTGGGATTTCCGGTGTATCTGTACGCCACCATATGCCAACCGCTGCCAACAATCGAGATTGGGCTGGTTGCGTCGCCGCTGCTGCCATCGGCGGCGCCCGGATCTCCGGAAGCATTAATGCTTAAACGCCAGGAACCATCGCCATGACCGATTAATCCCGAGAAGTTCTGGCTGACTGGAACGTTCACCCAGGCGATGGTCGTAATGGCATTGGTAATGTTGAACGGACCATCCGGGATGTCCACATAGCCGGACGTTCCATCCAGCAGCGCGGCATAACTCGGATAACCAAACCCGGCCAAAGACACCCCCGGTTGTCCCAAGGTCACCCCGCCGACATAGGTTCCGTCGTTGCCGCCCACAATGTCAAACGCCTCAGAGCCATTCGTTTCATTTAACGGCCAATAGGCCAGCGGGCCGTCTGCCACCACGGCTGCTGCATACGAACCCGGCACCGGCGCCATCGGTGTGGCCACCGCCTCTCCGGAATTGCCGCTCTGTCCCAGAACATTTTGCGCCGAGACCACGTAGTAATACGTGGTTCCGTTGGACAATCCCTTATCCACATAATTCGTGGCCGTCACGCTCGCGAGGTTGGTTTCCGTGCCACTGCTCGTCGAACGCTTTACACTATAGCTCGTCGCTCCCACCGAACCCGTCCAATTTAAGTTGACCAGCGTGTAACCCGCCTGTGAATTGAGCCTGGTCGGAGCCGGCGGCGGCGCCATCACGCTCCCATATGCCCGGAATTCCCCAAAACTGGCCCAATCGCCCAAAGGCAGCCCGGTAATCGTGATCCGCACATAACGCCCGGCGGCAATAAACACGTCCACTTGGTCCTGGGCCGGGCTGGTGTTCGCCGTTTTGTCGACCACCATCGCCCAGTTCGTGTTGTCCAAAGACACGGCTACGGTGTAATCGTAAACCACTCCATTCATTGGCCAGAGCACTTCGTCCCCCGTCAGATTACACAGTCCGCCTAAATCCACCTGCCACCAATGATTGGTATTCCCGTCATTGGCGCTCCAGCAGGTGGCGGTGTTGCCATCGTTGCCGTAGCTGGCGGGATTGTTCGCCTGCTGGCTGTCCGTGCTGGCCGGCTGATTCAAAGCCAGATTGTTCGTGAGGAAAAGCCCGGCCGGTGTCGTGAAGCCGAGGTCATCCACGTAGCCACGATACCCGCCTGCGCCGCCCGGTTGACTGTAGCCAAAATCAATTTGGTTAACCGCCTTGCCCGCCAAGGGAGTCAAATCCACGGTCACATAATTCCACGTATCCAGCGCCAAGACTCCCCCCTGGTTGGCGGGATTCACTCCCACCCCGAATTGATTTGTCAACCCACTGTTTCGAAGATTTGTGCCATCGGTGAATATAAGATCCAACGCCGCATAAGCGCTGTTACTTCCTGCCGTTAAACTGTTATTGGCGGGGCTTTGCGGGAAGATCCAGTAGGAAAAGCGCATTCCCGGAGAAATCGTCACGTTCTGGCCGCTGAGATTAAACACCGCCATGTACGCATAGTCAGACACCCCGCCTAGTGCCGCTCCCGAATACATGATTGCATAGGTGCCACTTTGGCTGTTCTCGCTTCGCACCCCCAATTCCGGTCCCGACACCCCACCGGTGATGGGGCCGACATTGCTGATGCCGCCTCCGGAAGCTCCGGTATCAACCGTGTTGGTCCAGTAGATTTGAGTCTCGTTCGCCTCCAGGCCGGTGCCCCACAGATAGTTCTGCGCGAGTTGCGCGGTCATCCCATCCGTATAAGACGGTGGCGCGAGGAGTGGATTGGCACCCCAATTCGTGTTTGGGGTTGTGCCCATGCTGAAAGCCAGCGTCCCACCGTTGGCGATGTTTCCAAAGCGTATCCAATCCGCGCTGGACGCCTGGCCGTTTACCATCAGGTTCTGAACGTAGGGCGCGCTGTCTCCCGCTCCGCCGCCGGTTATGGTCACGTCGCCGTTGGTCAGATGGATGACCGCCTGCGGAAAAAGCGGCCCGTTCAGGATCAGGACATCGTCACCCGGTAATTCCGGATACATGCCCAGCGCGGCGAACACATACCACGACGACATCTGCCCCAGGTCGTCGTTGCCTGGCAAACCGCCCGGGGCCGTTGAATAAAGTTGCGTAATGATTTGGCGGACCACGGCCGAGGTCTTGTACGGCTCGCCCAAGAAACTGTAGATCCAGGGCGTTTCTGAACACGGCTCATTGCCCATGTAAGCATAGCTGGAAGAGCCGGTGTTGTTATCGTTAAGTTCCGTGAAAAATGTATCCAGCCGGGACGACGCGACCGCTGGACCACCCATCAGATCGGTGAGGGAAGCCAGGTTAAATGGCACCATCCAGACATATTGGGCGCCCGTGCCCTCGACGAAGGCGTCATCTTTGTCGTAGGTTGAAACACTGCTGTTAAAACCCGGCGACCAAAGGCTGTCGGACCGTCGCAACTGCAAATAGCCGGAACCGGTGTTAAAGTGGTTGCGCCAGTTCTGGGCGCGGTTCATGGCCAGCGTGTAATTGGTGGTGTCGCCCTGCGACTGGGCGAATTGGCCCAAAGCAAAGTCAGCGCTGCAATATTCCAGCGTCATCGAGACCGGTCCGTACCCCCCGATCTCATTCTCAGGAACAAAACCCAGGTTCAAGTAGTCGCGCTCGGCATCCCGCTCATAGGCTCCGTTCATGGCCTTGGTCGCCGGATTAACCGCCGCCCTTACCATGGCCGCCAGCGCGGCCGCCGTGTTGATATTGGTTGCCCCAAACGCATACATGCCCGCAATGACCGGCGTGGCGGGATCGCCCATCATGATTCCAGAGTCAGCCACGGCAACGGGCCAGCGTGGCATGGCTCCGTTATCAGTGGCATCCTGCACCAACGACTGTGCCATGTCGCCCGCGCGGGCAGGGTCCATCATGGCAATGAATTGGCATTCACTGCGGTAAATATCCCAGCCGGAAAACCAGCCATACTGGGTACGTCCGGATAATGTGTGTGCCTTCCCGTCAAAGCCCATGTATTCACCGTTGACGTCACTGACCACTTCGGGCGCCTGCAGGGCGTGATACATCATGGTGTAAAAGGTCGCCGTGTCCGCCACCGTCCCGCCGTTCACTTGAATTTTGTTCAGATAGGCATTCCAGTTGTTGCTGGCCGTGCTGATGGCCGAACTAAAGCCCGCACTGTTAAAGGCTGAAGCCGGGCTTTCCGCCGCCAAGTTCGCCTGGGCATTGGCCACACTGACATAGGAGAGCCCCGCCCGTGCCAGCACTGGCCCTCCGGCGGGCAAATTGAACGTAAGGTAAACGCCGGAATTCGGTCCCGTGGCATTTGTCCCGTTGGCCGTCAACAGCGAGCCGTTCCACACGCCGTAGGCGCCAAAGGCATGATCGAAAACGATGTCGAAGTACAGTACCTCGCTGGCAACGCCGCACATGCCGGGCATTTCTGTCCAACCATTCAC
>Ga0182030_10010450_pt1 | contig 18848 bp, 15 predicted proteins | sample 812S3MmetaG_FD_121299 | JGI IMG/M metagenome (GOLD analysis project Ga0182030, IMG submission 121299) | Permafrost microbial communities from Stordalen Mire, Sweden - 812S3M metaG (Illumina Assembly) | ecosystem: Environmental > Terrestrial > Soil > Wetlands > Permafrost | place: Sweden...
CCCGACGGCAAGGGCTACTGGCTGGTCGCGTCCGACGGGGGGATCTTCGCCTACGGCGATGCCACCTTCTACGGGTCGATGGGTGGTAGCCCGCTCAATGCACCGGTCGTCGGGATGTCCTCCTCGGTCAGCGGGCACGGCTACTGGCTGGTTGCTTCCGATGGCGGACTCTTCGCCTTCGGCGATGCGGCATCGCTGCCCTACCGGGGCCGGGTCCTGTCGGCCGTCGAGAAGAACTCGGGGGCCTCGGTCAACCGCGACTGCGGATTCAGCCGGAAGCTGCAGTCCGGCTCGGAGCTCTGGCTCTTCTGCGACACCGCGGTGCAGACGGGGACCTGGGGTACCCCGACCCAGCAATTGGCGGGGAACAGCTTCGCCACTGCTCCTCCGGCGGTAGCCGGTGCCAGCCCCACGACACTGGTGGACGGGACGAACGGCTCGGGCGGTCTCGTGAACTACCTGCCCCCGGCGGCCGACCCGACGTGCACCGCAGCAGGGGGAACTCCCCGGTCCTGGCCCTCGGGGACCGCCGCGGTCCCGAATTCACCCGACGTGATCGTCTCGTACGACAATGCCTGCCTCCAGGGCTCGAATCTCCTTCCGGGCGGTTGGGGTGTGCTCGTCCACAACACCCAGACCGGCGCGTGGTCGGCCACGACGAGCGCCTCGATGTGGCAGGTGCCGTCGTCGGGGGACACGTGGATCGATCTGAAGTCTCCGGTGATCGATTCCGCCGGCAATGTCGATTTCTTCGGCTACTCCTCGCTGGGCCTCTATCTGGCCCGGGTGCCGGCCGGATCCGTGACATCGCCGAGCAGTTACCAGTGGTGGGACGGAACAGCTCAGGTGAACTCCTGGACCACCAATCCCGCGTCGGCCCTGCCACTGCCCGGAACCACCAGCCTCTTCGAGATCGAGGGCGCCTCGGTGGACAATTTCCAGTCCGTGCTCCCTGCCGGAGGTCAGGGCCAGTACGTGGCCGCGTTGTCGACATTCCTGGCTGGTCCGTACTCCGTGCTCCGCTCCCCCGATCTGATCCATTGGGCCATCGACACGGCATGGGCCAACAGTGGGATCGCGACCCTGACCGGATGCGGTCACCCGTCGGGGAACGTTCCGCTCCAGTGGTATTGCCGGGCCGCGACGGTCCATCCGGAGTACAGCACCAGCAGCCAACTGGCCATCTCGTGGTATTCGACCAGTGATCAGCACGTCCGGATGACGTTCGTTCCCTACTGACGCACTGCACGTACGACCTGCACCCGGGAGGGATCGGGAGACGGAACGAGGCGCCCGGCATGCACGCCGAGGGTCGGAGGTGAGACGAAGCGAGCGGGCCCGATCCACGGCGATACCGGCACCCCGGACGGTTCCCGCAGTCCGTGGAGGCCGCACCGTCGCGGCTACTGTGCCCCTCGTGGGGCTCCAGTCCGCGGGGACGGTCGAAGTGGTGGGGAAGACCGCACCAACGAGGAGCGGGGGGCGATCATGGGTGGGGTCGGGCCTCGCCGTGACCGCTTACGTGTGTGCGATCGGGCCCACCCTGGTCATCGCCGCCATCACGTTGTATCGGGGATGGTCGCCGACCGCCGACGACGCCGTGTTCTCGTGGCGGGCATGGAACGTGATCTCTCGGAATCCGACCCTGCTCGGGGCGCCGACCCACGGCTACAGCGCATCCGGACACGCGGTCTTCGCTCCCGGGCCGGTCCTGTCGTGGTTCATGGCCGTCCCCGTGCACGCGAACCCGAAGTACGGGGCGTTCGTGGTCTCGGTCGGGCTGGCGGCGATCGCGGAGGGTGTGATCGTCGCCGCGGCGAGATCACGGAGCGGTCCGACCGGAGGTCTGGTGGCAGCTGCTGGGGTGGTGGCCCTCTGCTGGGCCGAACCGCAATTGCTCTTCAATCCCGTCTGGACGCCGTGGATCGGGCTGCTGTGGTTCAGCGCCGGCATCGCCGCCGCATGGCCGCTCATGTCCGGCCGGCTCGCCTGGGCACCGGTCGTGATCGTGGCGGTCTCCGTCGCCGCCCAGGCGCACATCATCTTCGCCCCCGCCGCGGTGCTGGTCGGAGCCCTGGCGATGGTCATGGGAGTCATCAATGCGCGGAGGCGGCGAGGGGGGAGGGAGCGCACCGGCCGATGGTGGCTCGCTTCGGCCGGCGTACTCGGCGTGCTGCTGTGGACGCCCACCCTCATCGCGGAGTTCTCCTCCACGCCCGGGAACCTGCAGCTGATCGTGACCTCCCGGGGGAACGGGTCCAGCCTCGGAGCCAGCTACGCCATGCATGGCGCCGCAACGGCTGTCGCCGTCCTTCCCTCCTGGGGCCGGACGTTGCCGCAGGCGGGTGGCAGCGTCTTCTACGAGACGATCGGCCAGTTGTACGGTGCATCGATCCTGTGGTGGATCGTGGGCCTGGTCCTGGTCGGGTCGGCCATCGCCTGGGGGGTGCGCCGGGGAAACCGGGCACTGCTCGATCTGGCCGTCGTGACCCTGGTGACGAACGTCGTCGTCGTGGTCACCGTCGCGCAGATTCCTGGATCCGATGCGCTCGAGATGACGTACCTGAGCGTGATCTTCTTCCCGGTCGGCATCCTCACGTGGTGTTGTGTCGGATGGCTCTGTTGGGATGTCGTGAAGGAGGTGTCGAACATCGGCGGCTCCCCATCGCCGGTGGTGCGTTACGCCGCCGATGGGGTCCGGGTCCTCGGAGCCGTGGCGCTCCTGGCGTTCTCCGTGCATGTGGTCGACTCCGCGGCGGCCAGGATCCCCAGTCAGGAGTCACTGTTCGGCGGGCCTTCAGCGGAAGGTATGGCGGCGAGCGTGGTGAATTACGTGCGGGAGCATGTGCGGACGGACACACCGGTCCGGGTGGAGGTCGATTCGCCGCAACCATTGATCGGCAATGCCGTCCAGATGGGTGCGGCCTACCAGTTGCATGCGGAGGGGTGGGACGTCCGATTCATCGGGGGGCTCGGGGAGGAGATCGGCACGGATGCCATGGCTCACGGTCCGACGGCGGTGATCCGGTGTGACACGACGAGCCGAACCTGCACGCGACTGCCGCCGGGGGAGAGAGACGCCAACTCCTAGGACGACGTTGGCGGGCCCGACGCCCGACGCCCGAGGATTTCCCCACGCTTGACCGCCTCCCGAACGGCCCGCTGGGCGTCCGGACCCGACCACGGTCGGTCCGGTCCGGGAACCCGGATCAGGCGGGGGGAGCCGGATCGTGGCCCGGAGCTCCGGGGGGGTCGTGCGCCGAACCGCCGGTGTCGCCCGCGCCCACGTCGCCGTCGTCGGGTGCCGTGACCGGTGGGAGGAGTGGTGCGGCGGCGGACTCGATCGCCGCGGACGTCGCAGGGGTCTGGGCCGGTGGCGCCGGGTACGGAGGCACGGGAGGCGCCTCGTGTGACTGAGCGGGAGGCGGCGGGTAGGGCGGTGCCGCCGGGTACGCCGGTGTCGCCGGGTACGCCGGTGCGGGCGGATCTGCCGGGTACGCCGGGTACGGCGGCGCGGGTGGGTACGCCGGTGGCACCGGGGCCGACCAACCCTGCTCCGGCGTCGCCTGTTGGGGATCGGCGGGTGCGGGATAGGTGGGCGCCGGGTACGCGGCAGGCGGCGGGGTCGCCGTCGGGTAGGGGGGAGCGACAGGCGGATAGGACTGCGGTGAATGGGCGGTCGGCTGTTCGGGGTAGGGCGCGGGCGGCGGGACCGGTCCGGTGCCCGGGGGCTGGGCGGGCCACGCCGGGGGCGGATAGCCGCCGTCGACGGGGGTCCCGGGATACGGCGGCGACGGGTAGGCCGGAGGTGCCCCGTACACCGGCGGTTGGGTGGACGGCCAGGCGGCGACCGGACCCGCCGGGGTGCCCACCACGGCACCGGCACCGACCAGCGCCGCGTGTTCGTGCAGGCCGAGGGGGGTGTAGGCCGGGGTCCCGGTCAGTTCGTCCTGGTCGGCCGGGCCGTCGACGCCGTCCTGCTTGGGCTTGCGGAGCACCCAGATGAGGCCCACGCCGGCCACGGCCAGCGACACCACGAGTACGGCCAGCGAGGCCAGACCCCGCCGGTCAGCCAGGGCCTGGCACTGCTGCACGAACGTCTGCCACTGGTGGTGTCCCGTGGTGTTCGACGTGGAGGGCTCCGGGCCGGCACCGATGGAGCCGGGCTTGGCGAGCGCCTCGAGCGCGGTCTCCGAGCCGGTGCTGGGTCCGCACGTCCCACCGATGGCCGGGGCCGGCAGCGCGGTCAGCATGCCGGCGGCGGCATAGGCGACACCGAAGCAGCCGATGAACACGAAGAGCAGGACGAGCAGGATGCGGGCGGGGGACAGCTTCATCAGGTTTCCTTTCGGGCCTCCGCGATCGTAGCCAGCGGCCCGGCACCGGCGGCCGCGCCCCGGGCTCCGGCGCCTGTCCCCGGCTGGTTCCGGCCGACGAGGGGGAGCGGGCTATCGTCGGACCCCGCAGGGCCCGGGCACCGCCCCGCCCCACCGGCCCCCGTGTCGACGACAGGAGAACCATGGACATCGAGGAGTTCTACAGTGCCGACGAGCGACGCCGGCAGTCGGCCGAGCTCGAGTTCGGCAACAACTGGTTCGACACCAAGGGCAGCCGGTACGAGCTGAGCTGGATCGAGGACACCGGCGAGCTGTACGCCATGCTCGAGCTCGTCCCCGAGGCGGACAGCTGGACCCCCTTCGGCGACATCGAGGTCGAGAACGTCAAGGTCGACTCCCTCCTGGTGACGGTCCTGGCCGTCATCCCGACCCGCGACGCGGTCGAGCAGCTCCTCGACGGCTGGGCCGAGCAGATGGCGAAGCCCGACGGGGTGCACTGGGTGGCCGACCGCCTCACGTCGGCGGGCCTGTCCCGGCCCACCCTCGACTGAGCGGGGACGACGGGGACGTGGTGGTCGAACTCCGGAACGGACGCGGTCGCCCGGCCGGCCGCACACCCGGCGGCGCGGCGGATGGCCACGGCGGGAAGCCGGCCCGTGCGGCCAGTGGGAAGTGGATCGATGACGATGGTGCCGATCGGGCCCACGTCGAGTGGAGGGATGCCTGATGCGGTTCTCGTATGCGGAGTCGATGGTCGACCCGACCTACTACCTGCCCCTGGCCAGGGCGGTCGAGGAGGCGGGCTACGACTCGATGGTGGTCCCCGACAGCCTCTGCTATCCGGAGGTGTCGGACTCGACCTATCCGTTCAATCCCGACGGCTCCCGTGAATTCCTCGACGGCAAGCCGTTCCTCGAGCCGTTCTCGCTGATCCCGGCCATGGGGGCGGTGACGGAGCGGATCCGCTTCGTCACCTTCGTGCTGAAGCTGCCGATGCGCCATCCGCTCATCGTGGCCAAGCAGGCCACGTCGGTCGCCGTCCTGACCGACAACCGGTTGTCCCTCGGGGTCGGGGCCAGCCCCTGGCCCGAGGACTACGAGCTGGTCGGCGTGCCGTGGGAGGGTCGGGGCCGGCGCATGGACGAGGCCGTCGCCGTCGTGCGCGGCCTGTCCGCCGGTGGGTACTTCGAGTTCCACGGCGAGTGCTACGACATCCGGTCGGTCAAGCTCAGCCCGGTGCCCTCGAAGCCGTTGCCCATCCTGATCGGCGGCCACGCCACACCCGCCCTCCGGCGGGCGGCCCGGTGTGACGGCTGGCTGCACGGCGGTGGTGACCCGGCCGACCTGCCGGGTCTGCTCACCAAACTCCACCAGCTCCGCGAGGAGGAGGGCACCGCCGACAAGCCGTTCGAGGTCCACGTGATCTCCCTCGACGCCTTCACGGTGGACGGCATCCGCCGGCTGGAGGAACAGGGTGTCACCGATGTGATCGTCGGCTTCCGCTGGCCCTACGAGGTGGGTCCGGACACCGAGCCGCTGCAGGCGAAACTCGACAACCTGCGCCGGTTCGCCGACACCGTCATGTCCCAGGTGGAGCGGTGACGGCCCCCGGGGCCGCCGGGTCGGGTCCGACGGGCGGGGCCCGTCCCACCGCCCGGGAGCTCGGGCAACGGTCCATGGCCGCGGTCGAGGCGGGCGACCGCGACGGCTGGCTCGCCCTGTTCGGCGACGACGCCGTCGTCGAGGACCCGGTCGGCCCCTCGATGTTCGACCCCGAGGGGACGGGGCACCGGGGGCCGGAGGCCATCGCCGCCTTCTACGACAACGTGATCGGGGTGAACGAGTCGATCCGCTTCACCATCCGCCAGTCATTCCTGTGTGGGGACGAGGTGGCCAACGTCGGGACCATCCGGATCAACTTCGTGGGTGGCGGCGCCGTCGAGGTGGACGGGGTGTACTGCTACCGGGTGGCGGCCGACGGCCGGCTGGGCGGGATCCGGGCCTTCTGGGAAGCCGACCAGATCCGCGGCGTCGAGTAGGACCGACGCGCCGCCCGCGCCGGGCTGGGGGAACGCCGACCCGGCCGGACTCAGGTCCCCGGCGCCTCCCGGACCGACAGGGGGGCTTCCCAGTCGGGCATGGCCAGGACCATCTGGACGTCGGAGATGTGGCGCTCGAGGAACGCCCCCTCGCAGTAGCAGAGGTAGAAGTGCCAGAGCCGCTGGAACCGGGTGTCGAGGCCCAGCGCCGTCACCGCGTCGGCGCGGGCCGTGACGCGCTCGTCCCAGCGGCGCAGGGTCTCGGCGTAGTGGCGCCCGATGTCCTCGACGTCCACCACCAGCATCGGGGTCGCCCGGCGCAGCGACCGGGTGATCGCCTCGAGCGACGGCAGGCATCCGCCCGGAAAGATGTACTCGCGGACGAAATCGGTGCCGTTCTTGGCGCGCTCGAAGCTCCGGTCCTCGACGGTGATCGCCTGCAGCGCCATCAGGCCCCGGTCGTGGAGCAGCCCGGCGCAGGTGGCGAAGAAGGTGTCGTGCTGGCGCCAGTCGACGGCCTCGATCATCTCGATGGACACGAGCTTGTCGTAGGTGCCGTCGAGGTCCCGGTAGTCGCTGTTGCGCACGGTCACGAGATCGGCCAACCCCTCCTCGACCACCCGCTTCGACGCGTAGCGGAACTGCGCGTCCGAGATCGTCGTGGTGGTCACCCGGCAGCCGTAGCGGGCGGCGGCGTGGCAGGCGAAGCCGCCCCATCCGGTGCCGATCTCCACGACGTGGTCCTCCGGGCCGAGGCCGAGCTTGGTGCACAGCCGGTCGAGCTTGGCCCGCTGCGCGGTGGCCAGGTCGACGCCGGGCTCGGCGAAGAGGGCCGAGGAGTACATCATCGTCTCGTCCAGCATCAGCTCGAAGAACTCGTTGGAGACGTCGTAGTGGGCCTGGATGTTGTTGCGGTCGACGTGTTTGGAGGGCGGCCGGAGGCGGCGCAGCCAGTCGGTGGAGGTGCCGACGACCTGGCCCACCCGGTCCTGGACGGCCGTCACGGGGCGCAGGCCGCGGTTGAGCACCCGGGTCAGGGTGGGGAGGTCGTCACAGTCCCACAGGCCGTCCGCGTAGTCCCGACCGAGCCCGACCGAGCCCTGGCGCAGGGTGTCCCAGTAGACGACCGGGTCGTGCACCGTCATCGTGACCTCGGGCCCCCCGTCGCCGAACCGGTGGGTGCCGGTGCCGTCGACGACGACGAGTGTGCCTCCCCGCAGGTGGGTCGCCATGAACCGCAGGAACCCGGTCGCCACCGGGGTGCCCGCCGTGGCCCCCATCCAGCTCACGGGGAGTTCCGCCATGCCTAGCGCTCCTGTCCGTCGCTCGTGGCGCCGACAGCCGTCGCCGCCTTCCGGTCCGGGTGTGCAGGGACCTTCCGGTCCGGGTGTGCATGGAAGGGTACGCCCTTGCGACGCAACGCGAGGGCCTGCCGGTAGATGCCGAGCGACACCCGCAGCGTCATCAGGGGGAACCGCCACAGCAGGCGGCCCTGGGCCCGTCGTCCGACCGGTGCCCGGGTCAGGGCCATGGAGGCGGCGAAGACCAGGTCGTGGTCGTCGAAGTCGTCCACCGCGAGCGTGAGGCGCCGCCCCGGCTCCCCGATGGTGAAGCGGTGGGTCAGGCCCATGGGCAGGAACGGGGAGACGTGCATCCCCTTCGCCACCCGGTGGACCCCGGTGCCGGGCAGCACGTAGGCCGTCCGCTCGTGCCACGGGGTGTTGGTCACCTCGACCACGACGGTCTCGACCTCGGTGTGGGTCGGGTCCCAGCAGAAGTAGGTCGTGATCGGATTGAACAACCAGCCCCACGTGCGCAGCTGGGTGAGCACCCCGACCGGCCCGGTGGGACGGGTGCCGGTCCGTTCCTCCACCAGGTCCCGCACGGCATCGTCCAGGGGCACGGAGGGGTCGCCGAGGTAGTCGGCACGGCGGAAGGTGACGGCGTTGCGGCCCTCGCGGCTCCACAGCGGGTGCAGTCGGCAGACCGCGGCGATCTCGGACAGATCCAGGTAGACGAGGGCGATCCGGTAGGTGAAGCGGTGGTCGACCGGCGTGTACCGGTGGTGGACCACCCGTCCGGTGTAGATGCCGCTGCGCAGGGCGCCGGCCGATCCGCCGGGGTCTGTGGCCGGCTCGGCGGCCGGCGCAGTCGCACTCACAGGTCCACGCCCGCCAGCCGGCGGCACACCACCCGGGCGCTCTGGACACCGTCCTCGTGGAAGCCGTAGCCCCAGTAGGCGCCGCAGTACCAGGTCCGCTGGACGCCGTTGAGCTCCTCCTGGCGCCGCTGGGCGGCGATGGCGGCCGAGTCGTAGACCGGGTGCGAGTAGTCGAACGTCCGCAGCACCGTGGCCGGGTCGATGGCATCGTCCCGGTTGAGGGTGATCAGCAGCTCGTCCCGGGAGTCGACACCCTGGAGAGATCGGAGGCGGTACGTGAGGGTCGCCTCGGTCGGGTGGTCCGGCAGCCGGTGGTAGTTCCAGCTCGCCCAGGCCCTCCGGTTGGCCGGCAGCAACGACACGTCGGTGTGCAGGGTGGCCCGGTTGGGCTGGAAGCGGATGGCGCCCAGCACCTCCCGCTCGAGTCGGCTGGGGTCCGACAGCAGGTCGAGGGCCTGGTCGCTGTGGGTGGCCACGACGAGGTGGTCGAAGTGCTCGGGGCCGCGGGCGGTCACGATCTCCACGCCGTCGTCGACCCGGGTGATCTTGGTGACCGGCTCCTCGAGGCGCACCGACCGGCCGAGCGGTGCGAGCACGGCGTCGACGTACCGCTTGGAGCCCCCGTCGACGGTGCGCCAACTGGGCTGGTTGCCGTACTCGAGCAGTCCGTGGTTGGCGAAGAAGCGCGCGAAGGTCACGGCGGGCATGGCGAGGAAGGTGGACGGGTCGGCCGACCAGATCGACGAGCCCATGGGGACCAGGTACCAGTTGAGGAACTGCGACGACCAGCGCCCACGGTCCAGCAGGTCGCCGAGCGAGACCGCAGCGTCGTGGGGGTCCTCCAGCAGGCCCCTGGCCATGCGGTTGAACCGGACGATGTCGGCGAGCATCCGGAGGAACGAGGGCCGGGCCAGGTTGCGCCGCTGGGCGAACACGGTGTCGAACGTCGAGCCCTTCCACTCGAGGCCGGTCACCTCGTCGGTGACGCTGAAGCTCATGTCGCTCGGCTTGGTCGGCACCCCGAGGTCGTCGAACAGCCGGATGAGTCCGGGATAGTTGCGCTCGTTGTAGACGAGGAACCCGGTGTCCACGTCGAACGAGCCGTCACGGAGTTCGACCGTGACGGTGTGGGCATGGCCGCCGGGTCGCGCGTCGGCCTCGAACACGGTGACGTCGTGCGCACGGGACAGGAGGTGGGCGCACACCAACCCGGAGACCCCGGTGCCCACGATGGCGATGTTCATCTGTCCGGTCTGCTCCCTGATCGTGCCCGTCGTTGCCGACAGGTATTCGGAGGAGCCGACGGACCGGGATGAACCGATCGGAAACCCCAGGTAGATCATTATATTTGCGATGGAGGCCGCACCGGACGGTGGGCCCGGACCACGTGACGAGGAGGAGCCCCATGGCCCGCTACCGGGGAACGGTGATCTCGACCCGGCCGGCCGAGGAGACCTTCGACTACATGGCCGATTTCGCCAATGCCGCACAGTGGGACCCCGGCACGGCGGACGCCGAACGGCTCGACGACGGCCCGGTCGGCCTGGGCAGCACCTTCCGGCTCGGGGTCCGGGTCGGGTCCCGGGTCGTGCCGCTCGACTACCGGATCGTCGCCTACGACCGACCCCGCCGGGTCGTGCTGCTCGGGGAGTCGGACACCATCCGGTCCGAGGACACCGTGACCGTGGGCCCGGCCGCCGACGGGGGCTCGATCCTCACCTACGAGGCCGACCTCCGGCTCAAGGGGCCGCTCGCCCTGGTCAACCCGCTGCTCCCTCTCGCCTTCGACCGGATCGGCGACAAGGGGGTGGCCGGTCTCCGGCGCGCCCTGGGCGGGCCTCCGGTCCCCACGGAGCGGCCCCAGGCCGGACCGGTGGTGGCCCGGACGTTGGACGAGGCACTCGAGGTCACCGTGGTGGGGAGCTTCTCCTCGATCGGCCCCGCGCTGCGCAGCCGGACGGCGGGCTGGACCCCGCCGCCGTCGCTGGCGGGCCGGACCGTGCTGGTCACCGGGGCGACCTCCGGTCTCGGACTGGCGGCGGCCAGGGGTGTGGCCCGGCTCGGCGCGCGGGTCGTCCTGACGGCACGGGGCCACGACCGGGCCGGGCGCGCCGTAGACGAGGTGCTCCGGGCGGCCCCGGACGCCGAGGTCAGCTACCTGCTGGCCGACATGGGCGAATTCGACCAGGTCCGCGGCCTGGCCGAGGAGTTCCTGGCGGGGCACGACCGGCTCGACGTCCTCATCCACAATGCCGGCGCACTGACCAAGGACCGACGCGAGTCGGGCTCGGGCACGGAGCTCACGGTGGCGTCCCAGGTCGCCGGCCCCTTCCTGCTGACCGGCCTCCTGCTGCCGGCCCTCGAGGCGGCCGCCCCGTCACGGGTCATCCAGGTGTCGTCGGGCGGGATGTACACCCAACGGTTCGACCTCGGCTCGCTCGAGATGACCGGCGACGCCTACGACGGCACGGTGGCCTACGCCCGGGCGAAGCGGGCGCAGCTCGTACTCCTCCACGAATGGGTGCGTCGGACGGCGGGCACAGGCGTGTCCTTCCACGCCATGCACCCGGGCTGGGCCGCCACGCCGGGCATCCAGGACAGCCTGCCCGGGTTCGCCCGGGTGATGGGCCCGCTCCTGCGGACGGCCGACCAGGGAGCCGACACGGCCGTGTGGCTGGCGTCGGCCCCGGCCGGCATCGAGACGAACGGCGGATTCTGGCTCGACCGACGGCCGCGCTGGGAGCACAAGGTCCCGTGGACGCGACTGTCCGATGCGGACTTCGCCGATGCCGGTGCGGCACTGTGGGCGTGGTGTGCGGCCCGCACCGGATGGGACGGTCCGACACGGCCGGTCTGACCCGGGCCCCCCGGCCGACCTTCGTTTGACTGCGCCGTGCGGTGTCGCGCCGTGCCGTGTGGCGCCGGCTGGCGACTCAGCTGGCGAAGCCGTACCGCCGGTGCGGTCCCATGGCGGCGAACTCGAACATGCCGTACCCGACCTGGTCGCCACAGGTGAACCTGGCGGCGTACTCGGTCAGCCCCCAGGCCGTGTAGTTCGGGTCCGGGGCGACGATCTGCCCCTGGGTGACCAGGTCGCCCTGGAACATGCCGTGCTTCCAGTCGGGCTCGAGTCCGTAGCCCGAGCCGAGCAGCAGGGGGAACGCCAGCAGCGGCTCCACCTCGACCACGGCGGTCAGCTCACCACGGGGGCCGAAGTAGGAGAGGGTGGCATCCGTCACCGTCCGGGTGCCCTCGACGAAGCGCACGTCGTGCTCGGGGCGGCCGAGCCACGTCACCTCGTCGCCGGAGCCCAGCACCGGGATGCGGTGGGCGTCCTGCATGATGCGCTCCCCGGAGGGCCGCTCCTGGATGATGGTGATCATGGCGTGGTCCTCGAACCGCACGGGGGCGTAGATCCAGAAGAACCCGGCCTCGGTGTCGGTCACCCGGATGCCCGGGGGCTCGGACTCGCCCACGGGGCGGATGCCCCACGAGCGGTCACGCGAGCCCCACCACTTGTCCGGCGTGAGCGTCACCTCACGGTCACCGACCTTGAGGGTGCCGGTCCAGCCGCCCACCTGGGCGAACCGGGTGGAGTCGAAGATGACCCGGGAGAACTGGCGGTCGAAGTGGCGTGACTCGAGGTGCGCCTCGCAGAACCCGTCGTAGACGGCGTCGAGCTCGATGCCCCACTCGTTGGGCTCGAGGATCACCCGGAGCTGCTCCAGCCCCTTGACGACCTCGACCCGGATGGGCCCGACCGAGGCGTCCATGCGGTCGGCGCCCAGTGTCTTGGACGACCGCACGACCCGGTGGTCGTCGCCCCACTTGACCGACACGAAGGCGTCGGCCACGCCGAGGTTCGGGTACTGGCCCACACCGATCACGCAGAAGAGCTCCTCCTCGGTCCCGTGGACGTCGCCGGTCCCGTGGATGTTGAAGTAGTACCGGTCGTAGAAGTTCCGGTCCGAGGTGCCGACGTGGCGCATCGGCTCACTGATCTGGTGGACCGGGTAGTCGTCGAGGGGGGAGAGCACGTCGGACTCCACTTCTCCGGGCGGCGCCGGCTGTCGGTGTCCGCCTCACGGGCGGTCTGGTCGGCCGAGCGTACCTGTACCGGCACCGGGGGTGGGTGGCCGCTCCGGCCGGCGGGGACCGTCGCGGTGCGGCGTCACGGCAGGGTGCGGACTACGATCGAAGACGGCTGTACCGGCGTCCGGATCGGACGGGGGACCGGCCGGGCACCACCGCAGTACGTGCACCACGTCGACCAACCGACTGCAGTTCGCCTGCACCGTCGCCATCCTGGGAGGGACCATGAAGTCGTACGACCGCCTGTTCATCGGAGGGGAGTGGGTCGCACCGTCGTCCTCTTCGGTCTTCGACGTCCATTCCCCCTCGACCGGCGAGCTGGTCGGCCGCACGCCCGAGGCGATGGAGGCCGACATCGACAAGGCCGTGGCCGCCGCCCGCGAGGCCGTGGACCACGGGCCGTGGCCGCACATGACGCCGGTGGAGCGCGCCGCGGTGCTGAGCCGGGCCGCGGAGGCCGTACGCAACCAGATGCAGGACCTGTCCGAGCTCATCTCCAACGAAATGGGCTCGCCCGTCTCCTGGGGACTGATGGCCCAGGTGCTGGCCCCGACCATGATCCTCGACTACTACGCCGGCCTGGGCTCGACCTTCGCCTTCGACACCATCAAGGACGGCATGCTCGGGCCGGTCCTCGTGACCAAGGAGCCGATCGGCGTGGTCGCCGCCATCACCCCGTGGAACGTGCCCTTCTTCCTGGCGGCGGCCAAGCTCGCCCCGGCCCTGCTCTCGGGCAGCACGGTGGTCTTCAAGCCCGCCCCGGAGACGCCTCTCGACGCCAACGTGTTCGCCGAGATCCTGGCCGACGCCGGCCTCCCGAAGGGCGTGCTGAGCGTGGTGCCCGCCGGACGCGAGGTCGGCGAGTACCTGGTCAACCATCCGGGGGTCAACAAGGTCTCCTTCACCGGCTCGACCGCAGCCGGCAAGAAGATCGGCGCCGCCTGCGGGGCCAACCTCAAGCGGTTCAGCCTCGAGCTCGGCGGCAAGTCGGCGGCCATCCTGCTCGACGACGTCAACCTCGACGAGTCGCTGCCGTTGATGCTCCCCAACGCCATCATGAACAACGGCGAGGCGTGCATCTCCCTCACCCGCATCCTCGCTCCCCGGGACCGGTACACCGAGGTCGCCGACGCCCTCGTCGAGCTGGTCCGGGCCATGAAGGTCGGCGACGCCCTGGACCCGGCCACCGAGGTCGGCCCGCTGGTCGCCGAGCGGCAGCGCGACCGGGTCGAGGGCTACATCCGCATCGGCCAGGAGGAGGGTGCCAAGGTCGCCGTCGGCGGCGGACGTCCTGCCGGACTCGACACCGGATGGTTCGTCGAGCCGACCGTGTTCGTGGACGTGGACAACTCGATGCGCATCGCCCAGGAGGAGATCTTCGGCCCGGTGCTGTCGGTCATCCCCTACGACGACGACGCCGACGCCGTGCGGATCGCCAACGACTCGGACTACGGCCTCTGCGGCGGCGTCTTCACCGCCGACAACGACCGTGGCCTGGGCATCGCCCGTCAGGTGCGCACGGGCACCTACATGGTCAACTCGTCCATCCCGATCGACTTCTCGTCGCCCTTCGGCGGCTACAAGGAGTCGGGTGTGGGCCGGGAGTTCGGCGAGGACGGCCTCGAGCTCTTCCTGGAGAAGAAGACCATCAACCTGCCGGCCGGCTGGACCCCGCCGGTCTGAGCCGGGCCACCCGCTGACCCGCCGGGGTGGTCGACCGGCGGGCCACCTGCGTGCACACGAGCAGTCACATCCCACGGGGCGCCCTCCGGGACGCCCCGTGGTCGCGCCGGTGCGGTCGGTGGGACCGGTCGGCCCGATCCCCGATACCGGCTGTACAGGGGGTGTCCCGGCGGCCCCGCGTCTGCGATCATGGTGCCCTGATGATCCGCCCGACCCGAGACCCCGGGGCGTCCTCCCGGCGCGCCGGGGTGCCCTTCTGATGACCGACGTCGCCGACCTGGTCGGGACCGACGCCGCCCCGGTGGAGGACGTGCCGTCCGCGCCCCGGGGGCGCACCATCGTGTTCGGCTACCTCCCGGCCCTCGACGGGATCCGCGCCGTGGCGGTGCTCGGCGTCATGCTGTACCACGGCGGTGCGCCCCTCTCCACGGGTGGCTTCCTCGGCGTCAACATGTTCTTCGTACTGTCGGGCTTCCTCATCACCTCGCTCCTGCTGGGCGAGTGGGCCCGGCGCCTGACGATCCGCCTCGGGCAGTTCTGGGTGCGCCGGGCCCGCCGACTCCTGCCGGCGCTCCTGCTGCTCCTGATCGGCGTGGCCGCCTACGCCCGGTTCGTGGCCACCCCGGGCGAGTTCGCCTCGCTCCGGCTCGACTCGCTGTCCACGCTCTTCTACGTGGCCAACTGGCACTTCATCGTGGGCGGCTCCAACTACTTCACCCAGTCGGCCCAGCCGTCGCCGCTGTCCCACATGTGGTCGCTGGCGATCGAGGAGCAGTTCTACCTCGTGTGGCCCCCGGTGGTCCTCGGTCTGCTCCACCTGGGCCGCCGCCTGCGCCCCTCCCGGCAACTGTGGCCGGTGCTCGCCGTGGCCGTCACCGGTGTCCTGGCGTCGGCGGCCGCCATGCGGTGGGACTACCTCCACCACGCATCGGTGACCCGCATGTACGAGGGCACCGACACGCGCTGCCAGGACATCCTCGTCGGCGCGGTGCTGGCCATCGGTCTCACCCTGTGGGCCCGTCGCCGCCGGGCGCTGCCCCTGCCGGTTCCCGACCTGGCCGAGTTCGAGTTCTCCCGGGTCCACCCGTCCGCGGGCACGGCCGGGCTCGGCGCCGCCCCGCCGACCCATCGGCGTGACGTCCAGCGTCGGCGCGGGCCCAGCGCCCGGCCCATCACGGCGTGGGAGCTGTCGAGCACCACCGCCCGGCTGGCGGCCCAGGTGTTCGGCTGGGCGGCCCTCCTCGGTCTGATCGCCCTGTGGGGCCGCCTCGACGGCCCGACGGGCTTCCTGTTCGCCGGGGGCGAGCTCCTCATCGCCCTGGCGGTCGGGGTCCTTCTCTTCGCCGTGGTGACGGCCCAGGCCGGCAGCCTGGCGCGGGCGTTGGGCAACCCGGCGTTCGTCTACCTCGGTCGCATCTCCTACGGCGTCTACCTCTGGCACTTCCCCCTGTTCACCCTGATGGACGCCGAGCGCATGCACCTCTACGGGCTCCCCCTTCTGGGGGTCCGCATCGCCGTGACGCTGGTGGTGGCGACCGCCTCGTACTATCTGGTCGAGCTGCCCATCCGGACGGCCCGCATGCGGACCCTCACCGAGTGGCGGGGGTGGCTCGTGACGTCCGGGGCGTTCCTCGGCGTGGTGGCCGTCACCGTCGCCGCCACCCTCCCGTCGGCGGCCGAAGCGGCCGGGACGTACCGTGCCAACGTGACGCCCACTCCGGGCGCGCCCGTGAAGGTGGCCGTGCTGGGCGACTCGGTGGCGTGGCGCCTCGGGTTCGCCCTCCAGGCCGACCAGCCCCAGCAGACCTACGGGGTCGACATCGACGACAGCGCCATCGTGGCGTGCGGCGTCCTGCGGTCCACGGAGTACCGGGCCCACGGCGTGTCCGACCCGATGGCCGCCCAGTGCAATCCGACCACGCCGGCGTCGGCCCAGTGGCCCGCCCAGTGGAAGGGGGCCGTCGACGAGTTCCGCCCGAACGTCGTCATGGTCCTGGCCGGCCGTTGGGAGGTCATGGACCGGATGGTCGACGGGCGGTGGTCCCACATCGGCGAGCCGGCGTTCGACGCGGCCGTGCGCCAGTCCCTCGAAGAAGCCGTCCAGGTCGGGGGCTCGAGCGGGGCCGACGTGGTACTGCTGACCGCACCGTGCTTCGACTCCGGTGAGCAGGCGAGCGGCCTGCCGTGGCCCGAGGACGACCCCGTCCGGCTGGCCCGCTACAACCAGCTGGTCCGCCAGGTCGCGGCCGAGCACCCGGCAACCGTCCGGGTCGTCGACTTCGGCGCCATGGTGTGCCCCGGGGGCAGGTACACCACCACGGTCGACGGGGTGCAGCTCCGCGACGGCGACGGCGTGCACATCGTGCCGACGCCCGCCGCCGGCCAGTGGCTGGCCGCCCACCTCCTCCCGCCCGTGATCCAGGTGGGACGGGCGCAGATGTCCGGCCGCAGCCTGGTGACCCCGCCCACGACGGTCTCACCCCGGCCGACCGTGTCGGCGTCGGGCGCCCTGTCCGACTCGGCCACCCGCGGGCCGTAGCCACCCGGGCGCCCGCCGTCGCTCGACCCCGCAGCCCGCAGTCGATCGACCCCCCCGGCCCTTGAATCCCTCAGCCGCCGGCCGACGACGAGGGTGGTGGCGGCTGGTTGAACACCGAGCTGTCAGCGGTCGCACACTGGGACTGCAGCGAGGGGATGAGCTCGGCCTCGGGCACCCGGTTCGCCTCGGACAACGTCGCCGACAGGGCCTCCCACTGGATGTCGTGGTAGGCCGCCTGGGCGGCGATCGGGATGGCGTCGAGCAGCTGGATGTAGGCCTTCTCGCGCAGCGATGCCGCCGTCGTCGGATCCGACGTGTGGTTCGCCTTCGACAGCAGCGCGAGCGAGGCGTTGACGTGGGAGCACGAGGCCTTGGCCAGACCTCCCGCACTGGCGCCACAGGCCGCCAGCGCCCCTCCGGAGATCATGACGGTGACGGCGGCCGCGGCGAGGCGGGCCAGGCGGGAGCGTGTCCCGGACGTCACCCGAGCCAGCTGGGCGCCGAGTCGAGGAGGTAGCGACTGACGGCCAGGCAGCGGTCGAACACCTCGCACATCATCTCCTCGCCCGTGAGCACCCGGGCCAGGGAGACCGGGGTCCGGGCCACGATGCTGAGCCGGCGCTCGGCGGCGTCGGTGGCCGAGGCGTACGAGTCGATGGCCGAGACCTCGAGGGGGAGTTCGATGCCGCCCACCCCGGCCAGGTCGATGGCCAGACGGAGGAGGTCGGGGCCGTGGGGGAGGGGTGGGAGCGCCCAGGTGAACGTCAGGGCGAAGTGGAACTCGTCCGGAGGGTCCTCGTCCTCCGGAAGACCGAACACGGCATCCTCGAAGGACAGGAGCGTCCGGGGGTCGACCTCGAGGGCGAGGTGCAGGTCGAGCGGGCCGCCACATCCGTCCTCGGGATGGAGCTCCACCTCCCAGACCTGGCGGAGCGAGTAGGTCTCGACGAAGTGCCGCTCGTCGTGCACGTGGAATCCGTGATCGACCGAATGGTCCTTGAGATCGGCCACGTATCCGGCCACATCGATGACTGCCACTGAGGTGAGCCTATCGGCCCACCCGCGCTCCGGTGACGGCCCGTACCCGGTCACACGCCCGGAGAGGGGACGCGACCCCGAGGGTGCTGGGTGCCGGGTGGTGGAAGGTCCCTCCGATAGCGTCGACCGGATGGATGACGCCACGCTGCTCGAGGTGCTGCACGCCACCGCCACCGCCATCGCCGAGGCGCTCGGCGAGCTCGACGACTGGGGACTGGCCGGCACCAAAGTCGACCAGTACCGCCACGACCTGGCGGCCGACGCCGCTGCGCTGGCCGTCCTGGACAAGGCGGGAGTCGGGGTGCTGTCGGAGGAGTCCGGCGGGCGGGACACGGACAAGGACCTGGTCGTGGTGATCGACCCCGTCGACGGGTCGACCAACGCCTCCAAGGGGATCCCGTGGTTCGCCACCAGCCTGTGCGCGGTCGACGCCGACGGCCCGCGGGCGGCGCTCGTGGTCAACCAGGCCACCGGCACCCGCTTCGAGGCCGTGCGCGGCGGCGGTGCACGCAAGGACGGCGTGGCGATCCGGCCCTCCGGATGTGAGCGCCTCGACGAGGCCATCGTGGCATTCAGCGGTTACCCGCCCCGCTACTTCGGCTGGCTCCAGTACCGCTGCCTGGGCGCGGCGGCCCTCGACCTCTGCGCCGTGGCCGAGGGTGTGCTCGACGGGTACGCGGTGGTCGGCGGGTCGAAGCTCGGGAGTTGGGACTACCTCGGGGGAATGCTGGTGTGCACCGAGGCCGGTGCCGTCCTCGGCGAGGCCCAGGGGAGGGAACTCGTCACGCTGTCCCACGCCGACCGCCGGGCACCCTTCGCCGCCGCCACACCGGCGCTCCTGACGGAGTTCCTGTCCGCCGGGGCGCTGTAGCGTCTGACCCGTCGGGCGCTTAGCTCAGTTGGTTAGAGCAGCTGGCTTACAACCAGCAGGTCATCGGTTCGAGTCCGGTAGCGCCCAC
>Ga0182030_10010452_pt1 | contig 18847 bp, 9 predicted proteins | sample 812S3MmetaG_FD_121299 | JGI IMG/M metagenome (GOLD analysis project Ga0182030, IMG submission 121299) | Permafrost microbial communities from Stordalen Mire, Sweden - 812S3M metaG (Illumina Assembly) | ecosystem: Environmental > Terrestrial > Soil > Wetlands > Permafrost | place: Sweden...
TGAATACCGTATCATCGGTGATATTTATGCCTTGCTCTTTTGCCCAATCGTTTGCTTCCTTTTGTGTTGAAAAGTAATTGTTTTGATCGCCATCGTAAACAGCCCAATCGCCCTCTTCAAGCATCTTAGTCTGAACCTTCACCCCGCCACTATCAAGATGGTCGATCACGTCCTGCTTGGTGATCTTGCCTTGCATGTTCAAATAATCCAGCACGCCGGAATAATGAAGCTCATCAGATTTCACTCCCATCTTTGCAGCGTTACCTTGCAGCCATAATGCTGCTTGCTTGCCAGTGGCAAATACCTTATCCGGCGCATCACGAACCACTTTGGCTAGTTGCGAATAGAAGCGTTCATGTTGCTTGCTGTAAAATGGCATCCCAGCTTCATTCATGGCGCGCTGGTACTCGGTGTCCGTCTTGGGTGTTCGTGCGCCAGCGTCAATCTCGTTCGCTTGTTTCAAGGCATCTGCATAGGATTGTTCTGTGTGAGACTTAGCCATAGCAGTCTGCGCCATATGCAATAAATCATTTTCGTTTAGACTTGCCGCCCATTCGAATATCTTCATGCGCTGCATGGTCGGCATGCCCTTGCCTATTTCGCGGATTGCATTTCTAAACCATGCGATTACCCGCTTGATAATTGGCAAGTCTGGATGCTTTTGCACCATGTAAGCCAAAGCCTCATGGGAAACGTCTTCTGGTCTTGTGTCGGAAGGAACGGAATTCCACGCATCAACAACTTTCTTATTACCAGCCTTGTACATCATCTCGACCTGTTTCAAGATCGATTTGAATTCAGCCGATAACTTACCGAGATTTAATGCGTGAACTGAGATTTCGTGCTGGACCAACCCGCGTAGTTCTTGCGGGGTTGCGTCTTTAGAAATGTGATCTGCGATGAAATGCGAGATCCCTGTGCGAGGATCGTAGAATCCCTTCGCAATGCTATCCTTGCTGAACATCACGGCACCTGCTCTGCCGGTCATATCATCTGTACCAGTTGCCCCAGTAGAGCGCGTCCAATACATGCCTTCGTAATCTGTTCCGGCCGTGACTCTTGCCATTGCGTGCATACGGGCAAGCAAATCCCTTAATTGCAAACCGCTGACATCTTTAAGTCGAGTCCAGTGAGTTCCGTCCCCGTATGTCGCGTCACCATCTTTCCCATGCGCAAGCTCTGCCCACCCCTTTGCTTTCATATAGGTGAATAGTTTTGAATTTTCTTTTACGCCATGGATAGTCAACTCGCCAGATGGGGACAAGGTAATTCTTAGGAATGGATCTTGAGTTTTTAGTCCATCGGCAATGAGCAGCATGGTACGCTCAACAGGAGCAATGGATTTACCGTATTCGGCATGCGTCAACACCTTGCCGGTGCCTGCATCGTTATATTGGAATTTAACCTTATAGCTTGGAATGTGCCCAAGTGCAGAATCGACATGATGCTCCCATTCTAGCGGAGCATCGTCGCTTAATCGGTCAATAGGGGTAAGCCGTTTTTCCGACGATAATTGTTCTGCAATTCTCTCTGACGCTTTCCGTAGGGATTCGACCGTTGCAGATTCTTCTGCGCGGTAATACTGCCCCAAGAACCCGTCTTTTTCGAGAGCGGCTCTCCAAGCTGTTGCATCACTTTGGTAATTAGCATATTCGCCCTCCCCTCCATATAGGGCTTTAAGACGATTTAATCTAGCATACTTTTTGGCATCTTGTCCAGTAAGTTCAACTCCGTTCGTCGTTTTGTCATGCAGAAAAGACCAGTCAATATGGTCTTGCTTGCTGTAAAGTTTGTCTCCAACTATGCCATGCGCCTCATCAGCAGTAATTACCTTTGCTTTTCCATTATTCAGCATCGCCTCTAATGCTTGGCGGTCGCGCCCGGTGTGAGCGTTAAGCAATGCCTGTGTTGCTGATTCAACATTGTGAGGATTTTCTACTGGCGTTCCTTTGCTTAGTAGATTGCCTTCGTCTTTTATCCCCGCAATCTTCTTGGCTTCATCCTTGAATGATTCCGTTCCAAGCGTTTCATCCATACCATGCAGCGCATTAAGAACTTGTCTTAATGCAGATCTGTCTGGAATAGTGGCTCGCATAACCGGTCCAACTTTGATGAAGTCTCCGCCGATAGCATTTGTAATCTGACGATTTAAGAAATACTTTCCGCCCTCGGCCTTGCTCGATGGGACAGACATTACATAATCGTCGCCGCGACTAACAATGCGGATTGTCTTTTCAGGATTCTCGACCACCCTCCCTTGCGCATCAGATAAGAATCTATCTGCATGTTCAGGATTTAATGGTACTGCTTCGCTATTTAATGCCGCTTTGAGGTCAAACTTAGCAGGCATTAAAATGCCCTGCCTCATTGCGCCTTCGTGGTCCGTAAAGTGAACAATCTGTCCACCTTTAAATTTTCCGTAACCGGCAAGCAAGTTTCCGGTAATAATTGTCCTATTCTCGCGTGAAGACGATTGCGCCTGATCAAACATCTTGAGCGTATTTTCTCCGCTTCCCGAAGTCGGCGTCATGTGAATCCCGCCCGCGATAGGCTCTTCCCTTCCATGCGTTAGTTTGGTCAACGGAACAGTGATATGACGCATTGCATCAGCTACAGCAACCGTGACTTTCCACGATCCGAGCGCTGCCGGATTCTTGGCTCCATCCTTGCGTTCAATCTTGGTGATAATGCCATGCAGAATAGTACCGTCATTATTCAGGACTACAGGTTTACCAACGTGGTTATCTCGCAATAGTCCGTACACACGTTCCGCTTGCCCATCAATTTTATAGGAAGTCGCTTGCCGTCTTGCCTGGTCGCTTATTTCGTCGAGTGTTTCTTGGCGGTATGCGCGTATTTCCTCTGAAAATGATTTCATCTGATCGCGTGATTTCTGTGCGCCAACATTTCGCAAATCAGCGATATTTCTGCTTTCCGATCCCAATTCTGTGCCGAGCGTATCCTTAACTTGGTCGCTGGTATAAGCGCGTCCCTGCTTCTTCATATCTACCTTTTCAGCAAACGCACCCTGCTCGAATGGGTTACCACTTTCTTCTCCCTTGAATACCTCGGTTTTTTCAAGCGTCTTTGCGTCAGAGTCTAATGTCTTGGCTTCCAGTTTGTTGGTGCCAAGCGCATCATGTTGCGCAATGAGTTCTTTGTAAGCAGATTCTAATTGTTCGTAGACCTGCTCTTGTTTTTCCAGTGGCAACATTGGAATGCGGCCAGTGACTTTGCGCATGGCTCCATCGTCTGAGTCTGCCTTATCGCTTACCGGGTCGCCAAGTTCACGGTTTAAATCAGGGTCGCTCTTCATTAACTCTTCTGCAACCTGATCCCCGTACTCATTCATAAAGTCTGTGGAATTTTCTGCAGTAAGCGCACTCTTGGCGCTGGCCGTGGTATTGGCATTCAGACTCGCCATTTTCTTTGCGAGTACAGAGGCCGGCCGTTTCTCTGCCGGTATATCTGCCGCAAGTTGGGTGTACTTAGGCGTAATAACCTGCCCGGTGCGATGCACCCGTCCAAGCATCTGCATGTGCGTGTCGATGTTCGGCTCTGCCTGCATGATTATCATGTGGCGCTGGCGCTGATCCTTGAACTTGCTCGATGCGTGCAGGGAAAGACCTGTCGCGCCTGATTGGTTCAGGATAATTGCATCATGCTGTCCATTGTTGAACTTGCTGATCATCCCCATGCGCCCACCGATAGACTTCTCGGATGATGGGCGCTGACGGTAAATAGGTGTTGCGCCTGAATAATCGATGGTATGTTGACGGCCTGTAATCTCGCCTGTCTTGTAACCTGCCTTGGCAAGTTCGTTTTTGACGTAATCAATAGGAGATATTGGCACGCCTCTAAAATCCATGCCGTCGATCATATCTCGGACTTTATTCCAGTGACTAGCGGCCATCGTTCCAAGTTCTTCATCGGTTAAACGCTTTTTTTCGGATGCGCCAAAGGCGTCTTTAACTGTAACCGTGCGCGCCTTTTCAAGATAGCGCTTTAATAGATCACCATAATGCAGGTCTATCGGATCTCCGTTCTTCAATCCGTTATCTGTGACGTGCTCATCAATAAAGCTTCCCATGGTATTGGCAAGCGTTAAGACTACCTTTTCGCCACGCTTTAATGAATCAACGGCCTCTTCAACTGCCGATTTTGCTTTCAGCGTCAAAAGAAGTTGATTGATATTGTTATGCAATACAGAAGTAAAGTTCTCAGATGTTGCGCCAGCCGCGCCAGTCGATCTATCTGGCGTCATAGTCTTAGCTTCTTTTTTTGCTTCTTGTTTGAGAGCCTCGACTGCAACCGATTTCAGTTCGTCAAAATGGTTGATTGCCCTAAATATAGTCGAAGCATTTTCGGATATCTTCTTATCAGCATTCACTGTCTTGACGTTGTATTCAACCCCGGCAAAAGAACGCTCACGGCGTAGGTACTGACCGGCCTTGGCAAGCATTGTTGCAACGACTTGCTGCAAGGGTACGCCGCCCGCTGAGATAGCAGCGCCAAGGTCGTTGATGTTCTTTACAGCCTTTGCCATCGAAGTGCGGAAGTACAGGCTCATCACTGACGGACGTTTGGCATAAGTGGCTGACGAGTAGAAAACGCCATGCGCCTTTCCGGCCAGCCCGCGTGAGAATGTGGCGCGGTCTAGTTTTGGAACCTTTGGCCCACGGTCTCCGCCTTCTCCCGCTCCGCCCGCATTGTGCGACTCATCAAATATCACAACTGCACCATCAGCGAAGTGATCAAGAAAGTCTTGTCTTCCTGTGCGTTTGCCTTTGACAGTTTGTAGTTGCGAGTATGTGGTAAAGATTGCGTCGTGATTGCCAAGGCTATTATTGGACATCATTTCCTGCATCATCTTTGTGGTGCTGGATGGTGTTTTCAGGAACCGGCCGTATCTTTCTGGCGTTTTTTCGCCAGCGGCTTTTGCTTTCTCTTTTTCATCAAGCCAGTTTGCCGCATCCTGATCAAGCGGTATCTCTTCGCCTGAATTGGTCATAAACGGACGGGTATCTCCGATACCAATATCCGTTAAGTCGCGGATCATATCGCCGTACAGATTTGGCTTTTCAGTAACGAAGATTGGCGTTTTACCATTCTTGAGTGCGTAGCGGATTAATCCTGCAACAACTCGTCCTTTCCCAACGCCGGTCTGGTCACCGATAATAAATCCGCCCTTATTGCCGATGTTATCTATGGCAAGCCCGAGCGCGTCTACCTGTTCGGCGGAGAAGTATTTTCCGAGTTCGTTGAGTTTATAGCCTAATTGGGAAGAAACGAAATTGTCGATATTACCGACTCTGCTTTCAAGGTCGTGCAATGCGCCCTTGATTGCATGTCCCATATTTACTGGGACAAGCGTACCGATATTATCTGTTTGAGAGGTTGGAACGTAATGCGCTTGCCCGCTGGTTTCTTCTTCCGACTTGGTATCAGTACGGGTTAATCCAGGTGATCGTTCCCCGGTATCATCGCGTCCACCAGATCCTGCGCTGTTTCGTAGTTCTCCAATGGCTTGTGGAGTTGAGCTATCGCCCACGGTGTCAGTTCGCTCAGTGCGCTCTTTAGGTCCACGCAAAACTCCAGCGTGCTGTCCGTCCTGAGCGTTCCCACCATGTTCGCTTCCGCGAACTGATTTTCCATTTCCTGCATCATTTCCGGCGTCGCGTGCTCCTTGTCCAGAAGCTTCTCCAGACGGTCTACTATTTGTTGTAGCATATTCATTATCGAGCTCCTTTCCAAGTTCCTGATAATCACTGATTACTCTTGGAACCTTAGCGGCAGGAAGATCAAGCGCTGATTTTCCTCGGCCTTTAATTACGATTACATCGACCGGCCACGCTGCACCCTGTTTGGCGTACATGCTTCCGTCAATCGTGAAGTGGTCAACTACGTTATACTCTCCATATAGCGAAAAGTAAAATGCCCGTTTTGCTTTCGAATTATACGCATCCGACCTTGCTGCATCATCACCCTTTACGCCTCCAACAATCAATACCGCTGTGCCATCGTCCTTCATCGACTTGAGCGAATTCATCGCTATGGCGTGGTCTATTTCATTGGTCTTGTACTTGGCATTAACCTGGAATGATTTTGATATTCCATTGTCGTCGCGCACTACGCCGAAAGGCGGATTCTCAATAACGGTATCTACCTTTTGTTCAGGTTTCCACTTTGATCCATCTTCTTCGCTGACATGCGTAAAACCTTGCGAGCGTAATGCGGTTGCACGATCTGGATTGAGTTCGTTGACAAATGCTTTCTTTGGATCTGCGCATATCAGTAGCGCACCGTTACCGGCTGACGGTTCTGCTACGGTGCTTTCGCGGGTAATTCCTGCCAACTTGGATGCGACATAAGCCAGCGGTGCTGGAGTTGAATACGCTTGTTGCTCAACCGAAGTGCTCGTGCGCACATTCAGGTTTGGCATTTTATCTTCGTAAAGCTCTACTAATTTGTCGTATTTTGCTTTGTCGGTATAGCTAACGCTGTTAACGATTTCGCGTGCGCGTACCACTCCGGCCAGTTCAATTGCCTCATCTGCTTGCTTCGCTTCAATCGTCCCGGGCTTGATTTCAATGCCGGACAATTGCGATAGATGCGCCCTTGCTTCATTGATAGTTTTATAGCCATCACCGGACAACCTGCGTGTGATTTCATTGATCACGCGAGGTAGTTGGAATTTGTAGTCTGATTTCTTTTCTGGCTTTGTTCCAAGCTCTTCTGCGGTCTTGTACTCATCGCGCCGATTCTCTACGCTATGAGTACCATCTGGACGGACAATAACCGGCTCGGTTAATCTGAATCCGCTATCCAGCTTTGAGCGGACTCCATTCTTATCCTTGAAAACATCTTCCCCGCTTGCGTTTTTTCCGACGAAGGTATGATCAGGAGATGATTCTTTCGGCGGTTCAATATCCTTTCCAATTTCATCGGTAGGTGTCATATCCTTGGCATTGTCAAAGCCGGGATAATGACGCACGCTTTCATAGAAACTGCGCAGGTATGGGCGAACTCGCTCACCCAAGTCCTCGACCATCTTGTGCGTGAAGTCTGCAAAAGAATGCGCGCCAGCCTCGATGTGATAACCGGCCAGCGTTAAACCGGCTGACATGATTTCAGGATCAATGCCTGCACTAAGTTGCCCTAGTTTTTTGCGTAGGATTTCGCGCGCTTGCTCGGCGGCGGTCTTGGTGAATACTTTATTTTTGTCGCCGTATGATTCTATTGGTGTGGACGTGTTGAACAAATCCCCCATCGGCTTTGCTGCTGACTTCTTATCTTCGCCAAATATGAAATTGTCGGGGTTTGCAGCGTGATTTCTGATACGATCTTCGGCGTCAGCCCTGTCTTTTTCTGCCTGTGCTTTTATTTCTGCATCATGTTCTTTAATCCCAGCTTCATGTGCCGCCTTTATTTCGGCTTCGTGGTCGAGGATTTGCTGGTTAGTTTGGCCTTCGAGAGTAAGTTCTTCACGCGCTTTCTGTTCGCTATCAGACGGTGCGCTACTTCCAGCGCCCTCTTCTGACTGGCCGAGTCCGGTAACTGGTTCAGTAGTGCTGCTACTTTCGGGTGCATGATCTTCTCCTAAAAAACTGGTTGTGTCGTTTGTTTGTGCATCATCACCGAATGGTAAGTCTATGCCTTCGTCTTCATGCAGTCCAGCAATTTGATTACCAATGTCGACTTCTTCAGGATGTAACTCTTGCTCGGCATCCATGCGCGCCATTTCTCGCGCGTCTTCTTCCTGATAAATTGCGTCTTTAATCTCTTTGTCGGACATTTTTCCGACCTTGATTCCGAGACTGACTGCGTGCTCTACCATAGCATCATAGTTTCTGTCTGATACCTGAGCCTCCGCAGACCTTTCTATTTGATCATCTTTGAAACTACGGTGCCCGACCATGTATCGATCAATTGCCTCATGCAATTTGTCTTCCGGCGTGTTCTCGTTTTCGTTGAATTTGAATCCGTCATCTTCCAATTGCGAAAGAATGAAGTCGGGTGACTGCCCTTTTTTGCTGAATGCAGTCTTGATATTAAATGCCGAGTCGCCCTTGTTACCTATATATTCTGAGTTAATTCCGCCCAATTGCTTGATGCGGCCGATTAAATCTGTAGATGGTTTCTGAGACTTAGCTGATTTTTCCGTTTTTAGAGTATCAGCAATGCTCAACAAAGATGCCTTGATCTGCTGTTCGCCATTGCTCTTGCCGCCAAATTTCTTGGCAAGATTGGTAAAGTCTGATGCTTTTCCATTGCCCGAGTCTGCGGCAAGCTTTGCTTTAGTGATAACGCTTTGCCATCCTGCCGGAGTGGCGACTTCACGACCTACCCTTGCAAGTCCGATTAGCTGCGTTAAATTGTCTTTGATCGCGGATTTTTTATCATCTACTAGTGCAGCTGGTTCGACCGGCTCTACGCTTGGGTTGGCAGCAACGGCGCTTTCTGGTTTCGCTTCGACTTGCTTGGCTTCTGGGGTTTGCGCATTAACTTCTTCCTTTGCTGGCTCTATTTTAGTTGGTTCTACTGGCTTAACCAGAGTTGATGCCTCATTTCGAATATCTGGCAATCCATCTGACAAAGATTCAAGCGAGTTTCTTGATGCGTCTGGCGTAGTCGAGGCCGGTGTTTCTTCTGGGGTTGAGCGAGGGGACGTTGATTGAGAAGGCGCATCTTTCCTTTCATTGTACGGCATGGAGAGATGTGCATACTTGTCTGCTCCTTCTTTTTCAAGGATTGCAGCAACATCTGGGAGCGCCTTCTTAAATCCCTCCTTGTCTCTGTAATATGCGTCAAGCAATGACTGGGCTGTTTCATAGGAATCATCAGTTTTGTTTCCACCGTGAAATTTTCCGTCACGTTTACCTTGATACAAGAACTGCTGCATTACGGAATACTTGCTTTCTTGTTCCGGGGTTGAGTCAACGTCATCTAGCGACTTCACAAAATCCAAAAATCCTTTTAGTTTTTCAGATATTGCATGGCGCAATTCATGAGAAAAAGCTCCGCTACGAGATCCGTCGCTGCGTTGAGTTATTGTATTTGTTATCCCATTAAATGAGGCATCGGCAAATCCGCTTCCATTAAGCAAACCATCATCTCCGCGCCTCTTCATCTCTTCGGGGGATATTTTTTCTTGTGAGTGATCTACTCCGCTAATCCGATTGAGTTCTTTCAATCTCCATTGGTCGTATTCATCGCGCGACATTTCGGAGATTGGTTTAGGTGCCCCCTGTTGTTCCACAGAAGGCGAGGTGGCAGCCGTTCCTTCTTTGGCAGGGGACGTAGAAGGAACAACACCGGCCAATATATTCAGCTTGTCCAGTAGTTCGTCGTTTGATTTTGCGCCCTCGATGGGAGCAGCGGCCGCTTTGATGGCATCGTCAACGGTAGGCTGAACGAGAATGTCAGCGGCGTTTTCGTGGGCTTTTTGGAGCGGGTTTTGATCGCTTGGCGTTGTTTCTGCTGGTGTCGGCTCTGCCGGTGCAATGTCTGGCTTTGAACCGTCATTCAGCTTAACCATAAAACCCAGTGGTTTATTGGTTGCCGATTTCTCATTAAAACTTTTTTCCGTAACCGGGATTACTCCCGCATCTTTAATATCATTGGCCGCGATAAACTCTTGCGCTGCATCTGGCGATGTAAATGGAAGCCCAGTATTGTGGCTTAGCGTTACATCTCCCTTTGGCAAGATAACCACATTGTCAGGCATTTTGTTGCGCTGCAAATATTCTGCCGTAGGATGTGCTGCGTGCATAACCGCAAACATAGCCGCGTTATCGGCGGTCGGCATTAAATTATAAGCATCGCCAGTCTTATCAACTTCGCCTGTTGCTGTATCTATGCCAAGGTTAGCCGTACCAACTGCCATCTGAAACGGAACAGAGACAGCCGCGCCTTGCGCCAAACTGGACATAATCTTTTTGGCATAAGAAACACCAGTATCGGCCGCATCTGTAACAATTAGGTTCTTGACCCCAGGGATCATCGACATAACTTTTGATGTTCCGCCGCCAATTGCCGTGCCCAATACCGAGCCGAGCGCGGCCTGTGTCACTACTTGTGCTTGAGCATTTCTTAAAGTCTTGCCTTTGTCTATTGCTTCCTTACCTGCACCAAAGCCCATTTGATCTGCAAATAATGCGGCACCAGCGACCGGATCTGCAGCACCGGCGACCATTGGAATTGCCATTCCTGCGATCCCTTGACCGACTTTACCCGGCCCATACTGAGCTTGATACGCTTCTTTATCTGCTGCATTGTTTTCATCTAGCGCTTGCGTTGGGCGATAGCCTGCATACTTCAAGTCATCATCGGAAAGCAGCCCTGCTTTATTCAATATTCCTTGCAGCCCAAGTGCTAAAGATGCAGCCTGGTCGTCAAAGCCTCTAACTCCACCGGATGCGCCTGAAATAGTCGCCCTGCTAAAGTCGGTAATAACGTCTGACAAAGAAGGCGTAGGCAACATCGGATTTTGATACTTATCCGCTACGCTGTCAGTCGCATTCGAGAGCGCCTGATCCGGCGTGATGTGCGCAGCCGCTTGGTCAGTAATACGCGGCGATGTGCTACCCTGAAGGAATCTGGACGTATCCGCCATCGGATCGGGTTCGCGCGGTACGCCGTTGGGGATCTTTAGTGGGTTTGCCGTTAGAATCGAATCGGTGATAGCCCGGTCGCCAGTCGTGGTGACTAGGCCATTGGGATCTTGCTGAATAGGTGCGTCGGGTACTGGTGCGACTCGATTGTGCGCAAGGTCCCTTGGATTGACATTATCCATGACGCTAGATGGCTGGATAGCGGCAGCGGCTCGGTCTATTAGCCCGGGCTTGGGGGCGAGTTCTGGGAATCTGTCGGTAATGAAAGAGGTGATCTCTTCCGGCTTCATTGAATCTGGGAAGTCTACATCGACCCCGTCCGGCATTTTAATAATCGGCATAATTACCTCGCAAGCACCACCGCACAGAGGATTCTATGCGTTGTTGATTGCTTGCCGATTGTAGTCAGATTAACTTGTAGGTCAACGGCTATTTGTCAGTATGAAAAATTACCCAATAAGCTATCAATATGCAGATAAAGGATATGATTGTGCTTGTTGTCATAGTTTTTTAGTCCATCGAATCCAGACTTTGGTTGCCGCGTCACGCGCTTTGATAAAAACATCTGATTCGGCATTAATGATTGCCGCCACTTTTTCCGCTATTAAGTTAGGCTTATCTGGCAACGGCATCCAGTATACGACGGGCTCGTAGAATGATCTTTCCCATTCGTATCCACTTGCGCCAAGGTAAGTCCAATCCCCTTTGTGCCCATCAAACCAGATAGACCATTTCACCACGCATCGCATGCGTCCATCATAAATAAGGATTTCTGTACCATCCTTGGGTGCCGTTTCTATTGGTTGCCACTTGCTCATATCTTCCTCCTGCCAGAGTTATAGAGATTGTATTATGCGCTTATTTTCCCCCAAGTGGATACGCTTTAGCGTAGTCTGCCGCAGACATTGCTGGCGGTTTAGGGTTTGTAAATTGATCGACAGTCTGTGCCTCAGGAAATAATGGAATATGATCCGCATTATTTACATAAGCCTTATAGTTACTAAGAGGCATTTGATGTATAAAGCTATAGAATTTACCAAAAGTATATTTAGCAAGATCTGTGTCGCTTAGTTTATCTTCAGGCACTCCAGCCTCGCCAGCAGCCCACGAATGCCAGTCTTGATTATTAGCCGTGACCTTTTCGCCCCGATCCAATCGATCTTTAAGCGATTGAAATTGTGCCTTTAGTGCATTGCTATCCGCATTCTGTAAGGCGGCCTCAGTTGCGTTATTTTTGTCGTAAACACCAGCTAAATCAGTAGCGCCGATATTTAAAGCCGCGTTGGCCATAAAGCGATTTCGCTCTACGGGGTCGCGAGTATCTGGCTGCAACGCGTTATTCTCTGCCAATACCTTTGCTCTGTCATCCGGAGGCATGGCTGCTAGTACTTCCGGTGTCATTTGCGCGCTAGTTGATTTATTGAATGCATCGGCCGCCGCTTGTGTTGTATTTAGCGGGTTACTTGCGTCCCATTGCTGACTAATGGCGGTCGCATTGCTTGCCGTAGCTGCTCGCGCCTGCTGCTGTGCCAGTCCCGCTCTCTTATCTTTCGCCTCCTGAACCCGTTCCTCCATTGCATACTGAGCCTCATACTTTTGCGATTCGAGGTCGCGCTTGTTCTGCATCTGCGCGTTTTGCTGGTCGTTCGAGTTCTGCATCATGGCCGCTTGCACAATGCCTGCGCCTAAACCTCCGATTGCTCCACCGGTTACGCTCATGATGTAGCTCCTTGGTTTAGCGGGTTAGCTGGCGGGGTAGTCGCGGGTGTAGTCGCACCTTGTGGCGCAGGTTGAGCCGCAGGCGTACCCGGCTGACCCTGTACCGGATGCGCCATTAAGGTGATCATTTGCGCCATCTTAACCATGGCTTGTTGAAACTGCGTCTCTGAGACTGCTTGCCCTGACTTATTTAAAAACTCGCATGCCTTCGCCAGCAATACTCCGCCAGCAGGGATAAGTAAATCTTGCGGAATGGTTCCCTTGCTTTGTTGAAATAGTACGGCCATCAACTTAGCGGCACCCTTAGCAAGGTTATCAACTATATCGCCCTTGGCATCCAGTTCGGTAAGCATCATCTGGTGTGTTTGCGGGCTGAACATCACTTTCATTCCGGCCAATACAATACGATCCAATGCTTGCTGCTTGGGAGGCGGTAACTTTGCATCAATGTGTTTCTGCCACATGGCCGAATCGATCATATTGACCGGAGCGACAGCTTTGGATTTGCGTCTTTTTCTGGATGCCATGATCTACTCCTATACGTTGCTCGAACTTAATAGCGGGTTTGCTGGAGGGCGGTATTGGCTGTTCGCTATTAGTTGGTTTTGTTGGGCGAATTGCTGCTGTTGCATAGCCGACGCATTTGCGTTTTGTGCGTTGGTGTTTATATTGGCTCCAACAGCTTGCAGTACATTACCCCCGACAATTGCGGCAGTTGTGCCCCATTGAGAAGGGGGTATTGTGGCTGGTGGAGCCCATAATCCATTTGGTCCTTGTTGCCATCCCTTTGCGATATATGCCGCATTTGGATCTGCTCCCGCAACAGGCGCAACCGCCAGCGTGCTTGTATTTGGTGCGGAAATAGCGGGTTGAGCGGCGACTACGGGTTGCGTGAAGGAAGATGGCATTTGCAACGGGTTAGTGCCCCCAACTGCACTTGTTCCATTAAGCCCGGATTGAATCGCTCCGTTAGTCAAGCTGTCTGGGATAGCGCCGTTAAGTTGGCCCGCAGGTGCATTTCCTTGTAATGGGTCAGGAGGTAGGAAGTTAGATGACGTTGGGGTTGCATCTAACGTACTTGAAGCCGCTGCCGCATTAAGCGCCTGTGTCCCTATCGATCCTGCCGCCGCAATCATAGTTCCTGTCTGTGCCCATTGCTGACCAGCCGCAATATCCGCAGAATTTCCCGTGGTTTGTTTTACGCCTCCGGCTACCATAGCGGCACCGCCGAGAATCGTAGCTCCGGCGGCAATCATACCAAGGCTTAGTGGCGCGCTTAATCCTCCTGTGGCAGCCATTGCCCCAACCCCGACTGCAATCGTTAATCCACCGGCAACAATATTTACAGCGGGCATGATAAGTCTCCTTTATTGATTCCGAGAACTCGTTGATCTCGTAGTATTCCGTTTTTCATAAATGACTTCTCATTCAATCCGTATTGTTTAAACCCTGTTTTCAGCGCCATACGCAAGGCGAGCACATTGAAGTCGGGTACATTTGTAATAATTCTCAATGCCGGCGTATTCTCAAACGCCCAAGCCAGCGCTTGCTTTGCTATCTTGACCGCTTTGCCATGCGCATGCGGTAGTAACATCGTATGACACTCAAACAAAATACTGTTATGCGCATGCAACATAAACACCCCGTAATCTTCCGCTCTGATCCAGATAATTCCGTCTTGCATTTTCAGGAAAAATAGTCCTGCATCTCCGCAGCTATCATCTCCCGAAGCATTCCAAACTGTAGGATGCGTAATACAGTTTGTGATGAATACTTCGTCATAGGTGCGGGCTATTATCAAGCAGGTCTAGCTCCTAGCGCAGTTATCTGCGCTTGTATTGCAGCGTAGGCTGGATTCGCTGGTGCAGCGTAAGTGTGTAATACGCCATTAACTCTTTTTGTTGTAGCCCCCCCCGTCGTTGTCGGAGTCGCCGCCAATTGCTTCTGCAGTGCTGCAAGCGATGTGTCATAAGTTGATTGTTTTGCGGCAAGCGCTGCGGTCGCAGCCGTTGTTGTTGACGCAGCCGTATCAGCGGTCGAACCTGGAGTTGCGCTTTGTCCGGGGGCTGCAGTAGAGAACGCACTAAAGTCTAGCAATCCCGAAAGACCAAGGCCGCCTGCAGTAGTTGGCTGGCTGATATTTGCAAACGACTGCATCGCTGATTGGAAGTTGGCGTTAAGCGTGGCAATGGCAGCATTCTTAGATGCCGTATCCATTGTTGAACTATTCTGTATCGTCGCCGTCTGCTGCTGCAAGTTTTGCTCAGCCGTAGTGATTTGCTGGTTCGAATTCGACACCAAATTGGTGTTAGTCAGTGCCGCTGCCGCAGCTGTGGCTTGACCCGCTTGCTGTGCAGACAATGTAGAAGTCGCGCCAATTTGTTGAGTCTGCAATGCAGCCTGCGCGGCTTGCTGCGCTTGCTGATCGGTCGCGGTATTCAATTGTCCAGCATTAAACTGGCTAGTCTGGTTCGCGTTCTGCGCGTTGGTCAGCGTGAACTGGTTAGCCGACGCTGCATCCGATTGCGCTATCGGCACGGCATTCGCGATCACTGCATTCTGCGCAGCACCTATTCCCATGGAAGAATTCAGCATTCCGTCAGCATTCGATTGCTCATTCGCCTTCGCGGCTGCGCGCTGCATAAGCGGAGAGTTTGCATCGATCAATGACGAAACCTGGCTAGCCACAGATCCGCTAGTTCCTTGGGTTGCTGTTGTCAGCCCAGCTTGATTCACCGGAGCCTGAGAAACATTGAGCGGATTAGCGACACCCGTCTGAGTGGTCGTCAGGCTAGTATTCGGGGTTGTTGCATTGGTTGTAGTAAGCGTTCCCGCTGTAAGATTCGAGTTCGATGCAGGCGTTGCCGCTGTAAGATTCGAGTTCGATGCAGGCGTTGCCGCTACCGGCGTAACGGTGGAACCCAGCGGATTATTTGGATCTATTGGCATGCTATCCCCTTAGCGCATCATTCGGCGCGGCGAGTAATGAGTGATGATGCTGTTAATCGTAAACGGCTGCCAATACGGCGACGTCGATCTGATTGTAATCGCAACATTCTCCGCTGTCCCGATCATTTCAACTTCATTCGGCTGCACCGAGCTTCCGTCCCAAGTGAAGTTGTCCCAAGTGAAGTTATCCCAGTTCAATAGATTTGAATTCGAGTCATAAGTCGCAGGCAAAGGCTGGGTAATATTCGCGCTGGAATAGCCGAGCGTATAGGCGAATGAGAATTCAGCATAACCACTGCCTGATATTTCAACGGCCGCTTTGCGGTAACGCTTACGCATGCGAGGTGAGCCGGACGGGTTTTGATTTAGTGTGAAATACGCCTCGATATTAGTCCCATCGAAAGACGTACCTAGTTCCATTTGATACACGAAGCCATCATTGCCGCACATGAAAGTCGCCTCGGCACCGCTTTGAAGCTTTGTATTGTGGATCTGGTAAGCCGAAACATTGAAGAATACCGGCATACAGCCAACAAGCTGATTGTTGACGATGGTAATAAATAGCGCTGTCTGATCGCTGAAGAATAAGCGGTACTGGCTTTTTGTCCTGCATAAAGTTGCGCACAAGACCTTGCCGCGCTTCGATTCGATAAACGTCTTAATATTGGCTGTCAGCGTAGCCGAATCAAAGTTGCCGAAGTTCAGCGTGCCCGATAGAGATGCAACGCCACGGTCGTCCATGACATAGGTTTGATCCATGTTCAGCGCGGTGTGCGGTATCGCCCCTGCACCGGTATTGTACGTAATCAAATTAAATGGGTTTGTCGTGCCGGTGCCCGATCCGTACAGCACATTCATTCCGCTACGGGTAGTCACCAGCATTGCGGCAGTTAGTTGCGTACCAGGCATCACGACCATGCCGGTAATATTGTCATCGCAGCCAAATTCAGCAGCCCCGTTTAAGGCCGTGTAGTCATAAGGAAGGCGAGGGGAACTTGCAATCACCGATGAGTTAATCCCCCACATCAAATAGCCATGGTGGATCTGCACGTAAGATGGGGTATCCGGTACGGTGCCGGTAGTCAGCGGAACATATACTGTGCCGTCAAACTCAAAGCCACGGTTAGCACCATCGCAGCCATAGGCGCGACTGATTCCTGCGCCAGCCTTGAACGATCCTACATCGAATTCATACTTTCCGCCGGGAGCAATGGTGATTGCGGTTTGCACTGCTGATAGGGTGACGGTCGCACCACCGGTCAGCGTTGCCGCCGCATTGGAAAAGTTTCCGCCTACCGGATTGGTGATAATAAAGCGCCCGAATACTGTACCTGTCCAGCCATTGATTTCATTTCCTGCGGCAACTACGCGCTTCACTGTTGCAGTCACGCCTCCCTGCGTCAGTATTGCACCGTCGGCGGGAATAGCTGTTCCTCCCAAAGTAAAGCTGATTTCATAGAATAATGGAACCTGCACCCAGCCCGCGTTTGTTTGCTTATAGATATTGACTGCCGTAGCGCCCACGTTTGCGCGCCATGCATACAGCACATCGTATAGCATTACGCAGCCAAGAACCGGGCCAGATCCTGGCACAGCCAGAATAAAGGCGCGATACACCTGAGACGCTAAGTATTGATAGATTGCCAGCGTATTGACTGGGATAGGATTCGCCGGAACAACATACGTGCCCATATTGGTCGCGCCAACTTTGAGCATTTCGCCCATCGCGAAGGCTCCAGTCTGCTTGGTGGTGGCAATATAGTTCGCACCAACTGCAATCACGGTGGACGTTGCGCCAGAAGTGCCGCCCAGCAAGGTCGCGCCAACAGCGGGAACATTGGTAAACGCATTCACAAATAGAATGGCGACGGCCGCATTCGATGGCGCGCTCCGTCCATCAGTTCGCTCATACCCTGCAATGCGCGAATAGCCCCCAGTGACGGAAGCCTCGTAGTTTAGCGAGGACCGGCAATGAGCCGCGTCGAGTTCAAGCGTCGGCGTGGACTGATCCAGCCCGCCTTTCAAGATCACTGTGTCGTAGCTGATCTTCGCCGCTTGCATACCGGAACCCATTAAATGAGCGCTCCGCCACGTGTCATCTTCGGCAATTGGTCCATGCGAATCTTGTTCAGCATGCGGTTAAGCTCGTTTTCCCCTTCGCTATAAACCTCGGTCGCGGACTCGAATGCGCCATACTTCATCATCGCCCGGTACACAATGGCATAGTGAAGGTCTTCCGGGAACTTTACGCTTGGTGCATCGGCATCGAGAATAAGATTCTGGGGAATGGTGTAATACTCACCGGATACCGTGTAAACATCGTTCGGCATTAGTCCGAGCATGAGCGACTTACTCGGTGAAATAGTGATTTCGCATGGGCGCGCTGCCGTCAGTTTGCGCGATGACAGCAGGTAAAAGTCACGGAAAGCGTTGTAATCCTTATACCCAAGTAGCCATTCCGTACCCACCCCGGCAGATTTAAGATAGAGGCGAAACGACTTCTGCCTCCATTTACCGAAGTCGGCCAGTCCGGTCGTGGCCGGAGTAGAGAATATCGTGGTTGAATATGGGTACTCGCCTTGGTTGGCAATGGTGTCGAACGCCACATTATTCCGCATCCACTCCGCTTCTGGGAATTCGCGCTGAATATCAATCCAAGCCCGAGAGCACCAATTGATCAGGCGTTTCCATTCCCCTGTTGCGTTGGTCACCGTGAGGCCGGGAGTTGCTCCGGTTTCTTCTGCCAGCGTTTGTGCCAATAGCAACAGGTTCATGAATTACCCCTTACAGTGCAGCTTTGATTAAGGCGATTTTGTCTTGCACGAACTGGTCGGCCTCACCCAGAAGAACTTCCAGACGAGCCAGAAGATCGCGCTTGGCGTGGACATTTGCAGGCATTGCGACATTTTCATCCTGAAGTTTGTGATACCGATCAATCGCCTGATCCAGTTGCCCGCCGGTAGTATTCGAAGCCAGCCCGGTCTTGTGTTCAGTTAGGTCAACAGGTAATGCCGGTACTTCTGGAGCGGGCTTAATCACCTCTTCCTTTGGCGCGGCAGGCACATTCGATACAGACGGTAACGTGTAGAACTCGTCGGACTGGACGTTGTTGACTGGTACGGCGTCTGTGCTGGTTTCAATATCCACTTTTGTTCGCTCCTTTGTATTGGTTTTCTTTGGCTCTGCCATGGTAATTTACCAAGCATTCTTTTGTTGATGTTGGAACCAGCGGCGGCCAAGGTCACCGGCAGGATCTTTGATGATGGACAGCGCATACTTCATGGCTGGCACTTTTTCAACCCTGGTCTGGTCCACACCTTCCGCGTCTTTGTAGTTCACTGTCTTAACGGTATCCTCGCGCTTGATCAGCGAGTCGATGAATTTGCGCTGTACCGTGTATTCCTGTCCTCGGGTAAACAAGCGCACCGCGCCGTTCACGCCAGCAGGAACTGGGTTTTCTGCATTCTTGTCGGTACTTTCTCCGATGGAGAAGGTCACCAAGTCTTCCATGAACTTAAGGTCTTTCATGTACTCTGCCATGGCGGGAGACTGCAATGTGTCATCAA
>Ga0182030_10010453_pt1 | contig 18845 bp, 12 predicted proteins | sample 812S3MmetaG_FD_121299 | JGI IMG/M metagenome (GOLD analysis project Ga0182030, IMG submission 121299) | Permafrost microbial communities from Stordalen Mire, Sweden - 812S3M metaG (Illumina Assembly) | ecosystem: Environmental > Terrestrial > Soil > Wetlands > Permafrost | place: Sweden...
ACCGGATCTCTTTTTCGAATCAACCCACGGATCTTTTTATATATTTTCTTTACAAAACTAAAGGATAGCAGCGTTCCAATGCCTCCAACAACCCACCACCATATGCGTGTATGCCATGGGATATTTTGGGTATTATTCCTGATTTCAGGGATAATTTTATCCGTGACACTTTTTAAATGTTTGAGCATCATTATCGCATCAGGATCACGGGACGTCTTCAACTGGGCATCGACAAATTGAATATTATTCTTAGGATCAGGATCTTTATCTAAAGAATTTAATATGTCTTGTAGTACCTGCTTTTGACTCCCATTGAGTAAAATATCACCCGCAGACCATAAACGCGTATTGGCGATCTCTTTTTCTAAAACTTCCGTCGCCATCCTTATCGCCACCACCTTTATCCGGGCATCAACCCATGACTGCCCCCGCGGATCCTGGGCCAGGTGAAGCTCAGGAGCGGTGTAGGCAGATAAAAGTAAATTCAAATAGACATCTTTGCCCTTATGCGTGACCGGAGAAACACTGCGCTCATACATCCTGGTTAAAGCTTTACGAAGGGTAAGACCATTGACAGGATCTTTAACAGCCTTAATATCCGCCTTCAGGTAATCTTCCCATCCATAAGATTCAATTAATGAAAGAAGGTCGGTGTCCGAAGAATTAGCGTAGGTATTGAGGACCAGCAATCGTCCCTGAGGATCCGTCATTACCGGGCACTTTTGGGGATCCAGGATTTCTCCCCTTACAGGGGTATCAAGTTCAAGGATCTTGGTGGCTACTAAAGGAATATTGACCGTATTGGTAATAAATTTTTCTTGACCGTCTAACCCTTGACTTAAAAAATAATCTAATTCCGGGTGACCAACAGGAAAGCCATGGATACTGTAAAAAGGATCGCCCTGGGGAATTTCATAAAGCCTTGAAAGAAGCTCTTGCTGGGCGTTCGTAGTGTTTTTGAACAAATTGGGATGAATAAATCCTTGCGGCGTACGCCATAAAGGCCCGTCTAAAAAATCCAGGTTCCATTGCCTATAGTTATCAATTTCAGTTGAAGTAATCGTATCATACCGTTCTATCCACCTGAACCAGGAGTAAAAACGAGGCAGGTCCTCAAAACCATCCGGACGGAATATCTCCGGGATATCACTAATCCCAATCTTTTGGCCTATGATATCATAGATCAATCCCGCCAAATTTTTCACTCGATCAATGCCCTTTTCGTCTTGATGATTGTCCGTATAGAACTTGAGGCTTTTATATATTCTTGCTAAATCACTTGCCCCCCAAAAATCACTATTTAATAAATTATAAACCGCATTAGAAATATTTGGATCAGAAAGATCCTGTCTGAGTAACCATGACACAAAAACCTTATTAGCAGCGTCCGCATTCCAAAAATCATTGGGCGTTAATTTTTGAAGGGCTTCTTTGTGCATTGTAAGGACAAATCCCAGCGACTTATAACCCGCATCGGCAAGCACTTGATTGTTAGTTGTTTCAGCATCGTTAATAGACTCTACAAGGAATCGTATCCCCTGGTCTTCACCTTTCTGCATAAATTGCAAAAGTTTAATACCAACATCCTCAGGTGCATGCAAGAGAGTTTCTTTCATTACGGGCATAAAATTAGTGTCATGTTGGTAATAAGTTATAAAATCATTGACCGCAACCGCGCGTTTATGAATATCCGAATCATTCATTCTTTCTTTAATACCCGTCAACTTATCATTTTGAGGACTGCTCATCAGGGCATAAGCATACACGGGGTCCTTAAATTCATAAGAAACAGCCCCCACCCCTTGATCCCCTCCGGAATCATACGACCAATTTGTTGAGATTGCTGTTGTATTAGTCGGCGTGTAAGATGAGGCCGTAGTCAATCCTTCCTGGACTTGAGCAATGCTTCCGCCAACAGCGCCGGATACGAGCGTTGAAAAAGTATACGGCATTCCAGATAAATTGCCCAAGATTGATTCTCCCGGCTTTAACAGGCCCATTTTCCTTAAATCTGTTTCAGCCTCCAAGTATTGGGCCTGAATATCGATGATATCCTGCATCAAACTGGTCAAAGTAATATTGTCTTGACGAAATTCAGATGAAACATTGTGAAAGGAGTCCCTGCTTTTCACAGACCAAATTTCATAGGCGCCTTGGTATGCGGCTTTCGCTTTCTTCCATCGATTGTATAAATTATCCATCCTTTCCGCGACGTTTTGCAAAGCTTCAATCTTTTGAGTCTTGAGCTTCCTGACATCTTCCTGGACTTTTTTAACATCTTGGGCCAACATTTGTTTTTTTCTGCTTCTTTCAGTGTCTAAAACAGTAAGTCCTCCTTGTACATCTAAATTTAGCCCCCTTTGTAGTGCCGAAGTGCGTTCTTCGGCCTCATTAGGTGAAAGACTTTGAGCAGAGCTGGTTACAGAATTAGTGCCGGCAAGATTAACACCGGTACCATTCAGAGTGGGGGCATAATCTAATCCCTGCAAATTAGCTGATTTAGCGGCTGAAGATGACGCGGCAAAAGCCTCCTGGATCTCGGGGTCAGGACTGCCTTGACTTACAATTAATTTCTTCCATTCCTTGAATTTATTCGTATCAACCGGTTTTAGCTCCTTATCCCAAGGCACAGAAACAAAGACCGGTTTAGTTAAATTTTCATCAGTCTGCACCGTGATGAAATTATAAGCCAATGACCACATCTTGACCTGAAGCTCCAGGTTTGAAATCTGCAATTCAACACTATTAAGATCATCATTAAAGGGACTAAGCTCTGTATAAACGCTGATTCCTTTTTTGATGTGGTCTTCTATCACCTGCTTTGAATTCGTTAAGTACTCCTGCAGGGATGTCAATTGTGAAATTTTCTCTTGCGCGGCGGTAATTTGAATAGCCAACTGTTGGGACGCAGCACCGGCGGCATTCTTTTCAACTTGCACTTGATTGCCGGACTCATCTCGTTTTTTCTCGGCTATTTTCTTTTCTTGGGCTGCCTTGCCATCAATTAAATCCATAAATTTTCCGGCTAAACCGGTAACAAGAGGCCCCGCGCCAAGAGGCCCCTTTTCAACGCCTCCCTGAATTGAATTAAAAAACATCCCTCCAATACCATAATCCCATTTTAATTGATTGCCGCTGTAGACCGGGCCGCCAAAAAGCGTTATACGTGTATCATAAGCAGCATTTACAGCCAACTTCCTTTTATTATACTCAACGACCGAGGTGTAACTATTAATTGGATTTGTAGCGGCTAAATTCCAAGCCTGAATTAAATCCACGGCATTGGGTAAATTTGTTTGCGCTATCACCAGTGGCGGAATTCCCACTGTATTGGTTAAACCGGAAATATTAAATGCATTTAATGAAAACAACGAAGGCTCATGATCATCAGGTGGTGGCGGTGAACCAGCATTCACCCAAAAAGATTGCTTGGCTTTTATCTGGACCAATAGATCCGAAATCTTCTTTATATCTTCACTATTTGTAGGCACAACCACAGTTACAGGCAAATTGGGCTGCACAGGACCAAAAGCCTCAACCCACACCGATTGAGAATCCTCATAATTATTTGTATGACCATTCAGATGATTATTAAAGCTAAGCACATCCCCTGGAAAATCCCCCAACGAACTTTTGACCCAAACCGGATATCCATTAGTAATTGGTAATTTATCGGAATATAAAAGACCACCTCTTTCAGGGTCAGAACTTCCTATTTCCCCTCTGCCTGTCCCTATGCTTGCAATTGTTTTTCCTTCATCAAACTCTCCTGACTCTTGCAAAGGCTTTAGGCTTAAGATAACACCATCAACCGGAGAACGGATTTCCAGGTTCCTTATTGAGAATTGGTTTTCCTCAAGCTTGATCATTAGATTGGTCCTTGCGGTCCTTAATTGGTCTAATTGTGTGATATCTATCCGCAGCAGATGGGTTTGGGGGTCAACAGCATTGGTTAATTCATGTTCGTTAACATTAAGTGCCGATAAAATAGATGACCTCTCATCAAGGAAGGCCTTGGGTTCATCAATTCCTAAAAGCTGATTTTGATGTACCCTCATCCCTTCTCTTAAATTATAGGGTGTGAGATGCCCCTTTGCCGTGGTCTTGACATCAGTTGTGTTAACTTCATTTATACTGGATACGGTGTTAGGTCCTGTAATAAATGTCAGGGAAGGGAAAATAGTGCTTTTCGGCCGGATGGTAACTTCTAAAGAAACTTGACGCTCGACAGGTATCGATCCATCACCAATAGCAACAGCATCCAAGTTTACCAATAAATGGGTATGCGTTGCATCAAAGTCGACATGCAGATTCTCAATATTCACAGGCTTTCCATCAAGCTTGATTTTCATCCCGTTTAAATTACTTGCCGAAGGATCAAGTAAAAAACTGATATGGGCCCTGCTATCATCGAAATATTGCACCAAATTAGTCTGCCCTTCACTGACCCGTTGGCCATTATAGAGCCCTGAATAAATCACTGTACTATGATGCTGGGCCGTGACCCAGCCGTTCGCATTCTGCTCATTTAGCCCGGCTAATTCCTGCTCTTTCTGATAGATTTCACCTTCAAGCGCTGCGACCTTGCTTGGGGGGATCTCTTTTTTATTTAACAATTCTATCTGATCCGGTAATTGGCTTTTAAGAATAGCTATTTCGGCAGTTTTTGATTTAATAGATGTATCTAATTTCTTGTCATCAACAAAATACCAATGCTCTCCCGACTTATATTCTGATTTATTAGGGAGATAGTCAGTCACATAACCATCCCTCGTTGGTTCCTTAATTTGTGAGATGCGTGAGGTGAACACATTTGTTGATAATACTAGCTGTGGCTGAACTTCAGCAATTGGAGCATTAGTTGATGGCACTGCTGTTAGGGGCGGTGCCACTATTGGAGCTGCCGTTGCCGGTGCTGGTGCTTCCGGCGTCACTGTTGCCGGAGGCGGCGTCACTGTTGCCGGAGGCGGCGTAATTGCTGGTGCAGGCGGCGCTACGGTGGGTGCCGGTGCCGCAGCTGTCTGCTCAGGAGGCTTTGCTTGCGTTGTTGAGTCGCCCAAGGGAGTACCAGTGCTTGGCGCTGAAGCTTTATCGCGCTCAGGCAAAGGTGTTACCATCACTGAAGATGCCTTTGGGGGCAAAAGATTATCTAAATTGCGCTTTAATTCCCTTATTGTGTTATCAACTATTACTTTAGGCATAGGCTCTTCATAAGGATGGATCAGAAGATATCCTCCCTTATGGGGGCCCTCGTTTCTTTTGCCGAGATTGGCTTCAAAAAACTTCGGATCAAGGCTTGCCTTCTTCAACTGCAGGGCTTGAGCTTTAATAGGAGAATCATCAGGCAAGCCATCAATGGCATCTATCAACCCCTTCAATCGCTCATACCCGACAGCGCCGGGATGATCTCCTAAAAGAAAGTCTGTGTTTCCATCCACTTTATTTAAAGCCTTCTGCAATTCCGTTAGAGCATGTCTATAGACGTATCCATTTTGAACAGGTTCTTTAATAACATAGCCATTTTTAACAAGTTCCGGAAGCGGTGTTACAGGCACCGCCGCATTAGCCTGATGGATCCCTCCAGACATAATGGCAACACCTGTAGCCAAAGATAAAAGAGTCTTATTGGGGATCCCTAACGACTTTAAAAGCACCACAATACGGGATGATGCTTTACCAATAACGCCTATCTGGGCGGGATCCGCATCTAACCTGGAGGCGGGTAAAAAAGTGACCCGCATTGCTGTATCAACGAAACTAAAACCACCCGAAAAATATTTTCGGGGAATGGTTTGTCCTGTTACAGGGTCAGGTTCTTCCTTAATATAGTTGTAAACGCCTTTTTTGTACGCTCTAAGATACTGCGCGTAAATCTTCTCTTTGATCTGTTTTTCATTCAAAGCGATCCCGGATGTTTTCTTCTGGTCCACATACACTAGGCTTATTAAATTTTCTTTCAGTCTTTTCTTAAACCAAATTGCCAAGATCAACGAGTTATACATTTGCCGCAAAGGTGCGAAATATTTCCCTTCATTCACTTCACGTTCCAATTCCGGAATAATGACCTCACGTGATACTTGTGTAGATAGATGCTCAATATCCTGGTTCTTAGAAAAATGTAAATTCAACCTGTCCCTATTTTTTTCAATGCTCAAATAATCTTCTTCGGTCAAGACTTTCAAACGACTTGTCGATATAAAAGCTGAACCTTTATCTTCATATACAACAGCCCTATCAGGGACCACCCAAACTTTACTGAAAGTACTTATGGGAATATTCGTACTGCCGTATTGGGCCAACGCCCGGCTATAGACTTTCTTCCAGAAAATCTTTCCTATTTCGTGATCCGGATATGTTAAGGAAGAAGCCAGCTGCTTAAGGATATAATCCTGGACAAGCATGTCCCGCCCGGCATTTGTAGTTTCGAAATCCGAAATAATGATCCGGTTTCTTTCATAGGGAGAAAGATTGACCCATAGGTCTTCATCAGGAAGCGTCAAAAAACTCAAAAAATATTTAATAAGAAGGTTAACTTGGGCTTGATTGACTTTCTCGTCAAGATTCTGATCAGCGCTATCCACTACAAAATCAAGTTTAAAAGGATCATTGAGGTCAACAGAGATCCCTCTTAAAGTTGGCAATGAGAATGCAAAAGAACTGGGCAACAACGTCCCTGCGGGAGGCAGGATCATACTTTGCGGTTCATTAATAGAGAAGGCGCGTGCGGCATCTTCCCCTACTAGATTACCGGTGAAGGTGATGAGAACAATTAAGGCCGATATTTTAAGTATTTTTTTCATTTTATAAAATAAAAAAACCCACTACCTTGGATATTCCTTTGGTAGTGGGTTGTCCCGTCCTACTTTAATTTTTCTGGCTGTTCTCTATAACAAAATAAAAATACACATCACATTATCCTCTGGGTATCTCAAGCTTCTGGTCATCTGGCCAGCCCCTTGAGGATTATTTCTATAAAACTACTAAAACTATAGAGACAGTATAACATAAATTCTCGGGTTGTCAAGCGGACCAAAAATATGTTTATACTTAAAATATTGCCATTAAATGACTTGTGTACTTGAAAAATATTTCTTTTATACTAAAAGAGCAGTTTTCCTGCTTATTATAGATTGTTGTCAGGGTGACTTTGTCACTTTGAGGCCGTCACATCTTCTTTTTCTTGCGCATTTTGTAATTTAGGAGAAGCTATTTTATCAATTGCCGCCTGCAAAGAAATTAATTTATAATTGATTTCAGAAATATTGATCGCCCTCACCTTATCCGAAAGTTCATTGATCTCTTCCTGGGAAGCCCCTGTTTTCTTTTGAGCATCATTTAAAGCTCCCACAAAATCCTTCTTCCAATCCTCCATGCTTTGGCTTATTATGCCAAGCTTTTGTCCGACTAAGTCCTTCATTTTATTATTCTCTCGCTCCAAATATAGTCTCTTTTCCTTTTCAAGCTTCAAAATACTGTCTTGATCAGACAATTTCTGGACTTGTGAATCCAATCGCTTTCTTTGAATATTAAAATCTTTCTTTTGATCCATTAGATCTTTTTGAAAATCAGCAATGTTTTGCTGCTGAACAATAAACTGTTCTTGTCTAAATTTAGCTTCTGCTCCTTGCTGCTTTAAAATACTGTCTATATTCTTATTCTGATTAATAAAAAGATTGTAAAAATATATATTAAAAGAAAGCAGAAATATTCCTCCTGCCACAGCGAGAAAGCCAAAAATCTTACGTAATCGTCCCATAATATTACTTTTAATTCCCCCCCCCTCCCTAACCCTCCCCTCAGGGGGGAGGGAATAGCTCTCTCTACGCTTTTTCAATAACAACTGTCCAATAGTTCCCTGTTTTATTCTGAGAGATAATTTTATGTCCCTCGGCCTTAACTGAGCCTGGGACATTTTCAATAGGGGCCCCGTCATCAAGCCATACTTCCAGGATTTCGCCGGATTTAATTTGAGAAAGCTCAACCTTGGTCTTCACAAAATTCATGGGACACTGAACTCCACGGAGGTCTTTAATTACTCGCGGCCCCACCTGCTTCGGGGCCTGCGGCTTCTCGACCGAGATTTCAGTTTTCTTGAAATTAAACCCATTGTCCATATTTTCGTATAACGACTCAACGGCTTGGGCTAAACCTACAACCTTGTTTTCATTGTCTGATAAAGCTTGAAGATCCGCAAAAGAGGCCTCCACCAGACCGGTCTGGATAAAATGCTTACCAAAAGAGGCATAAACTTCCTGCTCAGTCTGGGCCTCCACACCCCGCGTGATAAGAAGCATGCGGCTGGAATAAAAAATAATATCGCGTAAAATCCGGGCTTTTTCCTCACCGACCGCAAGAGATAATTTCTTTTTAGATTCCCTGATATTCCCTAAATCCATTTCAATAAGATCAAAAATACCCGCAGAGCATTCACCGGTCCCTCGCCCTACCAGGGAAAAGACCTTATCCGCACCCCAATCAAAATAATAATTCTTGTCCTCATCAAATGCCGGCACTTCCCGGAAACGCTCACAAAGCCTTTTAAGATCTTCCTTCCCCTCCTTGGCAATATAATCGCGCAGGTCCTTGAAGTGGTCCGCTTTGGTTAAATAACTTTTAAGAAATTCTTTAACAAAAACAGGGAGCGACTTGGCTGGAACATCACCCACTAATTGGGCGAGTTGTGTTTGTCCCTGCCTGATGAGGGCTCCGGCGTAAACACCATACGCAGGATAGATATGCCCATCTTTTCTTAACGCCCTTCCTGAAAACCCTAAATCTGCGGCCGGATGATGACCGCAAGAATTAGGGCAGCCTGAAATATTCACCTTGATATCACCAATCTTATCAAGATCTATCCCGCTTTCATAAAGAGACTTTATTAAAGCCTTAGCCGCTCCGCGAGAAAGGCATATCCCCAGCTGACAGGTTGAGGCCCCCGCGCAAGATAATATCTTTCCATAAATCACCGGATGACTTGATAAAGGCGAATTTTCCTTCAAAAGATTGTAGACATTACCAAGTGCCTTTAAGGGAATATTTCTCAAAAGAAAATTCTGGTCTTTTGTCATCCTGAGCACATCATCGCCAAAAATCTTAAGAAAACGCGCGAGTTTAATGACGTTTTCGCAGGGAAGGAACCCAAACTCAACCGGGATAAAAACAGAATAAAAACCCGCCTGTTTCTGGAGATGGACAAATCTCTTCTGCCAAAGGGTAAACCCGCCGGGATCCTGGGACTCTTTCGATTCGAAGGTATCATTAACAATAGCATCCTTGACAGGATCAAGCGCAAGCGCCTGGAAGCCTTCCTGTCTGACCTTAGAGAGTTCTTCCTCGTAGCATCTTCTAAACTCTTCTTCCCCCAGGCTGCTCCATAAAAAACGCAACCTCGCCAAATGCTTATTCCTCCGGTTACCATATTTCCAAAAAACATTTTTTAGCGCCTTAGCTACGGGATAAACCTGTGTTTCATCAATAAAATCAACTAAGAGTTTGCCCACAGCCGGCTTACCGCCCAATCCGCCTGCGGCATAAACCGCAAATCCCTTTTTCCCGTCCCTCACCCTGGCAATAAATCCCACATCTGCGATTGTCGCATAACCCTTATCATCGGCTGAACCGGAAAAAGCGATCTTGAATTTGCGGGGAAGATTCCAAGAGTCATTCTCGGCAATAAGACGGGTCGTTAAGGCCACCGCATAAGGTGTAACGTCAAATTCCTCATGAGGGTCAATACCGGCGTCTTCCTGGGCCGCGATATTGCGGACCGTGTTTCCACCGCCACCCCGCGTTGCCAGGCCGATCTCTTTGAGTTTGCGGATCACAGTGATGAGATCATCCAGCTTCACATAATGGATCTGCAATTCCTGCCGGGATGTGATATGAAGGTCCCCAACGCCATATTGTGAGGCGATCAAGGCGACAGACTCCAACTGCACGGGAGTGATGATGCCTGCGGCGCACCGGATCCTGACCATATATGTATCCGGCTCACGTTGTTCGTAACCCCCAAAAGGCACACGTTGGACTTTGAGCTCGATCGCCTGTGCTTCGCCTTTCTTGAATTTTGCTATCATGGCTTCCAATTGGGCAACCTCTTCATCTAATTGTGGGGGAATCTTATACCCTATTGTCATAAATCACCTCTAAATGTTCTTCTGTAACCTGTCCACTTCTAATCCAAAATGCTCTAATATTCTCCATGCCTCCTAAAAGCGATATAATGATATAAAGCTTCTGGGCGTCAAGACTCAAACGAATATCCTCAGGGGAAGGCCTGGCAGGGCTGGCTGGATGACTATGATAAACTGCCGTAATCTCAAATCCCCTATTACGCGCATCTTTGAGTGCAAAAAATTGCTCCTTGGGGTCAAAAGAAAAATGCTCAAAACTGCGGTCTATGTTCGTCAATTCATAGGCCAGTGAAAGCACGTTATCTTTCGAAGCCAAATAACCACAGGCTTCGATCGACGCATCTTTTTTAGCGTGGGAGCCCATCTGCTCTAGAATGTCCTTACGGATTTTCATCTTGACCTTTCCTTGGGTCTTTTTAAATACCACACCGGACGTTCCCCGTCAACAAGGGTCGAGATCGTTGGCTTGTCCCCGCACACCGGACACGCGGAATTCCTGCGGAATTTAACCGTCCGAAAATTCATATTCAAAGCATCAAAGATCAACAAACGATTGACCAAAAGATCCCCTTTCCCGATAAGGAATCGCAGTACCTCAGCCGCCTGGATCGTTCCCAGCATTCCCGCTACTACTCCCAGGACACCGGCCTGTGAACAAGTCGGGACAGCGCCCTTGGGGGGTGGGGCACTAAACACACAGCGGTAACATGTTTGGCCCGGCACATAGGTCATGGTTTGGCCGTCGAAACGGAGGATCCCCCCATGCGAGAAGGGCTTTAGCCCAAGAACACAGGCATCATTAATAAGGAACTTGGCAGAAAAATTGTCTGTGCCGTCAACCACAAAATCGTAATCTTTGATAATATTGGCAATATTAGAAGCATCTACCCTTGTTTCATACGTGATGACATTGATATCGGGATTAATGGCCGCTATTTTATCTTTTGCTGAGAGCACCTTGGGGCGTCCGATATCAGGGGTAAAATGAATCACTTGGCGTTGAAGATTAGATATATCAACCACGTCCCCATCAACCAATCCTATTGTCCCGACCCCTGCGGCTGCCAGATATAATGCTACAGGCGCGCCAAGTCCACCAGCGCCAATGATCAAAACTTTTCCAGCCAATATTTTCTCTTGACCTTCTACGCCGACATCGCTCAAAATAATATGACGGCTATAGCGTTCGATCTGCTTGTCATTCAAACTCATCTTAAGCCTTTCAAACTTTGTTTAATATCGGCAATGATATCCTGACTATCTTCAATACCGACAGACAAACGGACCATAGTCTCCCGGACTCCCATACTTTGCAGCTGTGGGGCCGTGTACTCACAGAATATCGTCGAGGCCGGATGAAGGATAAGTGTACGGTTATCTTGCAAATTAGTCGCCCTGCGAAGCAGTTTTAAGCCATTGATAAATTGAAAACATTGTTCTTTTGAAGCCAGATCAAAAGTCAAAAGGGCCCCCGGCTTGTGATTAAACTGTATTGACGCCGTTTCATAGAATGGCGATGATTTAAGACCCGGATAATTAACGGATTGAACAGAGCTCTGGCTTTGCAAAAATTCCGCAACTTTTAAAGTGTTAGCACACGCCAAATCAAGCCTAAGCGTTAAAGTCTCTAGTCCCAAACTTTGCAAATAGGCGCTATGCGCGGACAAACAAGCCCCTGTGTTCCTGTATACTTCCCTTCTTAGCCGGTTAATAAAAGCGAACGGCCCAAACTTTTTGGCATCCGCGCTTAATTTGGCATTCTGTTTCCAGTCATAACTGCCGTGGTCAATAATAACACCCCCCACACTTGTCGCACCGCCTGATATCCATTTGGTGCTCGAGAGGACTTCAATGTCAACACCAAAACTTTTTGCATCAAAAAGATAAGGAGGGGTCATTGTTGTATCAGCAATGATCAAGACTTTTGCAGGCCCGGCAATAGCTGACAACGCCATGATATCAGTGACTTCAAGCTGAGGGTTGGTGATCGTTTCAAGAAATATGGCTTTGGTCTTACCATCGATCAAGTGTGCTACTTCATCCGGCTTTGTCAGATCGGTAAAACGTGTTTCCAACCCCCATTCCTTAAGTGTTTGCTCAAAGAGCGAATAAGTGTTACCGAACAAATGTTTGCTCGTAATGATATTGTCACCCGTCTTTGCAATGGTCAAAATTGTATTGGCGATCGCGGCCATTCCGGAAGAAAGGGCCAATACTCCCGCGGCCATGCTGATAGTTTTTAGGCGCTGCTCAAAATGCTCTACCGTCGGGTTGCTAATGCGCGAATACATATGGGAAGGCTTCCTGCCTTGAAATGCCAATTCGAGCTCTTCTGCCGTCTTAAACTCAAAGGTGACATTATCATAGACGGGCATATGCAAAGAACCGTGGACGTCTTCCTTAAGAAATTTTGTATGCAATATTTTTGTAGTTAGCTTTAGATCGTCCATAACACCCTTTTAAGCTCCCCCTCCCATAAAATAAACAAAATCAACTTCATCTGTGTCTTTGAGCGCGGTTGTGCCAAAATTCTCGTGGCCCAAGAATTCACCATTGAGCTGTACGGAGACCATCTCCGGTTTCTCAACCTGTGCTTTTTTTAGCAATTCAAGGACAGTCAATGCCGGGCCGTCCACAGGAAACACTTTTCCATTTAATTTGATTTTCATCTTTGCCTCATTTGTTTACATACCTGATCAGGTCAACAATTCGGTTGGAATATCCCCATTCATTATCGTACCAAGACACCAGACGGAACAAACGCCGATCTTCCTCGACATTGCCCTGAATAGTGGCTAATGAATCGTATATCGAAGAATGACTATCGTGTATGAAATCGGTAGAAACCAACTCCTCATCCGTATAAGCTAAATATCCTTTAAGATAGGTCTGCGATGCCTTTCTTATCAGCGCATCAATCTCCCGGATTGACGTATCCCTCCCGGAGCGAAAGGTCAAGTCCACGACAGACACATCCATTGTCGGTACCCGAAACGATATTCCGGAGAGCTTCCCCCGCAGCTGGGGATAAACATCCAGCGCAATCTTGGAGGCGCTTGTCTTTGACGGAATAATATTTGCCCCAGCCGCACGGCCGCTGCGCCAGTCTCTCCTGGAAAAACCGTCTGTGATCTTCTGACTGGCGGTATAGCTGTTGATGGCCGTTATCAGCCCCGTTTCAATACCAATGCCCTCCTGGGTTAAAACTCGAAGAAGCATGGACAAACAATGCGTCGTGCAACTCGCTGCTGAGATGATGTGATGTTCATCCGGATCATATTCATGTTCATTGACGCCGATCACGATCGTCTTCACATTCCCTTGGGCAGGGGCAGTAATAAGGACTTTTTGGGCCCCAGCTTGAATATGCCCATGAGCCTGATCGCCATTGCTCAACAATCCTGTTGCATCAATGACAAGATCAACGCCGAGTCCCTTCCAGGGAAGATCGGAAAGATTTTTGGGTGAAGACAAACACTTAATGCTATGCCCATTGATTATCAATTCATCTTTGACAACTGATATCTGATGAGGGGAATTCCCATGAACTGAATCGTGCTTGATCAGGTAGGCAAAGTAATCGACATCACTCGAAACATCAACAACCGCGACGACATCAATTTCGTTGCCTAATAGACCCTGATCACAGATCGCACGAAGAACTAAGCGGCCAATACGGCCAAATCCATTGATACCTACTTTAATGGACATTTTCATCTTATATTTCAAAAAATAAGATAGTTACTACTCTCAAAGCTATCCCTTATTCCCTAATGCTAAAAATATGCTGATTCTTGCGTATTCGTCACCACCATTTGATTGAGCACAACAACTCTCGCTGGCACAATCAACTTTTACATCCTTTAGACCTGCTTCGATCAACCATTGCTTGATATCGTTTCTTTTAAAACCCATCCAACGATCATGATGTTCCACTTTTAAAAATTTGAAAATATGTTCATCCAGATCCGTAATTACAAGCACACCCGATGGCTTTAAGATCCTTACCATCTCTTTAATTGCAATTAATGGTCTCTCCACATGATGCAAAAACATGTTGGCGAACACATAATCAACGCTTTCATTCTCTATTAGAAGATTTTCCGCTTCTGCTATTCGATAATTAATTAAACTAATATTATTAAACTTTCTTTTCATTTCGTTGATCATTACCACAGACTGGTCCACTGCAATTACTTTCAAGCCTTTTTTAATAAGAACTGTAGTAATAAAACCTGAGCCAGCACCAATATCAGCCGCAATCTTGCCAAACCGGACCCCTGCCGCAGAAATAGCCTTTTCTCGCAATGCTTCAGAAAAAAATGTTTCCCGTAACTTATCCCATTGAGGAGCGACTTCGTCAAAGTATTCTTTATTGCTCATAATAATCCTTTATTGAGATACCAAAAATATCCCGGTTTGAGCGAAAACGTTGGGGAATAACTGTACTTGCTGCTCCTTGCCGAGGAATACCTTGCGCTCAATGGTGATCTTTTTCTTACTGCAATAAGCCACAAAATCCAAAATGCTCAAAAAATGAAGATTAGGCGTTTCATACCATTGATACGGCAATGCGGTATTCACAGGTGTTTTGCCGCCAAATAATATTTGCAACCGGGAGCGGTAATACGCAAAATTGGGAAATCCTACGATCACTTTCTTCCCAACGCGCAATGCGTCCTGGAGGACCGGCCCAACCCGCAGGATCTGCTGCAGGCTCTGATTAAGGACCACATAATCGAAAGACTTGTCCTTATAGTCCTCCAGGCCATTCTCTAAATTGCCATGCAGGATATTTAAACCCTTGGCAACGCATTTATAAACTTCCTCTACATTGATCTCAATGCCATGACCATGCGCCTTTTTATTCTTAATAAGCAGATACAGAAGATCTCCGCTCCCGCAACCAAGGTCAAGCACCGAAGCGTTGGTAGTTACCCATTCCAGAATGATCCGGTGGTCAGGACGAATATCGTTATATGGAGTAGCCATCAGTCACCTCATAGTCATAATAAATTTTCTTTAAAAAATGCCGGATCAAATGCGACTCTTCCTTGATCTCCAGCAAAAATGCATCATGCCCGTAGGTGGAGTCTACTTCGCAATAACTTGTTTGCAGTCCGGCAATTTTGCAGGCCCGAACGATCTCCTGCGACTGATACGCCGGATACAACCAATCAGATTTGAAAGCGATCACCATGACCTTGGCTTGAACATGTTGAAATGCTTCCTGCACCGGTTTACCTGCAAAGCCGTCAAAATGATCTATCGCCTTGGTGATATACAGATATGAGTTGGCGTCAAATCGTTTGACGAAGTTATCTCCCCGGTATCGCAAATACCCCTCGACTTCAAAATCAGCGGTGAATTTTTCATTTTGAGAAGACCCTTTTTTTTGCCGCCCAAATTTCTCAGCCATGGAAACATCACTCATATAAGTGATATGCCCAATAGTTCTGGCAACAGCAAGCCCCTTAGCCGGTGGATTCCCCTCATAGTATTTCCCCAGGTTCCAATTTGGGTCCGCCATGATCGCCAAACGACTGGCCTCATTAAATGCAATCTGTTGTGGTGAATGCTTAGGGGTAGTGGCAATCGGAATGGCGCTACGGATACTCTTGGGATGATTAACCAACCAGGATAAAGCCTGCATCCCTCCCATAGAACCACCCGCCACTGAAAGTAATTGTTCGATCCCTAAATGATCGATCAACCGCTTTTGGCAGTTGACCATGTCATTGATGGTAATCAAAGGAAACTCCAAGGCATAGGGTTTCCCTGATCTGGGATTTATGCTCGAAGGTCCTGTTGAGCCTTTGCATCCTCCCAATACGTTGGAACAGATCACAAAATACTCATTCGTATCAAAGGCCTTGCCCGGACCAATCATGGAATCCCACCAGCCAGGGGTCTTTTCTCCTTGATGTAACCCTGCCGCATGGGCATCCCCTGAGAGTGCATGGAGAATTAGGACGGCATTGGCCCGCTTAGAATCCAACTGCCCATAAGTTTCATAAGCAATAGTGATGGGCCCTAATTTCTCGCCGTTCTCGAGCACAAGTTCATCAAAGGTAAAATACTTTGTTTGAACGATGCCAACCCTTTCAGGAGATTGCCCAGTCGCAGATTTTGTTGTCATACAGCAAGCTCTTGGAAAAGCCACGTTGTCAGGTATCGTTCCCCTGTATCCGGTAAAATAACAACAATGGTTTTCCCTTTATTTTCTTTTCGTTTGGAAACCTCGAGTGCCGCCCATAAGGCTGCTCCGCTGGATATCCCCACCAGAATGCCTTCCTGCCTTGCTGCTTTCCGTGCGGTCTCTCCGGCATTATCATTGGTGACACGAATTATTTCATCAATAATTCCCACATTCAGGATCTTTGGCACGAACCCGGCACCAATGCCCTGAATTTTATGCGGCCCTGGGGCCCCGCCAGATAAAACCGGAGAAGCGTCAGGCTCAACAGCAATCGCCTTAAAACTTGGTTTTCTTTTTTTAATAACTTCGGCCACCCCTGTAATGGTCCCACCCGTACCAATACCAGAAATTAGAATATCAACCTTACCGTCAGTGTCATTCCAGATTTCCTCAGCTGTGGTTTTGCGGTGGATCTCGGGATTTGCCGGATTATTAAACTGCTGCGGCACAAAACTATTCGGCGTGACGCGGGCTAATTCTTCAGCTTTTTCAATCGCCCCTTTCATACCCTTTGCTGCCTCAGTAAGAACCAACTGGGCCCCAAAAATCTTGAGTAACTGTCTGCGCTCAAGACTCATGGATTCCGGCATAGTAAGAATCAACTTGTAGCCCTTGGCAGCTGCAATAAAAGCCAACGCAATGCCCGTATTACCGCTGGTAGGCTCAATAATGACCGTGTCTTTTTTGATAAGCCCTTTCTTTTCTGCATCCTCAATAAGCGCAATCCCCAGCCTGTCTTTAACGCTCGAAAGCGGATTAAAGGATTCCAACTTTGCATATATCGTTGCCTCGCTCCCTTCGGCGATGCGATTTAACCTGACCAATGGCGTATTGCCAATGGTTTTAGTAATGTCTGAATATGTTTTAGACATACAATCCTCCTTAGATTTTTGCTAATGCCTGGTCAATGTCCGCGATGATATCATCGATGTGCTCAATCCCGACGGACAAGCGAACAAAGTCAGGCGTTACGCCGGTTGCAAGCTGTTCTTCCGGGGAAAGCTGCTGATGGGTGGTTGTTGCCGGATGGATCGCCAGTGTTTTGGCATCACCAACATTGGCCACATGAGAAATCAACTCCAGCGAGTCGATAAATTTTTTCCCGGCCTCTAACCCGCCTTTAATACCAAACCCCAGGATGGCACCGGCACCTTTTGGTAAATACTTCTTTACCCGTTCTTTTTCAGGACTATCATCAAGCCCCGGATAATTCACCCAACTGACCTTAGGATGTTTTTTTAAATGTTTGGCGACAGCCAAAGCATTCTCAGCATGGCGCGGCAAGCGCAAATGAAGCGTTTCCAGACCTTGAAGGAATAGAAACGAATTGAATGGTGAAACGGTGAATCCAATATCACGTAACAGCGTCACGCGGGCTTTGATAATATAGGCAATATTGCCCAAAGGCCTTAACGCATCGACGAATTTAATGCCGTGGTAACTTGGGTCCGGTTCAACGATAAGCGGGAATTTACCATTTTCCCAATTAAATTTCCCGGAATCAACGATAATCCCACCAAGGCTTGTCCCATGGCCGCCGATGAATTTGGTCGCGGAATAAACAATGATATCTACCCCATGGTCAATCGGTCTTAACAAATACGGTGAAACCGTATTATCCAAGACGAAGGGAATGTTATGCTTGTGGGCGATCTTAGAGATGCCTTCAAGATCAGCCACGTCAAGCTTAGGATTACCGATCGATTCAGCATAAACCGCCTTGGTTTTTGGTGTGATCGCGCGCTCAAGGGCGGCTAAGTCGTTAGACTTCACAAAATTGACCTTCACCCCTAATCTAGGAAAAGTATAATGGAAAAGATTATACGTTCCTCCATAGAGATTATCCGCGGAGACAATTTCATCCCCTGCCTGGGCAATGTTCAATAATGCCAGGGTAATGGCAGACTGTCCGCTGGAGACAGCTAATGCCCCCACTCCGCCATCAAGGGCCGCGACCCTCTTTTCAAAGACATCGGTGGTCGGGTTCATCAGGCGGTTATAAATATTACCGAACTCCCGCAACCCAAAAAGGTTGGCGGCGTGATCTGTATTCTTAAATTGATACGCCACAGTTTGATAAATGGGTACCGCACGGGAACCGGTTGTTGGGTCCGGCTCCTGCCCACCGTGTAAAGCCAGTGTTTCTGTCCTTAATTTTGCGTCAATTTTACTCATCTTATTATTCCTTTCAGATAAATTACTTTAGAATGCATATTGCGCGCTTAAAACAGGCCCGCTACCCAATCCGATCTTGTTGGTAGTAAAATACTTTCCCGTATCAGCATAAGCCAAAACCAGGGTAAGGTTCTTATTCGCCAGCCATGCCACATGCACGTCCCAATAATTGGCGTTTCCATGTATTGGTGTTGCATTATTGTATTCTTCCCCTTGTTTGAATTCATACCCCACAGCAAACCCGTGAGGCAGAACAACATCAACGTTTTCAAAAGATGTTACTCTTCTTTCATTTTCAAAGCCAAGAACACCGGTCGCGACCTCTTGTGAAGAAAGAA
>Ga0182030_10010454_pt1 | contig 18844 bp, 16 predicted proteins | sample 812S3MmetaG_FD_121299 | JGI IMG/M metagenome (GOLD analysis project Ga0182030, IMG submission 121299) | Permafrost microbial communities from Stordalen Mire, Sweden - 812S3M metaG (Illumina Assembly) | ecosystem: Environmental > Terrestrial > Soil > Wetlands > Permafrost | place: Sweden...
CAGAACGTAGTGGACTTTGCGATGGACTTTTTGAATGGGAGCGGATCGCTGCGATATGGCGGCGGCTTATTGATGAATCCCAGCTTAAAGCCGGTATCGAGCTTGGCTGGATGGCCGACCATGTTCAACGTTGCTCCATTGCGAAGCACCACCAGCGCAAGGGGCTTGCCCTGCCCCGCCTGCATGTATGCGAGCAGCGTGGAGACGGTGTGGAATGGGTGACCGTCAACGGACTGGATAGCGTCGCCGGCGCGGAGTCCGGCCTGTTCGGCGGGATCGCCTGGCAGCACTTCCTCAACTCCGATGGGACCGAGAAGATCCTGGGGCAGCATCCCCATCAAGTCCTCGCTCTTCAATTCCGCGGGCTCATGGAGCGAGAGTTCGACCGGTTTGCCGCCGCGCTCTACTGTGAGAGCCACAGTCTGGTTCAAATTGATACTGGCGTGTTCGCCGACCGTTTCCCAGGTGGGGCTTTCCTGATTGTCGAAGCGGAGGATGATGTCGCCGGGCTGAATGCCGGCCTGGTCAGCCGGGGAACCGGGAACCACCCACTCGATGCTCGTGGTCTTCACTTCAACGGACGGAACTTCGTTGATGAACCCAAAGTAGAAGATCATGAGCACGAAAGCGAGAATGAAGTTGGCCACCGGTCCGGCGACGCCAATCAGCATTCGCTGCCAGCGGGGATGCGAAGTAAAGGCGCCGGGGTCGTCCGCCAGCGATTCGTAGGCGGGGCTTGCGGCGGATTGACTTTCGGTCTGGCCTTTGTCGAGGATCTGCTGGACCACGGGCGTGCCGGGTATGGTTCCGGTTTCGCCGGGCATCTCGCCGGTCATTTTGACATAGCCGCCCAGGGGCAGCATGCAAATCTTGTAATCGGTGTCGCCGTACTTGATGCCGAACAGGCGCGGCCCAAAGCCGACAGAAAAGGCCTCTACGCGCACTCCGCAGAGCTTGGCAACTATAAAATGCCCGAATTCATGGACGACGACCATGACTCCGACCAGGACGATAAAGGACGCGGCTGCAACAAGAAAGTCATGCATAAATTTACGGTTGTTCCCTCGAAAGTACTTTTACGGGCGCGGGGCTCTAGGCCAGCAGCGCACGAGCTGTTTGACGCGCTTCCTGGTCCGCGGCGAGCACCTCCGCAATGGTGGCGGGATGCGCCTCCTGCGTGGATGCGAGCACTCTTTTAATTGTACGCGGGATTCCCGTAAATGGAATTTGCCGGTCGAGGAATGCTTCCACGGCTACCTCGTCGGCAGCGTTGAGGGCAATGGAGTGCGCGCCGCCCTTCTCAGCCGCCTCAAATGCCAGCCGAAGGCAGGGGAAACGCTCGAAATCGGGCTCCTCGAAGTCGAGGTGACGCAGGGCAGCCAGGTCGAAGGTGAGCGTGGAAGCCGGCCGTTCAGGGTAAGCCAAAGCGTACAGGATGGGCAGGCGCATATCCGTGACTGAAATCTGGGCCAGAATCGAGCCGTCCACATACTCCACCAACGAGTGCACGGTAGACTGCGGATGGACGATGACCCGGACCCTGGATGGCGGCACATCGAACAGGCGGCAGGCCTCGATCACCTCCAACCCCTTGTTGAGCATGGTAGCCGAATCGACGGTGATGCGCCGGCCCATGACCCAGGTGGGATGCTTGAGCGCCTGCTCGGGAGTGATGGCGGCGAATTGGTCCAGAGGAAGCTGCCGGAACGGGCCGCCGGAAGCCGTTAGCCAGATGGTCTTTACTTCGGGGTGTGTGCCGACTCGCAGGCATTGGTGGACGGCGTTGTGTTCGCTGTCGATCGGCAAAATGGGCACGTTGCGCTCTCGCGCGGCCGCGGTGAGAATTTCGCCGGCTGCAACCATGCACTCCTTGTTGGCAAGGCCAACGGGCTTGCCGGCCAGAATGGCCGCATGGGTGGCCTCAAGGCCGGCGACGCCCACGATGGCGGAAACTACAAAATCCGCGGCGGGGAGAGTGGCGCAGGCTACAGTCCCCGCGGTGCCGTGGACCACGTCGATGCCGGAAATGCCGGCGGACCTGAGGCGGGAGGCGAGGTTGTCGGCCAGCTCTTCGGTTGCCAGGGAAACCAGTTGAGGCCGCCAGCGGACGGCCTGGGCGAACGCCTCGTCGACGTTGCGGCCCGCGGCCAGCGAGGCCACCTGGTAGCGGTCGGGGAACTGCTCGACGATAGAGAGGGTGCTTTGCCCGATGGAGCCGGTGGAACCGAGAATGGCTAGTCGCTTCAAGCTGATTCTTGCTTTCCTGCTGCACTCATTATCGCTGGTCGGGTTCGATGCCGGGTGGCCCAGGTCTCGATTCTGAGACCTAGTACCCCCGCTGACCTTGCAACCCTTATTTAGCCGTTGCCGACTTGACCGACGACAGCATTTCCCGCCTGAGAATGGCGTTCATGCGCGATTGATAACCCCTGCCGTGAGACTTCAGCCACTCCAGAACATCTCCGTCCAGACGCGCGGTGACGATGTGTTTGACCGGGCGATAGAGATGCCCGCGCGCGCGCTCGGTCTTGGCCCATTCGGCATCCGTCAGAACAGGAATATCGCTGGTGTCGATCTCGTGATCCGGCCGCGCGGAGAGCGCCTTCAGGTTGGCTCGTTGCGCGTCGGTCAGCGGCGGCAAAGTTTCGAGGGTGTACCTAACCATTTTCTTTTTCATAGCGTCTCCTCTCTTTGGGTTGGGCTCGTCTGGCGGAGATAATGCGAACCATCTCGACCTCAATTCCATCCTGAAGTTCATCCCGGATTGTGTGCGCGACGATCAGCATGGATAAGCCCTCAACTTCGCCGCAGGCTTGCCAACGATCTTCTCCGTCCTGTACACGATCTTTCCAGGACAGAAAGAGGGGGTTTCGGAAGACCTGAGCAGCTTCCTCGAAACTCACGCCATGCTTGCGCTGGTTCTTGAGATTTTTTGCCGGATCCCATTCGAACTGGAAGTTGCCCACAGTTCAATTGTAATACATATTTGTAAATATTTTGAACTTTATCCGAGATTACTGATCTCTGGTCTCTGAGCCCTGATCCCTGTTCTCAGAACCGCTGGTGAATGACCTGGGCGTACCACAGCACCGGAGCCGCCAGCAGCAGTGCGTCAATGCGGTCAAGGACCCCGCCGTGGCCGGGAAGCAGCGTACCCGAGTCCTTGACGCCCGCCGAGCGTTTCAGTGCGGATTCGGCCAAATCTCCCACCTGCGCAGCCGCGTTGACCACTACGGCCAGAAGGAGCCAATACCCAAGGTCTTCGGGGTAGGAGAGCTTTGCGGAATCCCACTGCGCCAGCCACCTTGCCAGCGCCAACAGACCGCCGGCGGCCGCCAGGCTGCCAGCCAGCGAGCCCAGCGTCCCCTCCCAGGTCTTGTTGGGGCTTAGCGCCGGTGCCAATTTATGCCGGCCCCACAATCGACCGATGTAAAGGGCGGCAATGTCTCCCGCCCAAACCACGCACATCAAAAAGACGAGCAGCGACGGGCCGTTGCCCTGCTCGCGCAACGCGGGGATAGCGGACAGGGTAAATCCCACGTAGAGGAGGCAGAAGATGGTTGCCGAAGCGTCGGCCATGACGCGCTCAACGGGCGAGCTGAAGGTGCAATAGACCAGCAGGGCGAGGCTGAGAAACCCGAGAGTCGTCGTGAGTTGATCGGGCCACTCGAAGCCTCCGGCAAAAAGCAGAAGTATGGCTACGAGCGCGGCAATGCGCGGCGGCTTGGCTCCGCATCGATCCGCCAGAGCGAGAAACTCCCAGCCTGCCAGCGCCGCAACCCCCGCGGAAGCCAGCGTAATCAGCCACGGCGGTCCCACAAACGCCAGGACCAGCACCACCGGAATGATCAGGGCTGCGGTAAGAACGCGTTTCATGCCAAGGCTGAGGATACACCGCCGGAGTGGGGTGAGTACCACCCGGTGGACGGGGAGCGTGTGAACCGAAGCGATCTCGATCCCAAGCCGGAAGGGTTACGCGTTCCTATCGCAGTCGGATCGCAGCCAATGCAGGAAGGCGTCGGACCCTCCGCGCTGGGCCATTGCTTCCTTCAGGCGGAATCGCATCTGCTCCGCCATCCACTTCATTCTGGCCGCCGAGTCCTGTTCGGGCGGCGGTGTGCTTTCGTTTTTCAAGGGGCTGGTTCCTCCACACGGCCCCATCGGCAGAATGCAGCCGCGCCTCTATGCCGGAACCTCAAGAAAGGGAGACCGTCGAAAACGAAGGTACTCAACCGGCGGCGATTCTGATACCGGTCTCGCGTTGCTCTGGCCTACCAACGTGCTCCACAAGGCGATTGTGCGGCTTCCGGGACAATGCACGAAAACAAGATAGACAGTCTATACATAAACTGTTTGTTTATGATATTCTACTTTCACCGCAGAAAGCGGAGGAAAGGGAGGAGTCGATAAACTACGGATTAAGTGACCAAGTACGAGTAGTCGCGCTGGAGAAGTATGTGCATCCAGCAATTCGGGCAGGCAAACTCCAGTTTTCGGTGGCCGTACGGGATCTCATGCGGCATTTGCAGGCAGATGGTTTCCCCTCGAAGAACTGGCCCCAGATATGCACCGCGATTCAAGCAGAGAAGTTCCTTCGCAGGAACGGGCTTGAAATCGAAGGCGTGGATGGACCTCCCAAGAAGCAGAGCCCGACAGTGGTTGTCCATTATCGGGTGGCACGATCGGGAGCCCAAGCAACTCCACGGGCAAAGCTGTCGGCGGACACGGACGCTCGGGGCGATGCGGAGGTTGGATCGAGCAACGAGACCCCCTCGGCCCGCGCATATCGGCTGACAGAGAGGCTCCGCGGCCTTTTGAAAGAAGAGCTGGCGGAATATGGCGGAGGCGAGGCGTTCCTTCGTTGGGTTCGCGGTTACGACGAGGAAGATGCGGCATGAGCCGCATCTTCTGGGACAGCATGCTTTTTATCTATCTGTTGGAAGATCACCCAACATTTTCCGCGCGAACGCGGGAATTGCTTGACCGGGCCTATCAAAGGGGCGATTCGCTCTATACGAGCTTCCTTGCCCTCGGCGAGGTCCTGGCAGGTGCGGAAAAGTCGCCGCTCCCGCAGAAAGCATTGGCAATGCGCAAAACGATCAATGAAATGGGCTTTTCTTTCTTGCCATTTGACGCTGGGGCTGTAGAGCCTTTCAGCAAGCTGCGATCCAAACAAAAAGTGAAGATTGCCGATGCGATTCACCTGGCCTGCGCGGCTTCAGCAGGAATCGATCTGTTTCTCACCGGGGACAAGCAATTGGCGAGACTGGATATCCCCGGTATCCAGTTCATCGCCGAATTCACAACGCCGATCTTGTAGCTCAACCGATGCGGCATACGTACGCCTGGATGGTGCCGGAACCAAAACGATGCAGCCCGGAAACCGGACGACAAAACAGCGGAATTCAGCTGGCGGCGATTCGGATGTGCTCTTTCTCTTCGTCCACTTCGCCGGAGCCTTCGGTCAGGCCGCCGTAGCGGCGCTCGCGACGCTGGAAGTCGGCAATTGCTTCGAGCAGATGGATGCCGCGAAAGTCCGGCCAGAGGCGCTCGGTTACATAAATCTCGGTGTATGCGATTTGCCACAGGAGATAGTTGGAAATCCGCATCTCTCCCGAGGTGCGGATGAGCAGGTCCGGATCGGGCATGTGCGCCGTATAGAGATGGCGGTGAATGTCCTCCTCGGTAATGCGCTCGGGGTCAAGATGCATGAACTTCACCTCCGACGCCAGGGCCCGGAAAGCATCGACCATCTCGGAGCGTCCACCGTAGTTGAGGGCCAGCGTAAGGGTGGTGCCGGTGTTGCGCGCGGTTGCCTCCGCAGCCCAGATCATCTTCTCCTGAACCTCGGCGGGCAGCTCGTGGGTGCGCCCGATATACCGGATGCGCACGTTGTTGTCCATCATGCGCTGCAGGTTGCTCTCCAGATAACTTTTGAGCAGGCGCATGAGGAAGTTGACTTCGGCTCGGGGGCGGCGCAGATTGTTTTCCAGCGAAAATGCATAGAGCGTCAACCAGGGCAGCCCGATGCGCGAGGCCGTTTCTGTGACCAGTTGAACGCTCTTGGCTCCCTGCTGATGGCCCAGAAACCGCTTCAGCGATCGGTGTCCCGCCCACCGCCCGTTGCCGTCCATGATGATGGCCACATGGTCGGGAAGGCGCTCCGGCTTGAGCGTTGCATAGACGGCGCGCTCGTCTGCCGTGAGTTCATGGATGCGCAGCGTGCCGGATGGATACAAAGGACTCGCCTCTACGTTGCTCTTGCGGCTTGAAGTTCCTGCCGCATCAGGATTGAATACGGGCCGGCATTCAAAAAAGGGGACACCACGAAAGGAGACGCCTGATCCGAAATCGGGGGCAATCGACCCCAGTCAGGGTCCTGCCCGGTGGTGAATCCTCCCTCAGCCAGCCTAACTTGTTGCACCATCGACCGTAGCACAAGCGCCCACGCGAGGCAATCCGACTTGAGTTGTATGATATCGAGGACCGTGCCGAAAGAGAACTCGCTGCTTGTTTTGTTCGCGCGCGATTGCGTAGATGCACAGCCGTCCGGTCACGGTGCCGGCGCAGCGCTGCCTTGGCGTGTGAGGCGGAGAAAAGCCCGAGCCTGAAGGCCTTGTCGATTTGCTCCGCTTTCAGAGGGTTGAAACCCCCTGCTCCCTCCGGAGCTTCGATCTACGGCTCGCTCCGGAAGCTTCGACCGACAGGCTCGAGTGCGAGCGGCTGCTATGCGCTGCGGCGGCGGCCCATTGCCGCGTCGCGCGCCGCGCCCGAGACGATGATCCGCTGCATCTGATCCAGATAAGGCAGCAGAGCGGCAATCTCCGCCAGAAACGGATCGGCCAGAATCGCTGCTACCTCTTCGTCGCGGATGCTGCGGGTATCGCGCACAAGCTGGCACACGTCCACCTCGAGGGCGGCGGCCAGGCGCTCCAGCGAACCAAGCGTGGGGATCGCCTTTCCGTTTTCAATCTTCGAAATGTAGGTGCGCGGCACCTGCATGCGGCCGGCGAGTTGGCGCTGGCTCAGGTGGCGGGCCTTGCGGACCTCGCGCACCTGTCCGGCAACCTGCAACCCGGCTTCGGCTGAATCGGGCGCGACCGGGCGGCTAGGCACCAGTTGCGGAGCCATAGGCAAAGGCTCCTCGAGGTATGGCTTGCGGCATTTTCTGCAATTGGAGTTGCTGGTCCTGAATTGAACCAGGTCACAGAAATCGCAGCGCACGACTTCTCGCGTATCCACACTCAACAGGGTGGTCGTCATCGGCTGTGTGCGGAGTGCCAGAGCGGGAACTCCGCGGTGCTTTTCTGCACCACGATATGTGCTACTTTGTGGGAGATGAACCATAATTGTCAAGTAGAATCTCAGGTACAATCGTGCGGGAACCTAAGATTCACCCATCATACGCTGAAAAACCCTAAGAAAAACGAACCAAATTGATCAACAATGAGAAAAATATGAGCGAAGAAGGCATTTCACATCGCGAATCTGAAGCTGAAGCCGGTCAAGAGGAACGCGCAGGCTACGGGCGAGCCCAGGCGTGGCAAGTGCTTACGGAGTGGACGGCGGGCGAAAGCCTGCGCAAGCACGCACTGGCCGTGGAGGCCTGCGTGACGGCATGCGGCGAGGCGGAAGCGGACCGGCGGGGACTGGCCGGAGACGAACGCGCGGCGTTGATCGAGCTCTACTCGACCACTGCCCTGCTGCATGACTTCGACTACGAGCGCCACCCTTCGACCGAGGAGCATCCGTTTGTGGGCGTGCGCGAGCTTGAGCGGCTGGGCTGGCCAATCGAGATGCGGACCGCCATCCTGGGTCACGCGCAATACTCCGGCGTGCCCCGCGATACACATCTTGACAAGGCGCTGTTTGCCTGCGACGAACTGGCTGGCTTCCTGACCGCCTGCGCGCTGGTGAAGCCGACCAAATCCATCGCCGATGTGGAAGTGGCCGGGGTGCGGAAGAAGATGAAGGACAAAGCTTTTGCCCGCGGCGTGAATCGGCAGGATGTGATTCAGGGCGCGGCAGAGTTGGGCGTGGAGTTGGACGCGCATATTGCGTTTTGCATTGAGGCGATGAGGAAGAGGGCTGGGGTGCTGGGGCTGTGAAATGCAACTTCCAGCTTCTAGCTGTTAGCTTTTAGCTTTTCGTTGGACTTCCCTGGATGCCCGTCTATTTTCCGATGCAGAAGGTGGAAAAGATCAGGTTGAGGATGTCGTCGGAGGTGGTTTGGCCGGTTAGCGAGTCGAGCGCCGAGAGGGCTCGGTAAAGGTCAAGCAGGATCATCTCGTGGGGGATTGCGCCGGCGTTGGCCTGCGCCGCATCGCTGAATGCCGCCAGTGCCGCCGCAATCGCCTGGTGGTGGCGCAGGCTGGTGAGCAGGCCCGGTTCGGCTGAAGCTCCGCCGGTGGCAAGGGCGAGAATCTTCTCGCGCAGCTCGGGAATGCCTTCGCCGGTGAGCGCGGAGGTTTTGAGAGTGGGGACTTCTGCAAAATCCGGCGCGGGCGAGGGCGCGGCGGCCAGATCGCTCTTGGCCAGATCGCTTTTGTTGATGGCCACCAGCGCCGGCCGTCCAGCGACCGCGAGCAAGAGGCGATGCTCCTCCTGGTTGAGCGGCTGGGTGGCATCAAGCACCACCAGCACCAGCGCGGCGTCGGCAAGCGCCTCGCGGCTGCGGGCGATGCCTAGTTGCTCGGCCTCTTCGAGTCCCTCGCGCAAGCCGGCCGTGTCTACCAGTTCCAGCGGGATTCCCTCGAGCGAAATCCGCTCGGTAACCAGGTCGCGGGTGGTTCCCGGCTGCGCGGTGACGATGGCTCGCTCGCGCTGGACCAAGCGGTTGAAGAGCGAGCTTTTCCCCGCATTTGGGCGACCGACGATGGCCATGGTTAGCCCGTCATGAACGATTCGGCCACGGGCGAACGAGGCTTCAAGCGCCTTGAGCGGGAGCGTAATCTGGCCGATGCGGCGGGCGATCTCGGCAGAGGGTGCTACGTCCACGTCGTCCTCGGCGAAGTCGATACCCGCTTCGAGCATGGCGATGAGTTCGACCAGGGACTGCTTGACGGGCCCCACGCGGCGGCTGAGCGCTCCGCCCATCTGGCTGGCGGCTTGCCGCGCCTGAGTAAGCGTCTGCGCCTCGATTAGGTCGCGCACCGCCTCAGCCTGGGTGAGGTCGATTCTTCCGGCTAAAAATGCCCGCTGGGTGAATTCGCCGGGCTCGGCGAGCCGCGCGCCCAGGTCCAAAGCACGGCGCAGCAGCAGTTCGAGCACCACGGGCGAGCCATGAGCGGCTATCTCTACCAGGTCCTCGGCGGTGTAGGAGTTGGGTGCCTGAAACCACGTCACCAGCGCTTCATCAATTCTTTCCGCTTCGTCACCAACCCCCTCCAGAACATCCACCAGCCTTGCCCGTCCGTGCTCCAGCGGGTGTCTCAGCCTCACCAATTGCGGCACAATCGCTGCCGCCTCCGGCCCGCTGAGCCGTACAATCCCGATTCCTCCGCGCCCCGGCGGCGTCGAGATTGCGGCAATTGTGTCGGTCGTCATCTCCGCCCCATCCATAAGTAGTTAGTGTAGAGGCTTCCCAGGACGCCGCGGCGCACAAGTTCCAGAACCATCCGCACAATGCCTGGACACGCGTCCGATAGTTATAATTACTGCGGACGCGGCAAGGGGAATTTCCTGGCTGTCAACGCTTCTTTTGGAGCAGTCTACAACCGTTTCGTGAAAGCCGCATTCTCTTGAATACCAAATCTCGCTCCGCTCCTGCAGCTTCAACGCCAAATGGTAAACGAACAGCATTCCAGGCCCTCCTCTTCGGCGCCCTTCTCTTGTCCGTAGTTTCAATATCGGCGCAGCAGGCCGCGCAACCCGTCTGGCGAGGAGTTCTTCGCAATGCCGCTGGAGCTCCCATCGCTTCTGCAAAGGTCCGCTTGGCTTCAAACGCGGCCGCCAAGGCTGAAGCTCGCACCGCTGCCGACGGACAATTCCACCTGGCGCCTCTCCCTCCGGGTCAATACCGTCTCACCGTTGAAGCCAACAGTCGCAAGGTCGATTACTCCCAGTTCATTGACCTGGCGCCCGCCGCACCGCCAGTTGAGCTGACTCTTTCAGACCGCGGCGAACTTCTGGTATCCGTCCTCAAGACTCAGAACGCCACCGGCGGTGAGGAGTTGTCGAACCAGGCCGTCAGCGAGTTGCCCCTTAACGGGCGCGATTTTGGGACGCTCCTGCTGCTGGCGGCCGGCACCATGACGGATGCCAACGGCGCCACCAACTTCACTGCGCAATTCGCAATCAATGGCCAGCGTGGTGTTGAGGCCACCTTCGCCATGGACGGCGCCGACATCAGCGACCCCGAAATGGGCGGATCCACCTTCCCCAACTTCAACGTCGATGCCGTCGAGAAAATTGATTCGAGCTCCGGCTGGATGCCCGCCGAGATCGGTCGCGGCGCTGCTGGTTTTACGAACATTGTCACCCGATCGGGCGCCAGCGGATTTCATGGATCCATCTTCGAATTCGTTCGCAACTCCGCATTCGACGCCCGCAACTACTTCGACTACTCAACCCCCGCATATCCCGGTCGCATTCCACCATTCCGCCGTAACGAATTCGGTTTCACCAACGGCGGACCCGTCTTCATTCCGCACATCTATGACGGCCGCAAGAGCACTTTCTACTTTTTCCAGTACCAAGGATTCCGCCAGGTCCTCGGCACTACCCAGGTCATGCCCGTGCCCACTGCCACCGAACGCACCGGGGTTGACACCGTCACCTATCCCGACGGTTCCGTCGATACGCTCAATGTCCCAGTCGATCCCGGAATTGTCGCGGTCCTGGCTCGTTATCCTCTACCCAATTACATTGCCGGCTCCTTTGCAGCCAACACCTACGCAACCGCGTCGAAGGTTGCCACAACCGCCGATCAGTTCTCCGTGCGCCTCGACCACAAGATCTCCTCCAAAGATCAGTTCTTCGCTCGTTTCAACTACGACAACCTCACCGGTCCCACCACCAATCCCGACCAGACTGCCATTGATCCCGCTTTCGGCATTCAGTACTTCGACCGACAGCGAAACATCGTAGGCACCTACACCCGCTCCGTCTCCCCGCGCCTCGTTCTCGAGTCCTCCATCAGCATTACGCGCTCTACTCCGGGCTTTCCCACCACCGACTACACCGATCCCGCGGTCAAATTCAACGACGGACTCTTTGAAGCCTTCAACTCCGCTGCCGGCTCGGTCATGCAGGCCTACGGCAATCTTTTTCAGGGCCGACAGAATGTCGCCTTCACGACCGCAGCCCATGCCTTCAAAGCCGGCTTCGAAGTCCGTGTCAACCGCGACACCACTTACTTCGGCATTAGCCCCAATGGCGAATATGACTTCGGCGGAGGAACCGCCTATGCTACTGAGTTCATTCCCTCGCAAAGCGGCAACCATAACATCAACCCCGGTGACCCATTCCCTGACACACTCTCCAGCTTTCTCTCCGGCAGTCCCTTCGTTTACACCGTAGCCATTGCGCCGCCCTATTTTTCCAACGGGCCGCACATCGGACCCGCCGCCATTAGTCGCAATAACTTCAACGCCTATGCGCAGGACACCTGGAAGGTCACGCCCCGCTTCACACTCGACTACGGACTTCGCTGGGAACTCTATCAACCCATCACAGAGCGCGCCCGCCGCACCGGCGGTTTCCTCACCGTGAATGGCACGCAAGAGTACGTCATCGATCCCCAGCCCGGTTATCAAACGGATTGGAAGGCATTCGGTCCGCGCATTCAGGCTTCATGGCAAGCCACAAGCAAACTGACTGCCCATGCAGGGGGTGCCATCACAACCATCCCGCCGAATATCTGGCAGGACAACTTCCTCACCGGCTCCACGCCCTTCGCTGTCTATCCGCGCTTGCTCTCCGCTTCCAACGCGCCTATCCAATATGGCTTTCAGATCACCCCCTCGCAGCTTCCTCCCACCTACACGCCGCAGGGGGTGAACATCTTCGCCAACGGCAATCCGAAGTCGGTCGCTCCCAACACCGTGATGGATGTAAACCGCTATGAGCAGGATTTGGCCGCCCTCACTCCCAACGGCGTTGTCAGTGCGCTCAACCTCAGTGGTATCGACCGCTCGTTTGACAACGGAACCCTCTATACATGGACCATCGGACTGGAGCGGAAACTCGGTAACCTCACCGCCGACGCCAGTTACGTGGGCACGGCCGCTGACAAGCTTCCGCGTTGTAGCTTTCCCAACGCCTATCCCGGCGCCACGCCCGCATTCGCACCCCACACTCAGTTCGATAGTTCAGGAAACGTCATCGGTGGCTTCGGCGTTGAAAACGTCATCACCGCCGACGCGCATTCCACTTATCATGCTCTGCAAACTTCGCTCTCCGGAACCGTAGGTCATGGTGGACCCGGGATCCAGGCCAGTTATACCTGGGGTAAGTCGATTGACGATACCAGCCAGGTGATAGGTGGCACCGGTTCTACAGGAGCCGTAGCCTCAGGCTTCTCCCAGAACCCCTATGACACGCGTCCAGAAAAAGGTCCATCGGCCTTCGACGTAACTAACTCCTTCGGCCTGAGCCTCGCTCAAGACCTGCACATGGACAGCGCGGAGTTACTTCGCCCCATTTCCCGAAAAGTAACTGGTGGCTGGGAGTTGCTCTCGATTTCCAGCATCGGTTCAGGCTCACCCTTTACCGTCTTTTCCGGCATCCAGCAAACCGGCGCCGGCTCCAACGGTGTCGATCGCCCCAATCAGATCGCCACGCCGCATCTTTCCACCGCACGGCCCAATCGCCAGGACTACCTCGGCGAAGGCGCAAACAACGCCACCGATTTCTTCTCCATCCCCATCCACGTCCCCGGCGGCACCGGCCCCAATCAAGGCGTCTTCGGCACTCTCGGCCGCAACACCTTCCGCGGTCCCGCCTACTACGATTACGACTTCGCCCTCATCAAGAGCACGCCCTTTGGCCGCCGGCCCAGCGGAGCCGAGCGCATGGATTTGCAATTCCGCACCGAGTTCTTCAACCTCTTCAACATCGTCAACATGGGTCTGCCTGCCAACATTCTCACCGGTTCCGGCTTCGGCGAAATCAGCAAAACCGCCGGCACCTCCCGTCAGATCCAGTTCTCCCTTAAGCTCATCTACTGATCGCATACGCTTCTCCCTTGCCCGCGCCGTTCACCTCTGATAGAAAGGATGCGGCTTAGGGGAGTAACCACTCGTCACTCCCTGCATCGAGGGAATCCATGACACCGCATCGATTCGCAGTTCTTGTCTGCACAACGCTCGCCGCATTTGCCGTTACTCTCCAATCCTCACAGGCCCAGCAGCCGCACCCGTCTCAGCCGGCCAAACACACGCTCGACCTTACCGTAGTCAAACCAGAGTCCGTCGGCTTCTCCTCTGAGCGGCTTGAGCGCCTGCATGCGCTCATCCAGGGCGAAGTGGACGACAAGCACCTGGGCGGCGCCGTCACCATTCTGGCGCGCCACGGAAAGATTGTTGAGTACCGCACCTATGGGCAGAAGGACATTGCCACGGCCACGCCCATGAGCAAAGATGTGATTTTTCGCGACTACTCGATGACCAAGCCGGTGACCGGAGTGGCGATGATGATTCTGTACGAGCAAGGCAAATGGCTGCCGTCCGATCCGGTGTCCAAATTCATTCCTGAGTTTGCCCATCTGAAGGTCCAGAAGGGCGTGGACGCAGACGGCAAGCCGATCCTTGTCGATCCCGAACACGCCCCGACCATGCGTGAATTGATGACCCACACCGCTGGATTCAGCTACGGCAGAGGGAAGTCGCCGGCTGACGCCATGTACGGAGACCTGAAGGTGATGCAATCCCCCAACCTTCAAGCCATGATCGAGAAGCAGGCCCAGATTCCGCTGCTCTACCAACCGGGGCAGGGCTGGCTTTATAGCAACTCGATGGATATTCAGGGGTACATTGTGGAGAAGCTCTCGGGCCAGTCGCTGCCCGACTTTGTGCATGACCACATCTTTGCGCCGCTCGGCATGAAGGATGCCGGCTTCTTTGTGCCGGAAGACAAGCGGGCGCGCTTTGCAACCAACTACCACGCGGGTCCCCAGGGCGAGCTCGTTGCGAACCCAGGGGGCGATTATGCCGCGCAGCCCACCATGGCGTCGGGGGGCGGGGGGTTGGTTTCCACCGCAGAAGATTACTATCGGTTCGCGCAAATGCTGGCCGACGGCGGCGAGTTGAGCGGCAAGCGCATTCTTGCTCCATCCACAGTGAAGCTGATGACCTCCAACCACATGCCGGCCGCCATTGAAACTGGGGAATTCGGCATTGGCCTGTCGGTCATCCGGCCTGGATTCGGCTGGGGCTACGACTGCGCTGTGATCTCGGACCCGGCCGAAGCTAACCTATCCGACGGAAAAGGCACCTTCTTTTGGGACGGGGCCGCAGGCACATGATTCTGGGTCGACCCCACGAACGACATCGTGTTTGTGAGCATGATCCAGCGCATGAGCAGCTCTGACAACCATCCTCTGGAATACAAGAGCCACGCGGTTGTGGATCAGGCGCTTGTGGACCCGGCGAAGTAGCGGAGCGAATATCCCATTGATCTGGGCGCCCTGTTCGCGAGCAGCTTCCCAGGGCATTCGCACGCCGATCCTTATCAGAGTTCCTTTGCCGGCATTGCCCGAAAGCCGCTTGGAAATGGAAAGCTGTTGGGGGTGCGGCAGACAACTCCGCCGCCAATTACACGCGACTTGCCGATCACGTTGCGTACGAAGTCGAGATTAACCGTGTCACCGAGGTCAGGGAGTTCGGTCCATTTTGCCTCGAAAAGTTCAACGCGTCCGCCAGCATCTACCACGAAATCTACTTCGCGAGTGCGGTCACGCCAGAAGAAGAGGTTACCCGTGCGACCAGCGCGGCGTTCGCGATCGCGAAGTTGGGCGAAGACGAATGTCTCCCACACTGCGCCCGCCGCGGGCGACTGGCGAAGAGCTTCTTCGGATCGAGTATTCAGCAGAGCGCAAAGCAGGCCAGTGTCTGCCATGTAAAGTTTCGGACTCTTGGCGATGGACTTAGTTCGGTTTGAAAACCACGGTTCGAGCAAGACAACCTGGCCGGAGGCTTCCAACACAGAAAGCCATTGATTCGCCGTCGATGGTGCGATGCCAACATCCCGCGCCAGGTCCGCTTTGTTCAACAGGTTTGCTGAACGCAGAGCGCACGCGCGAAGGAATCTCTCGAAATCCCGTAGGCTGCCAACATTGGCCAGGGACCGCACATCGCGCTCCAGGTATGTTGCGAGATAAGAATTGTAGAACGCCGCCGAATCAATGTCAGGGTTGGCATAGAGCTCCGGGAAGCCGCCACGCACGATGACGGTTTCGAGTTCGGTATTCGGCAGCGCTTCGCGGATTTCGGCAAACGATAACGTCTCCAGTTCCACGATGTCGGCCCTGCCGGCCAGCGATTCGGTGACGTTCTTCATCAGCGTGAACTTTTGGGGCCCGGTAAGCAGGAACTGCCCATTGCGCGCGCGATGGGCGTCCACTGCCACCTTGAGGTGCCGAAAGAGGGCGGGGGCGTACTGTACCTCGTCAATGATGACGGGAGGCGGATGACGCTGAAGAAAGCGCTCCGGCTCCTTTTCAGCCTGCTCGGCTTCGGTCGGGAGATCGAGGGATACGAACGCATAATCTGGAAATAGATGCCGGAAAGTGGATGTCTTGCCGGTCTGCCTGGCGCCGGTGAGGACAACGACGGGGCGCGTCTTCGCAGAGCGTTTCAGGCGTGCCTCGACGTCGCGCAAAATCCACATATGCAAAATATACGATGCCATCGCATATTTTGCAAAACGTGAAGGAATACAGATCCGGCGAAATCCAGCCAGGCAAATTGTTACTTCAGCAGGTCGAGCGCCATGGACGTTGTCGCCGTTACTCCGGTAGTAATGGCGGGCGCATAGACGGGGGCGAACAGCGCCGAGTGCAGGCCCGGGAGCGGGACTCCGGATGCTCTGGACTGGGCGAGTTTGGCGGGGTCAGATGCGCCCAGCCGATACATGACCGCGGGGATTTTGCCGTCCAGCGAAAACTGGCCCACATCTTCAGATCCCATCACCGCATCGGCTTCCACCACCCGGTCTGCCCCAAGCGCGGCAACGGCTACAGCTCGCAGGCGATCGGCCAGCGGCACATCGTTATAAGTGGCCGGGGTTATCTCTGTCTGGCTGACGGTGACAATGGGCATGCGGTCCGCGGGGATGCCATAGCCAATGGCTACGCCTTCAGCAGTGCGGCGAACGGCGGCAATGATCTGGTCGCGAACTTTGTCGGAGTAAGTGCGCAGAGTTAGGCCCATGGTAACTTCGTCGGGAATGATGTTGCGCTTGACGCCGCCATGGATGGTTCCTACGGTGAGCACGGCGGGCTGCTGGGGATCGATTTGGCGGCTGACGATGGATTGCGCCAGCACCACAAACTCGGCGGCCATCAGAATGGGGTCTTTACCGAGCTGCGGAGCGGAGCCGTGCGCGCCGATGCCGCGCATCGTTACGTCGATGCTGGTGGAGCTTGCCAGCAGCGGGCCGCCCTTGAGCGCGATGGAGCCGGCGGCGACCATGGGGTCGTCGTGCTCGGAGAGGACGAAGTCCGGCCGGCCGAACCGCTGGAAGAGATTGTCGGCGAGCATGGCGCGGGCTCCATCGATGGTCTCCTCAGAGGGCTGGCCGATGAGCATGAGCGTGCCGTGCCATTGGGCTTTGCGGGCGGCAAGCTCGCGGGCCGCGCCCAGCAGGACGGTCATGTGAATGTCGTGGCCGCAGGCGTGCATTACGCCTACGTCCTGGCCTTCCGCATTGGTTGAGCGCACCTTTGACGCGTAGTCGAGCCCGGTCTTTTCTTCCACGGGAAGAGCGTCCAGTTCTGTGCGATAGAGCAGGCGCGGGCCGGGGCCATTTTCAAGGATGGCCACGACGCCAAACGCCTGCGAGCCGTCCTGGTATTTGCCTACATGCTCGGTGACGGTGTAGCCCAGCTTGCGCAACTCGGCGGCAACAAAGGCTGAGGTTTCACTCTCGTGATGGGATAGCTCCGGGTTGCGGTGCAGGTGCTTGTAGGTCTCGGTTAGGGCGGGAAGCTGCGCCTCGACCGAGGCCGGGAGGGCTGGCGGGGTTTGCGCGGCCAGCGGCACTAGAGAGGCGGAGAGGACGGCTAGAGCGAGAGCGCGGGAAATCATGGGAAGAACCCTCCAGACGGAAAGGAAAGCGGCTTCAGGCGCCAGCGTAACACAATTCCGTGGGTTCATATTCTCCGTCGACCTCTCAGGGCGATTCTCTGAGCTAGCCGCTTTCAACGCGCGCCTTGATATCCGAGTACGCCGCCTCAATGAGCTTGCTTAGCGCCGCCGCATCTGTTGGCTTTCCCGGTCTCAGCTTTACATGGCGCATTCGCTTGCCGGCGCCTTGCAACAAGCGGGCCGGATCAGGCAGCGCCGCGCCGTGAAAGAACCCCACGTTCACGTGCGAAGTGAACACATTGACGTAGCCGAAGGGCGCATCGCCAAGACACACAACCGGACAGCCGTCATGCAACAGCTCGCGGACTTCGTCCCCGCAATTTCGCAGCCCCTCAAACCAATGATGTGCAATGGCTCCCAATTCCCCCGGATGTTCAAGCATCCACGCATCGATGGCGGGATCGCATTCTTGAGCGCCGTTGAATCGCAGCAATTCCGTTTTCATCCTGGTGACCCACATCTCAATCTACCTGTCCCAGGTCCCCAAATGCGAGGGACCTGGGGCATCCAATCATGGTGACAGCAATCACCCTCCGGCACCCGGCACCTGCCCCCGGCGTTTTCAGAGATTCCCCGATTCAGAATTGCGTTGACCGCGGATTCCTGCTGGTACTAGAGTTGCGGAAGCTTCCCCAAGGCTATTTCCCTGCTCGCAATTCAATCTCAACTCAGGAGTTTCCCCCGTGATTTCACTTTCTCCGCTTATGTCCAAAGGAGTCACCGGATGCGCGCTAGTGGTGGGTCTCATGCTGGGTGCGTCCCTCGAGGCCTCCGCCGCCATCACCGCTCGTCAATCGCTCATCAACGGCAAGATCGATGAAACGCAGCTTGTGACGCTGCCGGGAAACGTGCGCCCGGAAGCGAACGCGAGCCATGACCGGGGCCCGGTTGCCGATTCCATGCCTCTGAATCATCTGCAACTGGTGCTGGGGCGCGACCAATTCGGCCACCTACGGCTCGGCCAAGTCGTATATTCCCGAGATGCCCTGGGATGACTCCTGCGCCAACGGGCCGTTGTTTACTTACCTGGGCTACACGACGGCATATGGCGCGTCGGGTTTCTGCAACTCCGCCCTGGGAGAGGAGTTCCGGGAGGTGGCCGGGGGCAGCGGCGGACCCAGCGGCTGCGCATACGGAAACACCAATCCAAATCCCAACACGCCGGCCGTGAGCGGCACCTGCGCCGGCTACGCCAAGCCGATCTGGCAGTGGTTCCTGGCCGGCGTTCCCCATGACGGCGTGCGCGACATACCCGACGTCTCGCTGTTCGCGGCAAACGGGCTATGGGGCCACTATTACGTTGTCTGCTACTCCGATCCCGCGTATGTGGGTGTGGGCGCGCCCTGCACCGGCGCACCCGACACGTGGGCCGGCGGTGGAGGCACTTCGTTCGTATCGCCAATTTTGGCCGGGGTGCAGGCGCTGTTGAACCAGAAGACCGGCTTCCGCCAGGGTAATCCCGATTTCGCCTACTACGCGCTGGCCACATTGGACTACGGATTCAACGGCAACCGCGCCTGCAACTCCAACAAGGGAAC
>Ga0182030_10010455_pt1 | contig 18844 bp, 21 predicted proteins | sample 812S3MmetaG_FD_121299 | JGI IMG/M metagenome (GOLD analysis project Ga0182030, IMG submission 121299) | Permafrost microbial communities from Stordalen Mire, Sweden - 812S3M metaG (Illumina Assembly) | ecosystem: Environmental > Terrestrial > Soil > Wetlands > Permafrost | place: Sweden...
CTTTTTACCCGCTTTTCGTCCGCTTTTCGTCCGCATCACATGACATTTCCCAGTAGAAAGCCCGCTCTTGCCCCATTGCAGACGAAAACGAATATGCACATGAGTTTGGCTTATACCTTTGGAAGTACCTTAAGGAATTCTATAAAATTAGAGAAAGTCCACGCCAAATATGAAAATATGACTTGTATATTCCTCATCATCACACTTCATCGTCTTCTCCACTGTCATCAACTTTCAACTGTACCGCCACTACTACCATTACTAGCAGTCGACCATCAAGTTCGAAAATGACAGCCAATGATAAAACAAACTCCCTTCTTGCCTATCATAGGCTCCTGAGTCCATCAGCTTCTATCAAGGTATCTCCAATATGTCTCGGATCTATGAATTTTGGTGAAATCTGGTATGTTTTCCACTTTCAGGAGGGATAGCTAAAACTAACTACGAGTTTAGGAAAGATATAGTGGGCGAATGCACCAAAGAAACAGCTTTCTCGATTCTAGATCACTTCTACGCCTCGGGTGGTAATTTCATCGACACCGCAAACATGTACATGGGAGGTGAATCCGAGCAATGGCTTGGGGAGTGGATGTCTCTCCGAAACGTCCGCGATCAAATGATTATCGGCACCAAATACACCACTCCTGTCCGAACCCTCGCATCTGAACCCGAAGGCAGTATTCTATCCAACTACGGTGGTAATGGCAAAAAGACGATGCGATTATCCCTCGAAGAAAGCCTCAAGAATCTCCGAACCGACTACGTTGATATCTTCTATGTCCATGCCTGGGAAGGAACCACCTCAATACCAGAAATTATGCGTGGGCTTGATGACATCGTCCGTGCGGGCAAAGCGCTTTATCTAGGTATTTCCAATTGGCCTGCCTGGACTGTTGTCAAGGCAAATGAGTATGCTCGCCAGCATGGACTTTCGCCTTTTGTTGTGTATGAGGGGCGATGGAATCCTGCTGATCGCCAAATTGAGCGAGAAATTTTACCGATGTGTAAAGTTGAGGGAATGGGCATTACGGTCTGGAGTGCGCTTGGAGGTGGGAAATTCAAAAGCAAGGCTGCGCATGAGGAGCTTGGCGGTGGTGGCCGAACATATACCGCTGATCTAGGGAGTGCGCCTTTGGAAAATTATCAGAAATATGGGGCTGCGATGGAAGAGGTTGGGCAAAGGAAGGGGACGGATGCCATGGGAGTGGCGTTGCGATATGTCATGCTCAAGGTAATTGATACCACAGAGAACTATCTATTGTTGCAAGCTAATCGAAAGTAGTCTCCCTACGTGTTTCCAATCATCGGAGGCAGAAAGGTTGCGCAGCTAGAACGAAATATCGAGGCTCTGAAAGTTGACTTGTCCGAGGAAGATATTCAGGAAACTGAGTCTGCAGTGCCATTTGACTTTGGGTACCCCCATACTCTCTTGTCAGGCAATCGATACCAGCCAATATCTTCTAAAAATCCGGCCTTTAGTGTCAATATGTGCAGTTTCTTTGATGGCGTCGAGGAAGTTAAAGTAAGTTAGTTAATATGAACACTTTTGTGTACTTGACTAACATTAACCTCTAGCCAATTCGCCGTCATGTTCGAGAGTAGACTTGGGCCAGAAGATAGAATATTAAGCGAAAGTGATCATTGAGGGCTATGTCAAGTGTCAATGGAGTCATCGACCTTTTTCTTTTAATTTATAATGTAATTTTTGATATATGTAATACCATCCCCATCCTGTCAATTCGGAAATCCTATGTAAATGTTGATAATAAATTTTGCAGGAAGCCACTCCAGCGCAAGATAACTTAACAGCTCGTTAGACAAGATATAATAATTTGGTCAAATGCGCAAAGATCTTTATGGCATTGTATCATAAGTTTAGCAATAAGACGGATATTTGAGTCATCTGAGTTACATTTATACCCATGGGTGTGAATTTGTCATGAGACCCGATTTTGCAGCTGTACAATAAGTAACACTTATTGCTGACAGTGGGAGCATCGGTTCCGGCAGCAAGATTTCATTAGGCATAAATACCAATGACCATCAGCTTTTCGGTCCTGTGAAGTTTTGTGCATTATCTCACACTCCACATTTAGACAAATAAGGGATTCACATCAGTTGCCCTCGTCGGCGTCTCCGGACATCTGGCAAACATGTTCTCCACCATCTTCTACAATCGACCTCCCCTCCCTCCAAAATAGCCCCTCAGCCCATACCCAGGACAACTCAAATATAAAGATACGCTCAGTTAATTACGAGAATCACCAGTAACTTGTCTGAGCTCTCACTGGCATCGAGGTGATTGTATCGGCTCTCAACTCCATTCCAGCAATTCGAATCGACCCATTATTGGCATAAACAGGAAGAGAAGCTGGTGCAATAAGAATCATTCCCTCCGAACTATACATTTCTCAATTATTATGTGGGATTATATCAGCCTCAATATCATCCTTAAGCATCTGAGTCACGGTATCACTGTTAACTGTTCATTGGAGTGATTTTTATCAACATTACAGTAGGCTACGTCAAATATTCTTCTATCACCGTGTCAATTCTTCTAAGATCAAAGACCAGCCCTGAGCCTTGATAAATAGCTCTAGACGCGTAGAAGGCCCCCTTGGCTAAAGTGTCGCGTCTAGTACTTACAGCACATGCTATACGAAAGCAGTGAATTAATCACCTGGCGTTGGTTACGGACACGTTCTGCCTGTCCTATCTGAAAGCGCTAGCATCAATCGGAGAGTTATGATAGCTGGCCGCTGTAGTTGCCTAATCTATGCTAGTTTAAAGGAGCATTTAAACAAAAGTCCGTTTCGCACCAAGCTAGCTTGTTCAGCTCTTGTCGCTGGAGATAATTTTTAGCTGAATTTGATGACTTTTATTTTCGAAATTGGACGAGGTATGAAGCTCTAGATAATCTATGCGTAGTAGCATCATTCCCACCCAGGTTTAGCACGCTCGGAATCCTGCTCTTATTCTTAATTACCTCTACGTGACTTGGTCTGACTTTCTAGTCCAGTTAGGTCTAATTTGCTACAATCCAGGAGTCGGGTTGGCCGACAAGAGTGAACCAGACGAACATGATTTATTTGAAATTAAATTCTATTACTCAGTTTTGGAGAATAAAAATTGCTTGGAAATTGAAAAACGATGAGGCAACCTGATAATGCTGGAGTACATACTCCATTACTCAACCGAGACGCGATACACATTTTGATAATCGGTGGGATATCCCGCGCACCTAATAAAAGCCACCACGAAGACGAACTGGCCAGTTTTGAAGAAGGGGCTGAATATTGGTGGAGGCGGAGCGCTAATAATCATTTTGTCAAGTGATTAACATGTCTTAAGTTTCTGAGAGTAATTAGTAGTCAGATGGCATCTTGTTGCGCGACTAGTTAATTACAAGTCTGTCTTTCGGGCGCCACGAAGAGGGGAGGCACTTTCCCAGCTTATCAAGTGGCAATTATATAATCATACGCGACATCCGAAATTACTCGCTTGGGCCTAACGCACCCGCTAGAGGTTCTTCCCCATTCAGCAGGCTCAGCTGGATTTCCAAGTGCTGCGTGCAAATCCAGACTTTTGTTTGAAGGAGAAAGGATCTCGGGAATAATCGGGATTCTAGGATGAGGTATTTAACTATGCATGCACCACTCAAGACTTCTATTTAGATCCGCATAATCAATAGCATTTTATCCTCACACATCTAAGTGTGCCCCTTAAGATTTTGGCATATGGCCCCTGGGGCACAAGTTCTGTTGCTCACTGGTGGCAGTCCTCATTCAGGACTAGGTAGCCTCGTGAGTTAGCGCTCAAAAGCATACCTTACCCAATTCGGCTCCCTGAAGTTGGCACATGTACTGTAATGGCGCTGGCGGGCGCTTGGCTGACGGGGGCAAAATTTAAGTTCCCGCGTGCCGTCCCCGGCATTTCGCGGACGCTGCACGGTAATAGCACGTCCTTCATTTACGGTTGGAGCCTAAGCAGTCTAACTCGAAGTATTACAATTCGCTCTGCTTTGGTTTAACGTACGCGGATTCGGCGCGATAACAGAACGTCATATGCGAAATTCGGGACGTATTTATGCTAGGTAGAGGAGCACTGGCAAGGTCTATTTTTCTGCCTTCTTGCGCCGAATATAAAATGGTTTGTTTCTTTGAAGTACTATCAATTTCAGGCTAAAATTAAATCAAATAATCATTTCTGTTAGTATTTCAATCTAAGATATAGGTACACCCTTTTCCATCCTGCCGTCACCTAGCATGAACCTCAAGATCTTCCAAATATCAAGTCCCAAGAAGCCGACACGCCTAGAGCACGCCAATGCGTCCTATTCGAGCCACCAAACAACCAATACAAGAAACTCGGATTCTAATCAACCATTAGCCACGCTTCAACTATCCAACATAGTATTATGCACATACCGAATCATCAATAACAACCTCAACCTGTCTCCGATACCCATATTGTGGATTATGTTCATCCTCCTCAAACAGCTCTGGATGCACCCCAGCAAACGTCATAATCGAATGCCCGCGACTTCCCTCCGCACCAGCTGACTGTGCCAGAAGTTCCGCATGGGTGCCGCCAGAGCGATTCGGTGCATACGCAAAGGCTAATAGGTAGTATACGATTGCGGCAATACACATGGAAGCCACGATCGCGACGTAATACCAGCCTTCGATTTCGAGATCTTGACCGTTCCCGTTCGTGTAGGGAGGGATTAGTGGCACGGCGATTATGTAGCCGTTGAAACATAGATATATGAATGCTAAAGGCCAGAAAAGTTTTCGTATGAGGCTTGATTGCTCTGGCTGTTCGAGTCTGGTGTGGTTCCAGCGGTGAGCAGTGGGCTTAGGTATTTCCCGAGCGTTAAGATGCAGGAGTTGGAGGATTCGCGAATCGCTGTCAAGGAAAAGGAACGGAAAGCCGATACTTATGAAGACTATTTGACATTAGCATCGTCCATAGTGTTGCAGCTAGTATACATACTTCCGACCCAGCCTGCAGCATATGCTTGGAGATTGCCAGGAAAGCTGATAGCTTCAGTGAGATTTGTGAATGCGGCAGATACAGAGATCAAGATGATTGAGAATATCCAGTGCAACAACAAACCGCCTTGAGGCGTGGGCGAATTAATGAGATTACCATTATCGTCTTTTCTTGGCGGAGAGTTGGAACTCCATAAGCGCGACCATGGAATTATATTGCTCATCCCAATGACCTGCTTGACTATGGGAGAAGTTAGCAATGTTTCTACCAATGGTGTCGAAACCTTACCTCTTGCACATGTGTAAGCTACTGAAAGCAGGCTTCCACTAGCTGAAATTGCAATGAGTATAGCCCATGTTATTCTGGCATGGTATCCACCACCAAAGAACTGGTGGGCGGGTCAGTGAAATCATCCAATTGTTGTCGAAGCCGGGAGTCTTACTAAAGGTGCCATTTGTGTGGTCGGAAATTCTGCAGGTACTGCAAGAAGCTTTTGGAATTGACAAGTCAGCATTAACCTCGAATTAAGGCCTTTATTAAGATATATGGGATTATCAAGTCTTAGGTCGAGGTCAGGAACTTACAAAGATGAAATTGATCAGCATGTATAAAACGCCAACGATGCATACTGCCCATATAAACCCTTTCTTGAGTATTTTATGGTCTGCGATTTCACCACCGACCTATTGAAAACAATTAGTTTCCCTGTCTGCTAGGTAACTTAACAATCCTTACAAAAGTTGCGTTTTCCCAGCCCGTGAAACTGAACACGATGTACAAGAATGCGATGGCAGAACTCGAGGCATCCTTATTAGCAGGGATACCCCAATCCGCCGTGTAGTGGTTACTCGCGCGAGCGATGCCTGCAAAGAAGACAATTACCAGCAAGGTTATCTTGATAAAGGCCAGGATTTGGTTCAAGTCGCGACCTGCTCGACCAGAAAAGTAATGTAGAAGTACGAAGAACGATAATGCGACAATTGCAATAAATCTCAAAGCTCGCGGGTCTAAGGCGGGTTCGGTTGTGTCACCCGCAGCACATATGAGTACTTGTTTCGCGAACTGCATGCTGTTCGTCGCAGTGTTGTAGAGTAGGACGAAGTAAAATGTATATAGTGTGTATGTGAATAATCGTGGTCGTGGAAGCGTTTCGTCCAGCTTGAGTATGTAATTAGCTATGGGTGAACACCATTTCCGGAAATGGAAAACATACATAAATGAGTTCTCCACCTGTATGAGGCAGCCTTCGTGCATATTCAAGGTATATCGTCATACTATGCGATCCGTGTCAGCAATAACACACAACAATAATGGCAGAGCTTGGCTAAAGTATACCTGATGAGAGTATACACAAATCCGACAAACCACAGGCCAAGTGCTTCGCCTTTACTTCTTGTCAGAAGCAAGACTACAGGCGGCGTAGTATAGATTCCCGTTCCCACCATCTTGTTAACAATGAAGGAGCATACATCTCGAGAGTTGAGAGGACGAGGGGTGTCCCTAAAGTTTGGAAGCTGGCCAAATTGCGGCAGAGAGTCTTTACCAGTCGTCCCTGAAGGGTTTGGAGGAGCTCCATTTGTTCCGTTCTCAAGTTGATCGTAGTTTCCGTCTCCGTTTTGCTCCTTTGGAAGAAAAGGATTTCGTTTTTTGAGGTTCTCGTTTGGTAAGCCCGGTGTTATCGCGTTATCCGCCTCGATGATAGAAGCTTGCCTTCCCTGCCTATCGAATGGATTAGGACGTGACATTGGTCCAGATGAGAGGTTTCCCCTAAGCACTGGGCTTTTACGGTGGTGAACATAATTAAAATCATGTGGGACTGGGACAGATAAAAAGAGCTCAAGGCTGCAAAGGACAGTCTCACCCCGAAAAGATTACTGCAGAAAATGACGCACCGGGAACCCGGGCGCACTATTGGGGAGTACTTGGAAGTTGCCAGTGTGGCTTATAGCCTCAAATGACGAAAGGAGCAAGGAACCACACCGGTGAAGGGTGATGCACGTTGTAATTTGCTGTTGTATGCCGTGAAACGCCACAATCAATAAAGTCTACGAAACATAACGAACTATCCACACGAAAAATCGGTACCGACTAAACTTGATCAATATTTGTGTGGTGGCTCTGGCAGAATCAAATTCCACTTTTTGAGGCTCGATGTACACACCGGTCGGCAAGGGAGTAATCACTCCCAGGTGGGAACAAACGCCGACTCAGCCGGCAGCTCGCCACTGGACGCCCTCCCACATCGTGACAGGCACATCAGGGCAGCGAAGCCTCCACAGTGTGTGCTGCTGCTGCAACACGAACCTAGGTTTGCCACTTGACAGAAGATCGACAGCGCGAACAACCAAACAACATAAATCTCTCACACGCGAAGATACAACAAATTGATGGCATCGTGACCACGCATATCCGAGTTGATGTCGAGTTGAAATAGCCTCGGACGCGAGACTTTCTTGGTTGGAACCCGATTTACGGTCACGTGCGTGGTTACCTTGAAACACCGAGACACACCTTCCTTGGCCATGCCGTCAGTACCTCTTGGAATCGACGAGTATTTCATCGACGCCATAGAAAAACATGCCAGAAATCCTTTATGTTCGTCGGTAGCCCTCAGAGATCGGCTGAGGGCTGCAGCTGTATCGAAAAATGGAAACAAATACGACAAAGGCGACTGGAATCTCCTTTTCCCTCCGAACACAATCATGACATTTCTAACCGAAGAGAAGGTCCAAGCGGTCCTTCGCTGCAATTGCAGTATTTGTAAGAACCCTCCGGGGGGCAGAGATGTTCTTAGTGATAGCTCTCTGTTTGATATCCTGACTCGGAAGACTGGAGTTGACGCAGACGAAACCCGCCGAAAGTTCTGCGTCCTACTGTTCATGGGCGCCGGCTTTACGGCAAGGCATGTCTGTAGTTTCGACAACAGAGGCCTCGAAATTTCTCATCAGGCCGCAATTCTTCGAAAGGACCTGTTTGGACCACTTCATAGCAGGGGTCTATTCAGTGACCTTATTCGTCCTGAGGATCTTACAACACGGTTTATTGAAATCTTCAAAGAAGCTCAGCGGGTCTTCCATACACCAAATTTTAATGTTGGTGACTTCAAGAAGACATTTTTGAATGTCAATTTACCATTCCTGCGGGAGGAGTCATTGCTTAAGGATGACGATCGCCACGGTCGTGCTCAAATATACAAATTTGACATTCACCCCGAATTCCAGGGATCACTTCCGGTAAGCTATATTTTTACTGCAATTTTGATAGATGTTGCTAATCGCCATCACAGACAGCACTCGTACGCAAGGAGTTGAGATGGAACGAAGGCGACACCCGAGAGCGAGATGCTCTTCAGCTCATAGCTGAGTCAAAGCAGTCACATCTCGTCAAGCTGCTGTGTTGGTATCGATACGAAGATCATGTGAATTATATTTTTGAGCACTATCCTGGGCCTCTAGAGCACATCCTCAATGGTATGATGAAGGAGCCCTCGAATACAAAGCCCCCTCCACGTTATCATGGATCACGATTGCAACACTGGCTATGGCAAGGGGTTGTCGACGCTATATCAGCTCTGGCTTTCTTCCATACTCCTGTCACCCCTCATGTTAGACTGGGTGAAATAAAAGCCGCTCACTGTGACTTGAAACCAGCCAATATATTAGTGGATGGCACTGGCAATCTGATCGTGACGGACTTTGGACATGCCCAACTCATCCATCGTAGCCAAAGCGGGAGTAATACTTTAGCGGATTTGGGGGATTTCAATTACCAACCACCAGTCCCGCCGATAAGCAACAACGGACCAAGGCCGGACATTAGCGATCAAACATGGCTTCAAGCATGTGATGTCTGGTCTATGGCATGCGTGCTCATGGAAGTCATTGAGTACATCAAGAGCCGTGACGGACCAAAGAGAGTAAAGCAATTCCGAACGAACAGAGAAAATGACAATGGACTGAATCGGGCTTTTTGGATAGCTACTCCGGGTGGTTATAAGATCCGTAACAGTGTTCGAATGACACTGAACAGTTTTCGATCAACCCAAGATCAGTACCTCAATACCGTGACGAGTCTACTCGAACAGATGCTATCAATTGATCCGTCTGATCGACCCACGATGGCGCAGTGCTATGCCATAATATCTCAAAATGTTCCCACTGATGAATGGCCGTTACTCGACAGTGGTGAGGTCTCTATTAGCGGTCTAGGGGCTAGTACGCTTCTGAGGAATATGTGAGTACCAAATCGGATTGTTTGAATGGTAATCATTCGAGATTTTGAGATATACTGATACAAAGAATGAGGCCCACTCAATTCGAGAGGAAAATGGATTCTTTCTGGGATCGGCGACGCTGCAAGATGTATTTGTTACTCAATACTGCGGGCACATATAAACGGATTCGCTTCGCCCTAGAATTCCTCAAGAAGCCAGACGGGCCGGAAGTTACTTATATTCTATCCGATTCAGGTAAATTACTCTCTCGAAGTATTGCGCTCATCGCTGATTGGGGTCGGCAGCCCGACTAAGTGAGGAGGTCTACAAACCGCTGAGCCTCTTCGATCGCAATTATACTCCAGAGCTAAACAAAGAGTCCCTATGTTCATTCGGCATTATCCATCCAAATATAAGATTTGTATTTGAACAGCCTCTCGGTAATGCATTCCCTCTCTTTGTGTGACTCATGGTTAAACTCCCCCAGATTACTACCACTTTTTGACAGCCGCTACAAGGCAGGAGGTATGTATGTTTGACGATGGAGAGCGGTACGAGTATGCAGAGTGAGGCTTACCTGGAGAGATTTCATAAAATTCCTTTCAAGAATAACATGATCTAGAATGCGTACAACAAGGTGCCGCATCCGTCCACATGGCCTCTCAGTTCGGAATAATCAATTAAATTACGAGGAGGGTCATGTCCAAATATGGAAGGAACTATCAGATGCGGAATTCATTGTAGGCGAGCATCTAAATCCAACCAGCAAATGCTGACTCGTTTATAGCAAAATTTCATGCCTTCTCTGAATGCAATGAATCCTATCGACAGACGAGATTCCTTATTGAACTCTCCTGTGCCAAATCAGCTGCAAAGGGCTATGCCGATACTGCAAGCTGCGACATCCCACAGTACAGACTCATCTTCCTCAGGATCTTTAACAAGAAATATCCCTTCTACTCAGACTTCGTTAAAACGTCCAAAGTACAGGCTAGTCGTGTTGCTACCTGGCCCACCTCCGCGCTATTTGACGATCAACCGTGAGTGGAAACTTGCCGGATTTGGGTCACCCATAATCATCCTGGGGAATTATTGCTAATCTCTTACTCATCAAATACCAGTCACAAGCGGATTGAACGATCTTCAATGGGGACGGGATGCTAGCAGCGTTTCGCCTCAGCACTTGACCATTAGGTCCATTCACAAGGGGAAATTTCGAATGGGAAACTTTTCCATAGAAAATGAGTATCCTGGCGTACCTCTTGAGCCTAGAGTGTTCGAGCAGGTTGAAGACTTTGATGCAAACTGGGTGGAGATAGCGTTCCAAACTCCCAAAGGTTCGTCCCTTATGACTCATCGCTGCTCGACAATTAGCATGAACAGGTGCATTGATAATTTGCTAACTTATCCATATTTAGGGTTAAAAGACTGCTATGAAATTTGTGCTCAGGTTCTTAAGAAGGTGGACAGCTGAGGTTCATGGCACTTGATACAGGAGGCGAGAACATATAGGTACTGCATGGTATTTCGATTCGGACTGGCTGAAGTACCCAAAAGTTAATCTGCACCGACCAGTCGTATGAGTAGTTGATCCTCCAAATTCCTGCTCGATCCGCGTATCATATTTTTGCCCAATTTCTTCCACATTACGCCCACTGTAAGATTTTAAACAATAATGGGCCTTTCTGACCTCGAAGCTACGGCCTTCAGCACGATTTAGTTGTAACGAAATGTCACAATGGTTTGATGTGTGGTAAGCGTCCCTTCCTCTACGTAAAAAACAATGATTGATAACCCGTAGGGCTACTAAAACTTCGACAAATAATACTAAATCGACATACGAGACTCCGATTTTCCTCGGTAACTACGAGGATGATGCAGTCATCGCTATCTAAAAAGCGAATGACCTCTATCAAAACCTAAGCGATCTAGGATTTGAGGTTGATTTCACAGAGTATGAAGATGGAAGACACTGGGTCATTTTGTCACAAGGTATCGACAATATGGTCTTGTTTATCAAGGCTAGTCTAGAGTTATCTGGAAAGAAATATCGCACCATCTATAATATTTTCACGTTCTGGCGCATGCCTTGCTTCTTTCTGTGATGCGCCATTGCTCCGCTTGCGAATTCGGTCAAAATCTTTCTTCTTTCAACCGATATTAACTATTTAGCTTGATGCTTCAGAGAATCTGAGATTATTGCGAGAAGACGGAAAGGTTTGGCTGGTCGCTTTTTGGTACCCGGAGAAAGGGATATGTTCTCGCTACCTAGTATATTTACAGAGAAATGGCGCATGTGCGAACTGTCCTTACATATTCTTCACCTTTTCCTCATCATCCCCTTCTAGCCTAGCTCGCTTCTTTCTTTTCGACATGTACTCCCACAGCCACCACCCGAGAAGTGTCGCTACCATTAATGGAAATGTGATCGCAACATAAAACAACATATCCTTGCTCACGTTCAGCCGCATTACGCCTTCTAAAGATTCAACATGTACGAATCCCATGCTGAGAAATGTCTGGATTTCACAGTCAGCGTTTTTCATTGACTAAGATAATGATGAAAGAACTTTGGTACCGATGTGAAAGATGCTGGTAGGTATATAAGCGCAATAAAGGTGATAGTCTTCATTGTTCGTGCTTCTTGAATCGTTTCTTGGGTCAGAGTCAACATCACATCTCCATCTGTCAGCGTAATTGTATTTCGAACCTTCATATTTGTCAGTGTTCTGGTCTAAAATAAAGGATCATTGGACATACCAGAGCTCCAAGTTCCTGGCTGGAGCTTTGCACTAGAGCAACATGATGCTTCAAGAACTCATGTTCCGTGATGCACGTTTGGATCGACTCCTGAAAGCTTTCATACTCTTCGACACATTCCTTGCTATCGAGTTTCTGCCTTTTCCTGGCTGTTTCTAAAAGCTTGTTGAGTACCGTAATATTCATCTGAAGAGTTTGAGACATTCTGATCATGATATCACTGTATTTGCTGAGCTGCTGTAGTGTGGTGAAGGTCACCCGGTCAGGGGTATCTCTTCTGGCATATCGCACCGCACCTTCCTACAACAAAGTCAGTGGCCCGCTCTACGTACGTGACTTTGCTCAAGCTTACTATGTCAGAAATCTTCGACTCTAGAAGCTTTATGTAGTCAATCCAGTTGTTGGTCAAAGAGCTCAGATGAATTTCATGGACATTCTTCCAGTGATCGGGAAACATGGCCATCACGTCTTCTTGGACAAGGTTGAACACTTGCTTTTGCACATTCTGAGATGTCTGAATCAAGATATTCGAAGACGTCTTTGTGGCACAGTTGTAATTTTGGTACACGGCCATTTGACGGATAGACCAAGGAATGTTACTGCCTGCCTTGTGTTCGACATGCTTTAGAACGTATGCTGTTTCAAGAACTGCCATTGAAATCAATTACGATACATACGAAGGAAGGAAATGATATAACATACTAAGTGCACCTGTTTTGTCTTTTCTGGAAATCTCATAGAAACCGCTCCTACCATCTTGATTGGGACCGTTCTCAAAACCAAAACAAGACAGAATATTGGTGAATGACGAAAATACTCCAATGCGCATGAGCAAAGTCTTCATGGCAAATTCAGAGATTGAGAATCTCGCCCGCGAGCTTGGCTGACTGACGAAACTTGGACATGTAAATATTCGATTAGTACTCTGCAAATGATGTGTAAACTCACAATATTTTTGATGCTGGAATGGAACCATGTCCATCAATACTCGAGGTCTCTGCTTCCTCGCTGCTTGATGTAAGCCACAGCGTTAATTTGTCATATTTGGGAGAAGCTCACAGATAAACAATCAATTCCTGAGTACTTCGCAATTTCTCGGCCTTGCAACCTTCCTCATCGTCAGCAAATGCTTTGTGCTGCTTACACGACTTCACATGCCTCTTAAACTGACTGTGCATGCTTCCAAATTCGTCTTTTCTGAATCTGTAAACAACCTTCTCGAGTTATTCTCAAGCACCCTCTTGTTATCTGATAAATTGTCGAAAAAGGAGGCACTCTTCGCAGTGCTGCGAACCGGCCATTCTGGAATGCATTCCACAGACTGCACAGTAGACTTTTCCAAACTCATTTGATTGTATATGGCACTAGTCTATCAAACGATAATAATTGACACGATAGCTGATGTAATTCAAGAAAGAGCCGCAAGTTCAAATGTTCAACGAACATTCCTTGGAAATTGGCGATCAACTTTTTTTTCCTCCGCATGTTTCAAGCCTCAGCCACCACCGTGAAGCAACATAGCCCGGTCACGATCGGGCGCAGCAGCCTCACACCATACGCCACCAATTAACGAAGTAAATTGTTGTGCAACTCTGAATTTTAATTTCCTCTCCTCCCCTCCTCGCCCAAAGTCAGCCTTGGATATGCAGTCCGTTATCACCGCCATCAGTAAGTGAACACACTCTCCCTCGGCTCCCTGTTTTCCTTCAATTGTCTCAGCCACTCGACTTCCTCCTAAATCTTGTCAGCCTCATCCTCAAAGGTTTATTCATTTTCTCTTACCTCGCTCAATTTTCTCGGCGCTTCCACCATTTTACTGCCGTCCTCGAGCGTCTACGTTGCACATGTCAGTCGAAACAAATCTCCCCTCTACACAACCACGAATCAAGTTATTATCAATTTATAAACATACCCGAATCCTAAACTCTTCAAATCGATCTCTCAAGAATGGAATCAAATCATTCTCATCAACATAATTCTGCTTCAAGTGTGTCTCCACAAGTTGCTTCTTCTTCTTCTTCTTCTTCTTCTCTTTCGGCATGGTATGTGAAGCTGGCTGCAAATTGCGATTAGAAGTGGAAGGGATGAAGCGAGGTTGAATGATGGGCTGATCCAGTCTTTAATAAACTGATGCTGGGAATTGCCTTGCGGGAGCCTGAAACGAGGCGGATGGGCCCGGCAGCCTTACGACGTAGTGTGAGTAATACTGAAAACAGCACCATAATTGGTCTCGGGCGGCGAGAGAGGCTCTTTTGGTGTGAAAATTTTCGCTTTGGGAAAATGGTTGAATGTGCATTGCCTATCGGAATCAAACCAAACCATAATGAGCTCAAAAGATGCATATATGTGATCACGTGAATTTCTCCACCTACAAAATATTTCAAGATTATTTAAAACAATAACTCCCAACCCACAAATAGCAAAACTCCAAGAAATAAGGATGATCGTTTTTCGATCGGTGCCAGGTCTGGGGGTGCCAGCGGTGCTGATCTGTTCTTTCCCTTGCACCTTGCCTTAACTTTCGTTTTATATCTCAAGTTTCTACCTTCTACGATACCTAGGTACAAAGTTATAACTTACTAGATAATGTGTTTTGCTACCAATACTATTTTCTTCACCAATTACCGGATATTAAACATTAGATTGTTGGCGGACGAACTTCATAGTGGTAATGCTGCAACTGGCTATCTGAGCATTTCTTCTCCCAAAATTACACCTGGATATCAATGTGTAGAAGAAATTAATACAAAATGACCAAGTAAAAAATAACTTCTTTGTCTATGAGTGAGGAAATGTCTGCGATAAGCTCTTTCACATCCGATCTGTGGTACAGAATCCGGAATGCAGTCTTCAAGACACTAGTGCCCTTCTGATGTTCGATTTCCAGCGTCTTCATCTTGTTATTGACTCCCATAACTGCGGGTTCCGTATTACTGGGCTCGAGACGGACAGACCATCTCCAGTCTTCACGTATTCCTTTGGCTCTTCTCCGTCTCTGCAAACAGCACTAAGATCTGGAATAAGACAGCCTTCGCGGTCTGAATTTCTGCAGGAGTTGCGCCTGGCTTGCTCAATTGAGAATTGTCGTAGATATTGACCATTTAGCCTCAGCGTGTCAGCCGCAGCCTCGCACAATCGAGCGTGAGTAGGTCCGTCTGGAAGTGCCCTGACTCCCGCGCTAGGCCCCATCCGTAATCTGATTGATCCCGGAACCGGCCCGGCAGAAGCCTATTTATTTGATTTCAAAGCCAGCTTTCCAGCACTCTCTCAGTCCTTCGCACGCGTTTCAACCTAGAAATTCCACTCATAAATTGACTGATTGGAAACTCTACGACTGCATTTTATCTTCTCAATCGAGTCTTGATTAGAGTGTAGCACAACATGGCCGCCCAAACTGAGCCCGAGATTGTTCTGTACGACTTGGCCTGCACCAAGAACGTCTGCTTCTCTCCCGTTGTCTGGCGTATCCGCCTCATGCTTAACTACAAGAATATCCCTTACAAGACCATCTTCCTCGAATTTCCGGATATTGAGCCCACGCTGAAAGGGCTGTGAGTTGTATTCGTCCTCTTTCACTTTTCATTCTTCACCTCTAGCCCTCCTCCCTTCCCTTCTATTTTTTCTAATGTACTGCCTCAAAGCACTCCAATCACGCGTGAAGAAGTCTTCTGACCCGAAATTCCCTAGCGGCCTGGTCCCCGCCGAATCCGCTTCCGGATCTAAATACCAATACACGGTCCCGGCCATCCAGCACGTGCCAACTAACACGTACATGATGGACTCAGTCCCCATCGCCCAGTTCCTCGAGTCAACCTACCCGGACCCGCCGGTACCGCTGACATCGGAGCTAGGCGGCGAGATCGAGGCTCGAGCACGCACTGTGGTTGGCCCGGTCTTCCGCACGTCGGTGATGCCGCGCGAGATAGGCATCCTGTCGCCCCGCGCGCAGGAATACTTCCGGCACACGCGCGAGGCTTCGCTCGGGCACCGGATCGAGGATTTGCTTGACTCGGATAAAGAGGAGCAGTGCTGGAACGCGGTGGGTGATGGCATGCGCGCTCTCGGCGAGCTGATGCGGACGCACAAGGCCGATGGGCCGTTTGTGCTAGGTGCTCAGCCAAGCTACACTGACTTTTTTATTGCGGGGTCCCTCCAGTGTGCGAGGGTGGTGGATGAGGGGGTAGTCCAGAGGAATATCAAGTACCCCGGTTATGAGGAGATTTATAAGGCATGTCTGCCTTATATGGAGAAGAAGGATTGAGCGGTTGAAATTGTAGGGCAAACCACCACTTAGGTCTTGCAGATGGGATCAAGGACTCACTCGCTAGATTAAAGAAACATGACTGAACAGTGCTGATCAAACAATGCGAAGCACCTCATTGACGTACGAACAAGTTGTGGAGTATCCGCTTCCCCATACGGCCGCATTAAACTCATTTAATTTCCTATTGTCATCGGTGCTCCTCGCTGTTTTCGGTCTAGGACCAGCTACCTTCTCTATATACACCCACGTCGCACGCCCTCATTTTTCGGTTGCAAAATGTCACTTATCCTCCGAAGAGTGGAGTTATATTGGCTTGTCTTTGGAGTCTGCCCTGTTCCCGGCTTAATGGAAGAAAAACCACTAGATTAGCTAGCACCAATGGGCTATTCCAACTAGAAGAGATTGAGTTTTGGTAAATTCGTTTGTTCTATAGTATCCCAGGCGGAAGAAACCGAGTCTGCCATTGTCACGAGCTATGTGCTAGGAGTTAGTAAGGCCGATGCGTGAATCTTCACCAGTTGTTAAGCCAAAGCTGCCTTTCAGGGAGCTAATGTTGGGCGCATGTAGGGAGTGAAAGCAGCGGCTAAATTTGCTACGGTCGTAGTCTAGAGTGGCCTTGAGCTAAATTTCATCTGACACACGATCGAGTTCTGGCTGTGGGGCAAGCAATTATATGAGAAGGTTATAACTTTATGAGATGCAAAGAAGAGCGTGCCTTCTTAGTATAAGAATCATAAATGATCTAGAGGCCACTTAAATCTGCCCTTGTCGATTCTTCTGTAGTGACACGATCAATGGTAATTTGGGAAATTAAGGCTGGGACGTGCAAGTTAGATAGATATCAAAGCACATTCTCTGGCCCTATTTGAGGCCTGAGGAATGAGTCTAATCCAATGATGGTAAGATTCACTTAGATCCATACGCAGAGTGTGTGCGTACTTACTACTACTATACCTAACGTACGACTGAGGTAATGATGTGAAATGCAGCAGGAATCTGGTCAAAGGCGTCGTGGATTAGTGGTGGTGCTTTGGCTTACCCTGTGCTAGCTTGTATCAAAGGAACTTGAAAGGTGTTTCGAGGGTATTGGTGCAATTCCTATTCATTTTTCTAGGGGAGATATAGCTACACAGATCCTTAAGTCTGAGCTCAATGGGATCGATCATGCGACTGCGAAGGGTGTGAATGAAGGCAATATTGTACCTATCCAAGCTATCGGTGTAGCGAGAATTGGAGGTGGTATCGGACTGATTAGAGAATACATCACAGATGATCCGAGTAAATTCAATTCACCCTATATTAAATAAGAGAAGTAAAATAACTTTATAAAAAGGTGCGCCGAATCCGAACGCAAAGAAAAGCATCTTCAACTTCCTATTTGAGGAGTGGTGGCTTAAGAGTCAAACCATCAAAAGCGGACAGGTCCCACTTCAGCAATACCATTAAAGTCTCAAAAAAGTTTATTGAAAGTGGGCAGGTGAATCCGGGATTTGTTTTGAATAAAGAAATTCGCCTGGAGGAAGCTGCAAAAGCTTACTTGGAGTTCTCTGATCACAAATTTTTTAAGGCAGTCATACGCTTTGATGACATAGAAGAGAAAGAAAGGGGAGAAGGTTCATGTTGAGAAGAAACGCAAAAGAAATGGTGCTTCACATTGATGGAGAACTTTTCTCAAGCCAGATCTGTCTATTTGCTAATTCATTGAAATTCGATGTAAGATTATTATCCTGTTCAACTATGCCATTATGTAGCATTTCAGATTAGAAAAGGATTCATTCATGTAGTACTCATTATACATCGCAACGTCGTTCCTCAGTTAATACTGCAAGTATATAGATATAAAAAGGTTATATAGTTATTCAAGAAGGTCCTGGTATCATGCATGTGTGATATTGTCATTTGTAGATATTGGCGTAGGAATTTTACATAGGGTTAATGAAACTGGTAAAAATAGCATGTACTGTGTCAAAGGCGACTAGCTTATTAATCGAAAGCGAGGCACGTAAGAGAAATAGTAAATCCATAATACCCAGATTCAGGATTGATTCTCCCTTTTACTAGTTCCATTTTTGACTCCGGGAGTAAGCAGAAGCCGCTTTTTTCTTGACTGAGGATGAGTATGCCAGAGCAGAGGCTGGGCTGAGCCTGAATATCTTGAATACGAGGGGAGTCTGCCTGCCCAAAATATTATGGATCCCATTTTAGGAATCCTATGTATCCCGGCGATAGTTTTCTGGCCGATTTTGCTAAGGGGCCCGTTCTGTTCCCCTTTACCAAGGCTTCCTCCTATAGCCGAGTCTGGATTCCTTGCTTTGACTAACTTATCGGGTCTGTTGAAAGACATAGCAATACTACTGGACAACTATCTACTACAAAGATATACCCTTCCCTCCCAAGCCTCCATAACATCGTGTTCTGCATCTGCAACGTTGGATATCAGAAGCGTGCAATTTAGTCCCAAAATTGAATTAAACCCCTCCTCATCTTTCTTCGGCTTACCAGACATGTTCAGAATTGTAAGTGTCTTCCGTCCTTTGCTCTTCTTTGTAAAGGCGAACAATCCGTCTGTCTTAGTCTCGATAAGTTCGTACCAACCATAGACAAAAACATCC
>Ga0182030_10010456_pt1 | contig 18843 bp, 19 predicted proteins | sample 812S3MmetaG_FD_121299 | JGI IMG/M metagenome (GOLD analysis project Ga0182030, IMG submission 121299) | Permafrost microbial communities from Stordalen Mire, Sweden - 812S3M metaG (Illumina Assembly) | ecosystem: Environmental > Terrestrial > Soil > Wetlands > Permafrost | place: Sweden...
CGACTTTGTTCTTGACGGCGCGGAGGAGGCTTGACTGTGAGCGCGATGGTTTAAGTCTTCCACCGTCAAATCATGCACTGGTTCGATTGGAAGTGCTTCCTGGGCGCGCGCATCAGCCGATTCTGAATCGTGAGTATCAACCGTCCGCATAGCAACTCCCACAATAATTTGCTCGGCTTCTCTCGCTTCGGGCTCATTATCAGGCCGATGATTGCGAACAATAACCAATTCAATTCCACTGCTCTATAAGATTATGAACCGGGGGCGAGCGTTTGGGCGTCGAATGATAGGGCTTTAATGTTAATCGAGCCATTCGTAATTCTCCCAGTGACGACGGTGAGCCAATGCATTAAATTCTACGATATCCCTTATCTGGCGGCTGTTAGGTGGTTTCCGATACTTCTATTCTCAAAAGTGCCGAAAAAACCTTCGGTGAACATAAAAAGGAAATCGAAGTCGCTGCTGGAGTGATTGCCACAGGCGCATTGCTGTATGCATGTCGCGGAAAAATTTCAAGTGTCACTGAACTGGCGGGCACGCTGCGTGAACTTCTCCCGAGCGTTACCCTGACGGCAGAATCGGCTGTGGAAACGGCGCCCAAGACTGTTCAAGCCGCGAATGAATTATTAACAGCCACTCGAGAGCAAACCTTTGCCGAGAAGGCTACCGAAAAAACCTTTCGAATGAGCGTAAATGCGGCAAAAACGGTTTTGAAAGCAATGCGTACTTATGATGCGCCTAAAGTGGCTGAAGCCGTGGAGGGCCCGTCCGACGAGGTTCGGCGTCATGTCTTCAATCGATTTTTGGCTCGAGTAGGCGGAGACGAGTATGTTTTACATGGTAGTTATGCCCTCGAGAATCAAATTGGGGCTAACGCGAGAAAGGCTGTTAATGACTTAGACCTGTTGTCTACAAATCCCAAAATAGCTGAAGGAACACCTGCACAAATTTCGAAATCACTGGTTGACGATTTGCAGCGTTCAGCCGATAAGGATTTGGGTGATGGACTTACTTTTAAAATTACAAGTGAACCGGAAAAAAGGGTTATCGCTAATGTGTTTCCTCGAATGAGACATCTGGTAGCGACTGCTGAGTCCGATGGAAAAACAATCATGAGCGTCCCGCTGGATGTTCGTGTTGGTGCAAAAACCATTTTGGCGCCCGAGCAACTTGCCTTGAAGAATCAATTTAACGGAGTTGATTATTCAACTGGAATACCTGCGATGCGTAAAGAAGAGACACTCGCCTACAAACTTTACACCTACGGAAACCGTTATTTCGGCGGCGTAGCGCGGAAACCAAAGGATTTGAGAGACATTGCCACTTTGATTAAGAGTGGAGTCAACAAGGATGACACCGCTGAGGCACTGCAAGCCTGGACTAGTCGGGGTTATGGAATGGCTCCTTTAAGACCGGTTCCTGAAATTCTGGGACCAAATCATTCTATGTCGCCTGCCACCACAGATGAATTGAATACCAGCTTTCTTACGGCGAAGCGGTTTTATCAAGGCATTAGCAGTGATGTTGAAAATGCCCCATTGCGTAGTGACGTATCTAACGGTTGGCTCGCTCAGTGGTCTCGGTTTGTGAAAAAGCACTCTACTATCTATCCGGCTGAATTAGAAAAGGCTAGTGGTCATTAGTCCGAATTGGAATTGCTTACGGCATTAATGCACAGTTAACAAAGGCTTTTGCAATTTATCGATCTCTGCTACAACAGTCATCATGAACCCATCTGTGACCATAATTGCCTTTTATAAGTTTGTTCATTTAAGCGATTTTGAACAGCTGAAGAAGCCTCTCATGGAGTTTCTCGTCGACCAGGAGATACGTGGAACGATCTTGCTGGCTTCCGAAGGTATCAACGGGACTGTGTCCGGAAGCGAAGATTCTATCGATAAATTGATTGCCCGATTGCGCGCAGATTCTCGCCTCGCGGATCTTGAGTTTAAATTCAGTAAATGCGATCGCCAGCCATTTCAGAAAACCAAAGTCAAATTGAAAAAGGAGATCATCTCCTTTGGGAAGCCGCTAACGCCAGATCAACCGGTCGGTACTTACGTCACGCCTGAAGAATGGAATCAACTGCTAGATGATGAAAACGTCGTTGTACTTGATACCAGAAACAACTATGAAGTAGAAGTTGGCACTTTCCCTGGAGCCATCAACCCCGACACGGAAAGTTTCAGAGAATTGATCGATTTTGCCGAGGGAGAACTTGCTTCTCATAAAGATTCGAAAGTAGCTATCTTTTGCACGGGTGGTATCAGATGCGAGAAGTTTTCATCGTATTTGCTTGAAAGAGGGTTCAAAAACGTTTATCACCTAAAGGGTGGAATTTTGAAATATCTGGAAAATATTCCAGATGCTCAAAATCGCTGGCAGGGGACCTGTTACGTCTTCGATGACCGCCGCGCCCTGAAGCAGCGTTTGGAGCCTGAAGCCTAGCCCTTCAGTTTTTTTCATAAAACGGCTTGTGCGCAACTTGTAAGATGGCGCTGTAAATACGTCTTCTATTCGGTGCTTGCTTCGGCAGCGCGGGCATTTGAAGGCTATCGATCCCGACGTTGTGAGGAAACTAGTTTGTCCGTTTTTATGGCATCCAATCGAAAAGCGATTAAATCAGTAGATCCCGGTTATGAAAGTAAGGTGCGTCACAGCTTCTCTCATGGCGGTTTGAAGCGGCTGGGTGGCGAGTTGTTGATGGTGCAGGCTGGGTGCATTGAAGTCGCTCTACCATTCAGTGAGCTGGTGCAACAACAGCATGGACTTTTTCATGGAGGCATTGTTTCAATGATCGCAGATACTGCTTCTGGATTTGCAACTTACACGGTGCTGCCTGCCGATGAAGAATGTGTCTCTGCTGAATTCAAAGTGAATTTCCTTTACCCCGCGAGGGGAAGTAGACTTGTTGCTAGAGGTAATGTCATTAAAGTCGGTCGCACTTTAGTGATTGCTGAAGCAACAGTTTCAGTGCTTACACCGAAAGGTGAAATGGTCGAATGTGCACTAATGTTGCACACCCTTGTGCGAGTAAAACATTTGAAAACTCCCGATGAAATTCCGGAAGGAAAATAATTGATGTTTCGATCTTTTTCCCTAACTGCTTTTCTGCTTTCGATCTTTCAGTATTCTGCACTGATCGTCGTAGAACCAGTATACGCGGCCGAAAAACAGGTACCTGAGAGTTTGGCTGGTTCGTGGACACTAACTTTTGATCCAGCGTTTATGCTGAAGACGAAAGTTCGAAGTCGAGAGGAACCGCTGACGGTGGTTTTGAACGTCAATGCAGATCAGACTGTAAAGGGGCAGACGGGCTGGAGCTACCTGAATGTGCAAGATGGTATCAGTGGTCAACCAGCGTTCGTGCGTGGGCAATTGCTAAACCATCAGGTGGTGCTTTCTGTACTTTCCGTAAACTCAAAATTGGAGAGGACGCACTCGGAATTTATGAATCTAAAGGGACACTTTGTTAGCCCCGATGAAATCTCCGGAACTGTTTCGCCTGGTAATTATGAATGGAAGTCATCAGGTGTTAGCCTGGCTTTGCCACAATCCGGTCGGTTCGAGTTGCGTAGAAAGGTCCAGTAGGTCTGAGGTGCTTAGAAGGTGACTGTAGGTTCGCGGTGCATAGAAGTGACTATCTCATGAAATTTCTGTCTCCTGGGATTTATCAACCGAAAGCCTGGCTCGCTTATCACCAGATACGCGAGCAGATCTTAACGGTTTTGCCATCAGCAAGAATTGAACATATTGGCTCATCTGCCTTAGAAGGTATTGTCTCTAAAGGAGATCTTGATATTTTTGTGGGTGTTGATGCAAGTTCGTTCGCGCATGCTATTGGTGTGTTGCAGTCCTTGCGATTCACCATTAAAGAGAACACTCTGCGCACCGATTCACTCTGCCCATTTGAGTCATTTGAGTATCAACTCGATGTAGGCGTCCAGCTCGTTGCGAACGGATCTGAATTTGAAAATTTTCTGCGATTTAGAGATTTGATGAACGAAAATGAAAGTCTACGAGAGCAATACAATAAGTTGAAGTTGGATGCGACTGGATTGGAGCCCCAACAGTACAGAGAAATAAAGTCTCGCTTTATTGAGTCTCTTCTTCAATCTGATGGCTGAGTGGATGCACTGACGGCGTGCCTGTGATGTTGGCGTGTCTGCTGGGGCATTCGGGATCATTAGGGATTATTCGGGATTCTGTATGCGATCCGCGTAAGGTCCTGCTGCGCCGTACATTTTCAATTCCAGCAGTAAAGTTTTCATGCTATATAACGGCTTGTAGTTCAGAATGCGCTGAGTCTCGGATATGTCCAACCTTGTCGGTTTGAGGTGTGGATCAAGTCCCATATTCACAGCCAGGTCATAGAATTGTTTGTAATGTCGTTTGAATGTGCTTCCTGCACCATCGGCGTCCCAGTTTTCCAGATCTTCCTCTGTGTATTGATAGGCACCATCTACTGTTAAAAAGAGTGGTGCTTGATACAAGCTTTGCTCATCACTTAATAGCAATTCGATGCTTTTTATCACAGCCTGTGCGACATCAGAGATGTGAACTGCACCTTTGGAGAACCACTGTGCCCATTCCATAAAGTTTGAATAAACGGTTCGATTCCAGGGAGGAATGAACGCTCGCGGTCTCAACGTGATGACGTTCATATTATTTCTAAAGGCATATGTAGTGGCAATTTCTTCACCCAGCACTTTGGTGTGCCCGTAGACACCATATCGCTCGTCGATACTCGTGCTCGAAATGAAAATTACATTTTTTATTCCGGCTTCGAAGGCTGCTTGAAAGACATTGAAGGTTCCTCCGACGTTTAAATCCCAGAAATCGTAAATACTTTTTTCTTGCCGTGCCTCATGTATGCCGTGCCATGCAGCAATGTGCACGACGATGTCGGTTCCGGCGATTGCTTTTGCAAGTGGTGCGCGTTCAGTAATTGATCCTTCGACAAATTCAGTTCTGGGCGCGCCGGGGGATGTTTTTTCCTTGTCGACTGATGCTGGTTTGCGAACATCAAAGATAACTGGTGTATGACCCATGCCAAGCAATGATGCGCACACCATCTGCCCGAGATCGCCAGCTCCACCGGTCAAAAATATTTTCATGGTTATATTATGCCAGACCTGAGGAAACCAACTGTGTTCACAAACACACACAGGATTTGGACAGAGTAGCCAAGGTGTATGGCAGTTCGAATGTACCCGGCCTTGATGATGCGGCTTTGACCGCTATTAAAAACGTGACACTATCACCACTTCCCGCTGGCGCACCCGATTTCGTCAATGTTGAATTTACGTTTGACTATAACGTCTTCGCAAAAAAGCCTGGTGTGCCAGCTACTGCAGATGCAGCAAAATAAAGCTAGCATCTATCCGTTATTTCGAGTCAGGTGGAGTGAAGTCATAGACTGCATTTGTGACGTCCTTGGAATATTTGCCAAAGAGTCCTTCTAATGTTGTGTTCGTTAGCTCTACGACCGATAGCTTTTGTGCTGGATCCATAAACCAGTGGCAACCATAAGCGCCTCCCCATTCAAGGGTTCCAACAGAGTAAGGATATTTCTTTTCTGCCTGGAACAGTACTCCGGAGCCATATCCAAAACCCCAACCGGGGCTGTCTTTTGCTTTAAGATCGCCTATTTGATTTAGCTTGAGAAAGAACATTGTCTGGCGATTGAGCAGCTTCTCGTTGTCTGTTCGAATCGCTTCGAGTAATTTGAGGTAATCATCGGCGGTGCCAACAAGTCCCGCACCACCAGATGGGTAAGACTTATCGTCGAACACGCGTGCAGGGGCAAAGTGCATATCTGTATCTTTGGATTTCATAATTTCAGCTTCGCCCATCCGCTTCGGTTCAGTTGCACCATCAACATATGGAACTGCGGTCCGTGATTTGTCTGTTACTGTGAATGCTGTATCCGTCATCTCCAGCGGACCTGTTACCGTTTCCTTCACGATTTCGCCAAGAGGTTTGCCAGCTACTTTTTCAAGGACAGCGCCGAGAACATCTATTGAAAGAGAATAGTGAAATCTTGTTCCGGGGCTAAAAAGAAGTGGGCAAGAGGCGATCCGTTGCAGATTTTCCTGCATGCCCAGTCCTGGTTGATCCATACCATCTGAAACGTTTGCTTTATGATATGGTCCGCCATCTGATTCGGAAAATAGATAGTCCAGGCCTGCCGTGTGTGTTAGTAGTTCACGGATCGTGATTACCGGCGCAGAACCATCTGCTAGTTTTGGTTGGAAATCGGGCAACCATTTTTTCACGGGATCATCGAGTTTTAATTTGCCTGATTGAATGAGCGAGAGTGCGGCTACGGAAACAATAGTTTTTGACATCGATGCGAGTCGAAAAATAGTATCCGGCTTAACGGCGATGTTGTTTTCTCTATCTGCAAGACCCGCTGCGTGTCTGTAAACGATTTTGCCATCCTTCGCTACGATTACTACCGTACCGACAATTTTCTTTGATGCAATCGCTTTATCAATGGCGCTATCCAGTCGCTTGGCTAAAGCCGGCTCGGTAGTAAATGTTGCTGACGTCGGCGCTGATGATGCTGATGTTGCCGATGATGCGGATGCTGTCGCTGTTGCAGGCAAAATACAGAGCAGCGAAAGTGCAACGTTGCAGGAGAGCACACGCACTTTCAGTGATTGAGCAAGTATCATATCGGTTCCTTTATTAGCAGCAGTGGGCATTCGATTATAAATTGTTGGCAGCCCACGGCGTGTGATATTTGCGTACGATATTTACGTATAATTCGCGCACCCTGCAGGCGTCATAACTGGTTGTGCACTAGCTTTGTGAGTCTTGCAGCACTGCCTCTAAACCTGCTTTCGCTGCCGTCCACAAGTAGTGAGCATCTATTCCTAAAGCTAGAAGTTGATATCCTTGCTTGAGATATTTTTTCCCATGCTCAGGCATTAGTGCAAATATTCCAATTGGCATGCCGTGCTTTTTACACGCATTGTGCACGGTTTCGATAGCATGCTGAACCTCATTGTCGTCGATTTGCCCGAGCTTCCCAAAGCTGCCCGAAAGATCATATGGACCGATTATGATGGCATCAATGCCAGGGACTCTAAGGATTTCCTCGATGTTATTCACGCCATCTTTGTGCTCGATTTGGAGAAGCACGAGAAGCCTGTCGTTCGCATCTCGAGAATAGTATGTGAAATCCATCCCGTATCCATTTGCGCGCGCAACGCCTGCACTTCTGGTGCCGACAGGTGGATATTTAGCTGAAGCTACAGCTGACCTGGCTTCTTCAACTGTTTCTGTCAAAGGGAACCTAATTCGTTGTGTATAGCAATTGCTTATCCAGGCGACAATTCGGCATTTACTTTGTTCGCCTTCGGGAAAACGAGTGCCAATTCTGTGCCCGAGAAATCGGATTTAATTAGCTCAAGGCTACCGCCATGAGCCCGCATAATCTGAATGCAAGTCATGAGTCCCAGGCTTGACCCGTGAGCAGCACTTGAGTAGTCCGATCGGATTTCTGTATTGGAATGATGTAACTGATGTTTCAAAGTTTCTGGAAGTCCTGAGCCCTGGTCTATTACCGCAATCATAGCTGTTGCATCGTTTGCGGAAGAGAGAACCCATATGTCTTTGCCGGGCTGTGAACAATTGATGGCATTTTCTACTAGATTTTTGAGTGCACGAGAAACCATTTGCACGTCGACCGTCAGAACGAAATCGCCATCAGGTTGCAGGCTCTGAATACTCAGGCGCTTGTCTTTGATTTGTTCCGAAGCATTTTCGATCGCTTGGGCGATCAGGCGCCCAGCATTCACGGACTGCAACCTCGGAGCGACCAGGTCATTTTCTAATTTATAGTAGTTAAGTGTGTCGGTAATCTGCGACATTGATTTTTTTAGACTCGTCATCATCACGTCATGCACTCCTTCAAGCTTGTCTCCACGTAAGTGCTCCTGGGCGGCGAGATATTCGAGGATACGTGCCTGTCCCATCAGGGGTGACTTGATATCGTGGATTAAGCCAGCATTAAACAGTTCTCTGTTAAGCCGCTGGTTGACTGCGTCCGTGACGTCGTGCTGCACTCCGATGAAGTGGGTTAAGCTTCCTGAGTCATTGAAAAATGGTGAGATGTAGAGTTCATTCCAAAAATGCGTTTTGTCTTTTCGGAAGTTTCTCAGAACGACCTTACAATGCTCGGCTGCTTTGATCGCTTCTCTCAGTACTTTGATCTCTCGCTGTGAATGGTCTGTTCCTTGTAGGAATCGACAGTTGCGACCTATTGTTTCGTCGGGCGTGTAGCCCGTCATTGTGTAGAATGCATCGTTTGCAAAAATAATAGAGTTGTCTGGCGTGGCGACGTCGGTTACTAGAATGCCTGTGCTGGTGGCTTGGATTAGTTTTTCCAACAACTGTGTTGGTAATGTGGTTGCTTGATTCATAAAACACCTCTACGTTCAATCAATCAATCATAAATGTAGTGAACATGCCGTGAACGTTTGTCGACTATTTAGGGCGCAAATGATTTCCCAATTTATCTAGGTTCGCTAATATCGAGTCTTGGTCTGCTCAGCAGTAGTCCCCGAATTGATGGGCACAGCACTTACGTCCTGAAAGTCTATGTTCGTTACAATTTGTAATACGTGCTGTTCAGCTGAAAATATTGTGAATGCTACGTTCTTATTTTTCCCCCAGTTGAGGGATAACCGCTCCGGGGGATTAGATGAAGCAAGCTAGAAACTATCATCAAGAAGTAACCGATGAGGGAGAGCCGTGATGCTAAACGCACCAGAGAAAAAACATTGCTATTCGAACGCGATTCATTATAAAAATGATTGCAGTTCAGCTACGCAGCCGATAGGCATGCAGTCAAATCCATTCGTTGAAGAGTTGTTGCGCCAACATTGGTTGGATAATACCGAGGAGTCCCTTAATCGCACTGATCGCTCCGAGTCATTATCAGTGGCAAAAGAGAAGGCTAAAAATTTACTACAACGCACCAAGTTAAGAGCAATGGAGCGACTGAGTGGTGCTGCCTGACAGTTATTTAGCCGCCATGATCTATCTTGGTTGCTGTTTTACATAATGTTTGGGGGGATTAGTTGTTATGTCATTGTTTAAAAATTTACTTCAGGTGTTCATTCGTAAAGAAGAGCCGATTCGAAGAATGAAACTCGTAAAAGGAAATCCTGTCATTCCTCAGTACGAAACTGTAGACGAGAAAGAAAAAAGGCTGCGGATTGAGGCTGCGGACGAAAGACAGAAAGTTAGGAGCCAGTGGCTCGAGCATTGTGAAGTGAATTTCGATGAAAGCAAATCGAAGAACTGGAGCGACGCTCCTGTTTATATGCAGCAACTAGAAGTGCATATGACCAATCTTGCTGAAAACAAGGCTTTGAGACGTCATTGGAATAAGTCTCACTTCGCCGCCATTAACCAGAAAAAATCTGCATGAAGTGATCAAAGTTTTCTGGCAGTAGCAAGGTCACCGGGGTGAATATCTATCACTGGGCGCCTGGGCGCAACCAATGACCATTCAAGCGAACATTTCCATTGTTCCCCATTGATACCTTCTACGGTGTGGCCAGTTTCAATAACATTGCCGTGCTCGAAAACATAAGCTGCTAGATTGAAGAGAATCCCTGCAACTGCTCCGATTTCAAGAGAATGAAAGTGGCATTGGAAATCTGTCAGTCCAAAATATTCGAGACCCAAAGTGTCAAGTATGTGGTGCGATAAGTTGGCCTGATCTCGATATGAGCGGACATTTACCGCACCGTTTAGAACGCTGGATCGACCTCCCTTATTGAGTTCTCTGCTAAGTGTTGTTGGCTCTACTAGCCTTTGCGATGTTGTCCAAAACACTACCTGTGGTGGATTGAGCTGCAGAACTGCTGCTAGCACGGTTTGAAAGGCGGTGATTCTGTCCTTCGCCGATAACGCGGCGCCACCAACATCAGCGATTAACACGCCATGTCGGCAATAAGTTAATTGAGTTTTTGCCTCGGGCCAGTCCCATGTTTGTTGCAAGCTAAGCATCTGCTCTTCATAGTTCAATGCTTCAAGTGGCGAAACTAATATCGGGATCGACACATCGCCTGCAACGTCTTTCACTTTGTACCGTTCATTACGAAACAGGCATAAATCGCCCTCAAATGGTTCGACCATCGGATCTATGCTTTGCAATTTAGCAGTCAATAATTCCTTGCTAAGTTCAGGACAATTCTCGTACAGCAGCTTGACCAGCAGTGGTCCAGTATTGGTGCCAATAGTTTCTTCGGTTGCACTTGTTTCGTCTGTCATGGTTGTCTGAGATATTGGAACTAGTCGCAGTTGCAAGTTCAATTATAGATTAGTGGGTTGCTTTCGAGCGAACTCTGCTGAACAATCCCTGCCCATCGTTATTTAGGTTATCTACTAGTACAGTCGCCGCATGTCCATCAGCCGCGACGGCGAAGGTTAGCCCGCTGGCTCCGCTCAGGTCCTCACTATCAGCTTCCCACGTAAAGATGTCCCGATCATAATGCTTTAGAGGAAACTCCAATTTTGCAGGTCCAATCAAAAGTACAAGTTGTCCATTCTGTTCAACAATCTCGATTTCTCCAAAGAAATCGTTTGTATATTTGCCCAGATAAGCATCATTGCTCAAAGCTGAAGTCACGGACTTCGGCGCATGCGCATATTGATTATTCACAATAACGCCCAAAGTCGCTGGGTCTGAAAAAATCTTTCTGAAAAGTGGCAGCCAATTTTGGCTCGGTTTTCCGGAAAGCGCCATATCGGTAAAGGTCATAGATAAACCTTCTGCGACCCCAATCGGAGAAGCATTGGTGAGAACGCAGATTCCAAGATTTTCAGCTGGAATCATGTTGATGTTTGTAGCGACGCCTCTAGAGAATCCTCCAGAATGACTTAAGTGCAATCGTCCTTGCTGGTCGTATGAGACATTGAAGCCTAATCCATAAAATTCAGGCATCCCATTTACCGGGCTGAATTTAGTTAGCATGTAAGGATGATGTGTTTCAGCCAACGCCTCTTCTGGAATCATTTGCTTCCCCTCGAATTTTCCATTGTTAAGTTGCAGACGAATCCAATTGGCTAGATCGTTCACGGAGGAACTCACCCCGCCGGCGGGTGACTGTGCATCGGGATTACGTTTATACTTTTGCACCCACTTACCGTCCACCAGAACGTGACCGGGAGCATGATTAGAGCGTGAAATGAAATCGGCGTAGCGGGAGCTTGTTGAGTTCATATGCAGAGGTATGTACAGGTTTTCCGCGCATGCATCTTCCCACTTCTTATTGCAAGATTTTGCTGCTGCAATCGCTGCTTCCGTTAAGCCAAAGTTTGTGTAGGCGTACTCGGAACGCAAGCTGCTTGCTGGCTTCTGATAGCGCAAGCGGTGAAGAATCTGCGATCGCTCGTAGCCAATATCTTCCAGGATGTCAGCGGCATGATCTGGTAATCCACTACGGTGTGCGAAGAAATCAGCGATCGTTACTTGATTTGTAACCCATGGATCGTACATTGAAAATGCTGGATCGAGGTCGCTTATTTTCGAGTCCCATTTGATTTTGCCGGTTCCCACCATAGACGCCACCACTGTCGAAGCAATTGGTTTCGAAACGGATGCCAATTGAAAGACCGTGTCGGCATCAACCTGGTCTGGTTTACCCGATTGCCGAAGTCCAAATCCCTTTGCATAGATCAGTTTGTCGTTATGAATGATCGCAATGGCAAGTCCAGGTACGACAGCTTTATCAACTTGTTCCTGGGCCAATTTCTCTGTCGCAGCGATAACTTCTTTGAGTTGCGTTTCAGTGATTTGTGGCTTTGGAAAATAGGTTGATACGTTTGGTTCTGTCTCTGCTGCCAACACTGGCTGTGCCAAAAGGAGGAACAGAAGTATGAACCCTCGTGTCACGCCCTTTCGATTTATCATTTTTCCCCACATTTGTGCCTGCTGAGCTGCCTATTATTCCATGGACGCGGCCTAATAATCGAGCGAATGCAGGCGGACGAATCGATGTCAAGCCGGTTAAGGCTGTGTCAAATATTTGACAGAACTTTTGGATAAGATTGCATCACTTAGTAGGTCAATCACTTCCCGAAGTCGTAAGCGTTTACTTTGTTGGTGGCTCTTGATTCTTCATTGCTTTCGGTTCAGTAATGAACGATGAACTCGGTTCAGCTGCGATCAATGCACTGGGGTCAACAGGAATACTTCCATCAATCTCGTCGTCGAGTACATGAAAGAACAGCATGGCAGTCGGAATATTTATCAAGATCCATAATGCGCGATTGAGATGTAGAGGAATGATCGGATTGTAGATTATTCCTACTATAACGACAGCGGCTGTCCAGATTGGTCTTCTTCTCCAGTTCTCTTTGCCAAGAGAAAGACCGCATATTACAAAAATGAATATGTGAATGACCGCATAGAATAGGTGCGGCAAATGCATCAACGCAATAATAAATACCATAATAGCGGTGATTCGCACCGCATATGGTGACAGTCTGCGAGGTCTCGCTTTTTCTTCTTTGCGCTTGGGTATATTCGACATGAAGTCGTTGTAATAGTGCGGTCCTGGTACGTTCTTAATATAATAGAACCGATCGGACAGCACTTGAGTTAAGAAAGAATCCGGCGCACTAATTCGTAACTAAGGCTCACGGCTCTCTTTCTATAGATAATGGAGGTCCAACGAATTTGGTTGCTGATTCCTGTCATCCGAGTAAAATAAGGCTATAAGACGGAGCGATGCAATTGTACGAAGACTTAAGCAAAAATGAATTGTCTCGTTCCCAGCCTCTCAGGCTAATCGACGGCGTACTTGCTGAAAGCAATCTGGTTCCGGCTACATCGACGAACAGCTTTTCAATATCTGGAGCTCGTGATGAGCAGTTCATAGGTCAATTCATCGGATCTCGATACAGGCTCGACAGAATTCTCGGTTCTGGGGGCATGAGTATGGTTTATCTGGCTTTTGATGTAAAGCTGCAGCGTTTGCTCGCGGTCAAATTGATGCATGCTCACCTTAATTTTGAGAACAGATATTTGCAGCGTTTTCAACAGGAGGGCAAGGCTCTCAGCAAACTGGATCATCCCAATATTGTTAAAGTGTTCGAGTACGGCTTGCATGCTGGCAATATTCCGTACATGGTTATGGAGTATGTTGAGGGTACAACTTTAGCCTCCATACTGAAAGAACATCCTAAGTTGTCTATCGACTTCACGCTGGACATGGCTATTCAAGTTTGTGGTGCGCTGGGCCACGCGCACAAGGCTCGCGTAATTCATCGCGATCTGAAACCCTCGAACATCATGATCCGTGCAGATGAATCCGGAAATGAAATTGTAAAAATTGTAGATTTTGGAATCGCAAAGATTGCGTCGGAAACACACTCGCTAATGACAGGAACAGGAGAAGTCTTTGGTAGCCCTGTCTACATGAGTCCCGAGCAGTGTGAAGGGCTGGCTACAGATAGACGAACAGATCTTTATTCGTTGGGTTGTGTAATTTATGAATCGCTGGTTGGCACGCCGCCGTTTGTTGGAGATAGTCCGCTTGCAACAATGATGAAGCACCAGAAGGAGCGTCCTGTCAGTCTGCACGAAGCGAGCCTTGGAGAGATTTTTCCTGACGAACTTGAACGGACTGTCCAGAAGCTTTTGGCGAAGTCTCCAGATAGCAGGTTTGATAACGCAGCGGCGTTGTCCACTGATCTTGCGAACATCAGGGATCATGGGTATGCAGCAGTACAGCTACCCGCTGAAGTTGACAGTGGCGCTGATCTATTTCGGAACCTGGAAGCCGAGCCAAAAAACAAAGGTTCGGCAACCAAAGAAACAATTTCTTCGCATTTGAAACAGGCTCATAGACCTGAAGTGCAAAGTGGTTTTGCAATTCTCGTTTACGTCGCACTTGGCTCATTCGTTCTCATCCTCATTGGGTCGATCGTTTACATGCTAAGTGCTTCTAGCCACCTTGCAGCTGACACTGCGAATCCACGAAATACCAGCGCTGAAAATGCTCGTATTGATTCTCAGGTGTATGAGGGCGTCCGCGCTGGCAGACCCAAATCCGATGTTGTAGATAGCAATAGCGATAACACTAATACAGACACTCGTCGTCGCATCCGTGAGCAGAATATGTGGTCGAGCGAGATATCCAGGGACCCTCGCGCTTTAACTTTGACGAACTTCGGAACTATAACCGACTGGCAGATGCTCGGTCTCCTAAAAAATCTTATGGCTATTGATTTGACTGGCACGTCCTTTGGACCAGGAGACATTGCTTATCTCAAAGATCTGCCATTGCGGAATATTGATTTTACTGGCCTAAAAATAGCACCTGGACTTATTAGTGTAGCGGACATGAAAACTTTGCATACCCTGAATCTCACAAATACTGGACTGCATGATAGTGACGTTTTACGCATCAATACGAGAATCCAGGATCTGTCTCTGGCCGGTTGCCCAATTACTGATGACGGCGTGAAAAGTTTGTTGCGGCTGAAGTCCTTAAAGAGTCTCAACCTCCGCAGCACGATCATAAATGATGATTCAATAAAGTATCTTGCTCAAATGCGACTTGAATCTCTAAACATACAGCAAACTCAAATTACCCGCAGCGGAATTGATTCTTTGAAGAAGATGCTACCAGGGTGCATTATCTATTGTGAGTAAGTAAAATCGTTTGTCGAATGTAATCGATGGATGTTTCGTCGAGTGAGATAAATCGCTCCTCTTCAAAGAGTTCCCGACTTAATCTACATAGCGTGTTTCCAGGATTTAGTTCGATAAAGTCCTTGCAGCCAAGCTCTACCAGGATAGAGATAGAATCATACCAGCGCACTCCGTGAGCTACGTTTCTTGAAAGATCGTCTGCAATTGGCAAGCATTTCCGCAATGGTCTTGCTCTTACGTTCGATATATATGGCACACTCGGATCTTGCAACGTGAGCGTTTTCATCATTGCGCTAAGTTCGTCCGCAACCGGTTCAAACAGCTGACAGTGAGAAGGAACTGTTACTTTCAGTCGATCGACCTTTCGTGCACCTTTTTGAATGGCGGATTTTTCTACTTTCTCGAGTCCTGAGCAAGAGCCGGATACAATGATTTGCCTGGGCCCGTTGATATTGCTAACAAACACCGGCGCGCTATTTGAATAGCACTCTGCTACCACATTCATCACTTGTCTTTCGGTGAGTCCAACGATTGCGGACATCCCATAGCCTTCAGGAAAACTCTTCTCCATTAGCTCGGAGCGCTTTTTGACCACATCTAATCCGTCGGAAAATTTCAGGGTCTTACAAGTCACTGCGGCAGCGAATGTTCCTATGGACATACCTGCTACTGCATCTGGTATCACGCCTTCAGCTTGCAGAGCTCTCGCCGATGCTACTCCAGCTATGAACAACGCGAGTTGAGTATTTATCGTCGATTGAAGTGCTTCTTCCGTGTCAAGTTTGCGTACGTCAAACCCGAGAGCGTCACTCGCCTGGAGCAGGGTTTCATTCACGGTTGTATGTGCAGGCAAACGGTTTAGCATTCCAGCGCTTTGTGAGCCCTGGCCCGGGAACAGAAACGCTATGCTCACACTTGCTTCTCCGATAATGCCTGTGGGGATTGCCGTGCGGACTGGGCAAGGGGAAAACTCCACGGATCAGTTCCGAGGATTGGTTCTGCGAAAGAGCGCAACATGATTGATCCGTTACCGGAAGTCGCGTACTCTGCTAGCGAAAACGCGCATTCAGGCGCTTCGACAAGAACGTCGATGGCGTTCCCAATTTCTCGCGCGGATAAAAGTAATTGGTTGGCAAAGTCTTGTGAGAAGTGGTGCGGGGCGAACAGCACGATGTCCAAATCGCTAGAATGAGTTGCGGTAGGAAATCCCGTTACCAATTCAAAGCCGACACTTCCGCCTGGTCCCCATCCGAGTTCCAGTCCACTCCATTGATTCTCGAGAGATTTTAAATTGCGCAGAGCCGGAACTGCAATTTCACGCCCGGGCTTCATTCGATTCGTTGTCCTGATTTCAAACGGTCTTGTTACCATTTTGATGTCATCTGAGCTAATGCTGCCTGCCCAGCGCTCATTCCTTTCGGCGCCCCGAACACCGATTGCGATATCATTCCCCGATAGTCGCGCACGCCGCGCAACCGCGTAGCAGCAGGTCAAGAGAGATTTTTTAACCCACTCCGGCGCGCACGCTATACCGTGCACGCTCTCGACGGACTTAAGCTCTAGTAAATCATGTGGACAGGCAAATGTTGTCATCGATCATTTCAACTACTACGAATTGCTCGAGGCTGGTAATTAGTTGTCTTTCGCCCATTGAGCAAACATTGCTTCGCGCGTCTTTAGGGTAGCACCACGAGTAGTAGCAGCTTCTTTAGATAACCAGCGACAGCTAAGATCCTTTGGTCCCTTGCGTGCATCTACGATTGCTGCTGAAATTGCCTTCTTGACCAGTTCTACATCCGCTGCCTGTGGATTTTCTGCATCGGTCACCTGTAGCAATTCGTACAAAATTCCCAGCTTTGCGTAGTCTTTTATGTCGTAGGAGAGTGGCACGATTGTTTCTGCTAACTTGTCTAGCTCTTTGACTGTGCGTCGAGTTACTCGTGCTGCTGCCTCCTTGTGCATTGCGTGGATAACAACGCCTGGATCATCTAGCGCCAGTATGCGATTTGCCTGATATCCATGAGTCAAGAACGCTCCAGATAGTGCTTGTCCCACAACCAGCGCAATTACAGGATGTCCTGCCATGCGGGCTGATGCATAGGCATCTGCTGCGACCGCCGCTGCCTGATGTATGGCTGCTGTTTCTTCTCTGCGTCCATACGCCTGGCTCTTCACATCAACAATCGCGACAATCGGTCGGCGCTCGCCCGTCTTGTGACTGTTCATCACCTCGCGCACGTGTGCTGCCAGGGCGTAGGCTTCTTCCAGACCAACTTCACCGTCTCTCGCTCTGGGAAATCGAGCGTTTGCGTCGGGGACAACGCAAAGAAATTTTGCTTGTGCATTGTCTATCGTTGCGTCTGCAACTAAGACAGAATCAGGGTCGAGCTTGTCCGTGCTTTTTCCTAACTGCCCGGTCAGTGCTGTGAACCACAAGCGCCCTCGCGTGGATAGACAACCTTCCTTATCCTTATCTGTCTTAGTGCTGCTTGTGCTCATTTGCTGTTCTCCCGATTCCAGGTCTTGCGAAGGTCGGCTGGATCCCACTGAGTTGCAGTATTTAACGCTGCGATTCTGTTGCGATAAAGTTCTACTTGCTCACTGCGGTTAGTAGAGGGTACGCCTTTTTTCAAAAGTGCCTTGACTGCCGCGCGAATTTCGCCTACGTCGTCCTTTACCAGAACGTCAGCCAGCCCTGTCGCATAGCGCTGTTCTCCGCCATCGATTGCCCAGATGAGGGCTCGGTCGCTGGAATCGAATTCCTCGACACCGTGTTCTTGCTCAATAACTTCTGGTCCGTTCAGCCCCAGCCGTCCTTCTACCGTCATGACCATATAACTCGATAATGCCGCAACGAGCGACATGCCACCAAAACATCCGACCGTTCCCGCGCTAAGGCATACAATCGGGGCTTGTTTGCGCAAGGACAGAAGAGAGGAAATGATTTCAGCAACCGCTGCTAGCCCGAGGTTCGCTTCTGTTAACCGAACTCCGCCAGTCTCCAATAAAAGTACAGCGCTGGTCTTGATGCCATTTTCGTTGTCACGGCAAGCGAGATCGAGTGCTGCACATATCTTTGCTCCTGACACTTCGCCAAGTGAGCCACCCTGAAAGGCCGATTCCATAGAGATCACAACGGTTGAAGCTCCGTCGATTTTTCCTTTGATTATGATGCATCCGTCGTCAGCTTCAGGGGTCACATTTTGCGGCATAAGCCATGGAGATTCGATGCGATCGAATGGTCCAAGCAACTCACGCCAGCTGTTCTGATCGAACAACGCGATTGCGCGTTCTCGTCCATTTAGCTCTATAAAACTATCTCGTTGTGTCGAAGATTGAGGTTGCGTAGGATTAGCAGTACCGGTGTCTTCCGGGCTGACTTTAGTGCCGCTTGTCATTGCTCGCTTGCCTCCACTGCTTGTGCCAAACGTAATGACACTACCCCTGGTGTGGCACCGGCATCGTTAATTTCAATAGAAGCTGCGCCGTCGTAATTCATAAAAAATCTATCCAGCACGGCTTTCCATTGCTCTGAAAAACCCAGTACGCTAGTACGGATTCGAACCCGAGCCTCTTTTGCCTCGACCGGCTCCAGTAAGACTTCCAGGTCTCCGGAGCCAACTACGCCTACATGTGCTCGACCTTTTACCTTGCTTTTCGCTGAAAATTTGAATTCGAGCGTTTCCATTCAATTTCTCCGTACTGTTTGTAGATGTTTGTAGATGTTTGTAGGGCTTTAGATGTTTATGGATTCTTTTTATAATCGTTCTTTAGATATGAACATTTTTTGTATAACCATTTCTTGGATAATCTATTGAATCAAGAAATAGCGTCGCAGCCAATAAATCGGCGCTGCCACCCGGCGATGCTCCCAATTGCAAAAGGTCCTTGTCTAGCTGGAATAGCCGGGCCATGCCGGGAGCGGTTGCCGTGCCACCAATTAAGAGGATTTCTCGAGCGCCCGCTCTGGCTGTCTCTAGCGCTTGGAGACCACCCCGATAAAGCAGGCAAGTGTCATCAAGGCTGGACATAATCGCGAGCAAAGTATTCAACTGGCAAGCGGCTTCAGGTTCGCCTGCCAGCCTCCGACTCCGTAAATGCGGAATGCCAATTTTAACCACGTGTGGAAAGCCCATCTGCGCTTCGACTCGGGCACCACC
>Ga0182030_10010457_pt1 | contig 18843 bp, 11 predicted proteins | sample 812S3MmetaG_FD_121299 | JGI IMG/M metagenome (GOLD analysis project Ga0182030, IMG submission 121299) | Permafrost microbial communities from Stordalen Mire, Sweden - 812S3M metaG (Illumina Assembly) | ecosystem: Environmental > Terrestrial > Soil > Wetlands > Permafrost | place: Sweden...
CCAGGGCTCCATCCATGTCTCCAGCAGCGAGAGGCAAATTGAGGAACTCGCGGGCTCCGGCTCTCATGCAGCTTATGACCTGGTCACGGTCTGCCAGAGCCGAATAGACCATGACGGTTGCTGTGCCGCGCGAGGCCAGTTTTTGGACAACCTGGAGCGCGTATCGAGGGTCGCTGTCGAGGTCAACCAGGACCGCGTGAAAGCGATTCTCGATCATGCGGGGCGACTCATCTAGCTCGAAGGGGTAGGAGCAAAACTCCTGGATCGCGAGGTCCGCAGCGGAGCTCTGCCGCCTGGCACGAATTTCGACCAGCGCGCGAACGATTGCGTTTCTCAGGGACTCGTCCGGGCCGATGATGGCAATCGACAAGGAACTGGCGGCATCGGATTTTTGGGTTGCGGTGGACATGGTGGAAGCCCTGCTCTCATCGCTGCAGACAAAGTGACCGAACACAGTTGAGTGACGGTGGTCTGTTTGCGGCGCGGATGGCCGGAATCGCAATTTGTTGCAGCGCGGTGCCGGCCCGTCACCTGGTTTATCGGCCAGCGGCGGATTTGGATTAGCGATTCGTAATCCTTCAGAATTCGAATGAGGATGCTCTCATTTTTTTACAGGCGCGGATTGCAGATTTCCTTGACCGAAACGGCGGCTTGCGCCATTGTGGAGGTTGAACAGCCGCCATGGTGAATCTGGGAAGACGATGGGTCGCGATTGCAGCGCTTGGGGCGCTGGCAGGGCTCTGCATCGCGATGCGATCAGATGCCCTGCCACGGCCGCGAGCACACCTTTCAGCGCGAATGCATTTGTTGCCGGCGAGGACGTTGTGGGTTTGGGAGCGGCCGGAAGACCTGCAGGCAATCGATGCGGCGAAGATGGCGATTGCGTGGCTGGATCAGACGCTGGTCATTGGCGACGGCTTGGTGAGTGTGCCGCGCCGCCAGCCGGTTGCCTATCCGGCAGGTGCGGTGCGCATTGCCGTGGTGCGGATTGAGGCGCTGCCAGCGGCAAATCTGGACGTGGAGCAGGAAAAGAAAACTGTCGAGCTGCTGATGCATTCCGCGGAGCGGCCTGGGATTGCCGCCCTGCAGGTGGACTTTGATGCAACCCGATTGCAGCGGGCGTTTTACGCGGATGTGCTGACAGAGTTGCGGCGACAGATGCCGGCTGGGCTTCCACTGTCAATGACGGCTCTGGCCTCCTGGTGCAGTTCGGATGACTGGATCGGCAATCTGCCCGTGGATGAGGCTGTGCCCATGATGTTCAGAATGGAACCGGACAGAAGACGCGCGCCCGCGGATGCTGCCGGGTTTCGCATACGAGAGCCGCTCTGCATGGGCAGCGTGGGCATTTCCACGCATGAGGCGTGGCCGGACGATATCGCAGGGAAACGCATTTACGTTTTCGCCGACCGCGGCTGGCGGCAGGATTTTTCGCTTTTGGCCGACAGGAAACTTCCATGAAAAATCGCTCATTTGTTCTTGCTCTCATTTCCATCAGCGCGTTTGCCTTGGTCACCGCGCAGGCGTGCGGGCCGGACTTTGGCCCAGATGTTTTTGTGCGCACGCTGCAGCCGGACAAGCCGGCCAAGTATGCCGCGGGAGAACTCGGCGTGGTGCTGCCTACCTATCCGCGTACCGATCTCACCGTGGCTTATTGGTATTTGCATGGCGGACAGCCTGACCGGATGGTGGAGGCCGCATACTCGCCAACATATTCCATCGGCGACCCGGAGTGGGAATCCTCTTGGGATGCGCAGAACGCAGCCAAGCAAGCCGGTGATGACCCGGCTGCAAAGTGGAAGAAGCTGCGGGATCAGTATGCGGCGTCGGTGCCGGTGGTGCAGCCAGAAAAGACGGACGCAACGCCGCAGCCGGGCGGATACATTGAGCAGACTGACTACGACAACTGCAACGCAGATGCGTTTGTGACGGCCGGTGCGACACTTGAGGCGCGTGCCAAAATATGGGGGCCTAAAGGCGCGGAGCTTGCGGATTGGTTGCGCGGGCAGGATACGGTCTTCAACAACTGCGCGCACTCGCCGCTTGCGCTGCCTGCCGATGCGCCGCCGGCGAGCCTGGCGCTGCTGAAGGCCGATCGCGCGTACCAGCAGGCGGCGGCGCGCTTCTATGCGGCAAGCTTCGCGGATGCGCGCAAGGGCTTCGAGGCGATTGGCCAGGACGCAGACTCGCCGTGGCATGCTATCGCGCCGTACCTGGCGGCGCGCTGCCTGGTGCGGCAGGCATTTCATGAGGCAAAGGACGACAGTGGCGGAGGCATGGCCGCGTTTGATCCCGCGGTCATGAAGCAGGCCCAGCAAGCACTTGAACTGCTTCTGAAACAGAACGCTCCAGGCGCGCCGGCCAAGGCAATTCAGAACGAGCTCGACCTGGTGAATATGCGCATCGATCCTCTGAAGCGCGCACATGAGCTGGCGGCCGCACTGGCTGGGCCGAAGCCCGATCCGGCATACGCACAGCATCTGCGCGACTTGACCTGGTACCTGAACATCAAGCTGGATGAGCAGCCGCTGCGGCGGGATTACAGCGATCCGAATCAACCAGCGCCCGATTTTGGAAAGACTTACAACGACCTTGCAGATCTGCGCGCAACGTCGCCGCTGGTGGATTGGTTGATCACTTTTCAGTCGGGTGCGGCGGAAGCCAAGGAGCATGCAATCGCTGAATGGAAGTCAACGCACAGCCAAGTGTGGCTGGCTGCTGCGCTTTCAGGAGCCTCAGGCAAAGACGCAGCGGCTCTGGCCCTGATTGCGGCTGCCGCCGAAGTAAAGCCAGATGCGCCAGCCTGGGAGTTGTTCACGTACCATCGCATTCGTCTGCTCATTGAGACGGGGCACGGCGATGAGGCACGCGCGCTGCTGGCACAGACGCTGCCGCAAGTCCGCGCTGGCGGCCGCGACTCATCGCTCAATTTGTTTCTTGCGCTCAATGCCCATGCGGCGCGGGGCCTGGATGAATTTTTAACCTATGCGCCGCGCAAGACGATCAACGAGGAATCGGAATCGAGTTCCTCGCTGGACGAATGTATCAACGTGATGAAGGACCCCAAGCGGGTTTATGACTGTACGCAGACTGTGGGGCCGGTTCAGTTCAGCGCCGATGCGGCCTTATTCTTCAACACGCAGGCGCCGCTGGGTACGCTGGTGGATGCGGCCAACTCGAGCGCGCTGCCGCAGCAGTTGCGCACTGTTGTTGCCATGATGGCGTGGGTGCGCGCTGTGCTGCTGAAGGAGGACGCGACCGCACAGAAGCTTCTGCCGCTGCTGCCGGAGAAGCTGCGCCAGCAGGCCTCACCGGGCACGGGTATGCATGTCATCATGACGCTGCTGCGCAATCCAGGGCTGCGGCCGTATCTTGATCCCGGCATCCAGCGCAGTTACTCCTATGACTTTGTCGAGAGTTATGCGGATAACTGGTGGTGCGCGGACTGGACTGCGGCGATTGGATCGCTCAGTCTCGAGATGCAGGAGCCTTACGACGTGGCGTTTCTATCTGGGTCGCAACACAGGCAGGCTGATGCGCAACTGAAAGCGCTGCTTGGCGAGAAAAGCGCTGCTGTCTATCTTGGCGGGATTGTTATGGACTATGCAATTGCGCATCCAGACGATGCGGACGTGCCGGAATCGCTCTACCTGTTGCTGCGCACCATTCGCTACGGATGCGAGCGAGCCACCTCGCAGTACGATACCAATCCCGATGCCGAGAGCAAGCGCGTGGATGAGTTGCGAAAAACTGCGTCGCGGCTGCTGCGGCAGCGCTATGCAACGAACCCCTGGACCAAGAAGGCGGCGCCCTACGCGGGCTAGTCGTTGCGCGCACAGACCAGCCTTGAAGTCTGTACCTTATGATTTCTCAAGCAACTCGAAATCGATTTCTGATTTGTGGAGAGTTCATGACGATCCCCGCGCCGGGACCACTCGGAAGCAAGTCGCAACTTCGCAAGACCATGGGATTCTGGGACGTGTTGCTGTTCAACATCGCCACGGTGCTCGGACCGCGCTGGATTGCGGCGGCTGGACATAACGGCACCTCGTCCATCAGCCTGTGGGTGCTGGCGGCGGTGTTTTTTTTCGTGCCGGGTGCGCTGGTCATCAATGAGCTCTCTTCGCGCTTTCCTGAAGAAGGCGGGCTCTATGTATGGTCTCGCGAGGCGTTCGGTCCGTTTCACGGATTTGTAGCGGGATGGACTTACTGGATCTACACCGTTTTCTACTTTCCCGGACTGCTGCTGGCCAGCGCTTCCATGAGCGCGTACATCATTGGCGGACGCGGCGCGCAGTTGGCGCAGGATAGAACATTCCTGGTTGCTGTCTCGCTGGGGCTGCTGCTGGTGTCGGTGGTGCTCAACATCATCGGGCTCAATATCGGCAAGTGGCTGCAGAACGCGGGCGGCGTGGGAACCTATCTGCCGCTGGTCATGCTGGTGGTGATTGCGATCGTCGTTTGCATGCACTCGGGCTCCGCGACGCATTTCACCGTCGCCAACATGATGCCCACATGGAACTGGGACACGATCAACTTCTGGTCGCAGATTGCTTTCGCATTCACGGGGCTGGAACTGGTGTCAGCGATGAGCGAAGAGGTGCGTGATCCGCGCCGCACGCTGCCTCGCGCCGTGTTTGGCGCGGGGGCGTTGATTGCGCTGATGTACATTGCCGGCACGTTTGCGATTCTGACGCTGGTACCCGCCGGAGGCCTTGATCCGCAGAGCGGCGTCTTTAATGCCATCACCATAGGCTCGGTGGCGCTGCGCGTGGGATTCCTCGGCGTTCTTGCGGCCATGCTGGTCACGGTTGGCAACGCGGGCGGCGTTGGCAGCACCGTGGCAGGCATCGCCCGCGTGCCGTTTGTGGTGGGCATCGACCATTATCTGCCGGCAGCGTTTGGCAAGATCCATCCGCGCTGGAAGACGCCCTACATTTCGATTCTGGTGCAGGCGATTGTGTCGGGCGCAATTTTGCTGCTGAGTCAGATCAACGAGTCAACAAGGGGTGCGTACCAGATTCTTATCGATGCGGCCATCATTCTTTACTTCATTCCGTTCCTCTACATGTTCGCCGCAGTGATCAAACTGGTCGGCCGCAAGGACCGCAAGGAGAATCCTCTCGCCATTCTGGTGCCGGGCGGTAAAGCTGGCGTGGTCATCTGTGGAGGGCTCGGGTTCTTGGTCGTGCTGATCGGAATCGTGGTTTCGCTGGTGCCCACAAGTGACTCTGAAAACAAGCTCGACTTCTTTCTCAAGCTGGTAATCGGAACCGGCGCATCGGTGCTGCTGGGGCTGGTTCTCTATTGGCGCGGTTCGCGCGCCAAGCGCCTGGAAGGGGCTTGAAGCGGCAGCATCCTGGCACCGTCGTATAGCTGAAAAGAATAGGAGTGGTGTCTCTATGCGCCACGCACAGATTTTACTTGCGGGCGCGAGCCATCAGGACAATTACCACGATCAGAACCAACCCGCCGAGCCAAATCCAACTATTATTCCAACCGTGCATCCCCATGCTGTATCCGTGCACTAGCCCTCCTCATGGACCCGTCGGAGAAAGCGAAACTCTATCTGGCCCATCTCGTCCGAATGTTCGTGAATCTTGTCCGCTTGCGCCTAAGCGATCAAGTTGTGACTCTCAGCAGGGCATTGGTCACTCGCCTTGAAGAAGTTATCTCGCTCGCAAGCGGTTCCAACAAAAATCATCTCACTCCGGAGACGAACAAGTTCGGTCGTTATTGCTGAGGGCGGCCGATTGCACTGTGCGCACACCCACGGAAGGAAGAGCACCTGCAACCAGCGGTTCATAGCTTCGTCGTCCGCAGTCTCAGGGCATTGGCGATCACTGAGACGGAACTGAAGCTCATGGCAGCAGCAGCAATCATCGGGTTGAGAAGCAAGCCGAATGCGGGGAAGAGCACACCGGCGGCAAGCGGCACCCCAACGACGTTGTAGACGAACGCGAAGAAAAGGTTCTCGCGGATGTTGCGCATGGTCGACCTGCTGAGATGGCGGGCGCGAAGAATGCCGCGCAGATCGCCTTTCAAAAGCGTGATGCCGCCAGCTTCCATCGCCACATCGGTACCGGTTCCCATGGCAATGCCAACGTCAGCCTGGGCAAGCGCGGGCGCATCGTTCACTCCGTCCCCAGCCATCGCGACAACGGAGCCCTTTTGTTGACGTTCCTTGACTACCTCGGCCTTCTTTTGCGGCAGCACGTCGGCTTCAAACTCGATGCCGAGCTTGTCCGCAACAGCCTTGGCCGTCGTCGCATTGTCGCCCGTGACCATGATGATCTTCAGACCTGCAGCCTTGAGCTCACGAATCGCGTCCGGCGTGGATTCCTTGATTGGATCGGCGACGCCCACGATGCCAACTGCTTTACCATCCACGGCGACGAGCATCACTGTCTGGCCCTCCTTCCGCAAGGCTTCAGCTCGATCGAGCAATGGGGCAGGATCGACGGACAGGTCGCGAAACAGCTCTGCGTTGCCAACCGCGACTTGCTTACCTGAGACGGTTCCCTTTACGCCTTTGCCGGTCGTCGAGTTGAATCCGACTACATCGACCAATGACAGCTTCTTTGCCTCCGCGCCCTTTACGATGGCTGCTGCCAGAGGATGTTCGCTGGATCGCTCAAGGCTGGCGACGAGCTGCAGCAGGCCGGATTCATCGAAGCCTGGCTGTGGGATAACGGAACTCAATGTTGGTTTGCCTTCGGTCAGGGTTCCCGTCTTGTCGATGATGAGCGTGTCTACCTTGCCAAATATCTCCAGTGCCTCCGCATTACGGATAAGAATGCCGGCGCGAGCCCCGCGACCGGTTCCCACCATGATGGCCATGGGAGTGGCCAACCCAAGAGCGCATGGGCAGGCGACGATCAGCACCGCCACAGCATTCACCAGTGCATGAGCAAAGCGCGGCTGCGGCCCAGCAAAGTACCAGACAGCGAAGGTGATGAGGGCCGAGCCGATTACAGCAGGGACGAAGTACGCGGCGACACGATCCGCCAGCCTCTGAATCGGCGCCCGGGATCGCTGCGCTTCGCTGACCATCTTTACGATTTGCGCCAGGAGCGTGTCGGCGCCAACACGTCCCGCACGCATCACGAACCCGCCGGTTCCGTTCACCGTTCCAGCCGTCACTTTCGCGTCTTTGTCTTTCTCTACCGGGATGGGCTCTCCGCTGATCATCGATTCATCGACGGAGCTGTGGCCTTCAAGCACTGTGCCATCCACCGGCACCTTTTCTCCGGGTCGGACGCGGAGCCGGTCCCCAACTTGCACCTGCTCGAGAGGCACGTCGGCTTCGCCGTCCTGGTCGTCAAGCCGTCTCGCTGTCTTGGGAGCCAGGCCAAGCAGCGCGCGAATGGCGCCACTGGTCTGGCTGCGAGCGCGCAACTCGAGCACCTGGCCGAGGAGAACCAGAGCAACAATGACCGCTGCCGGCTCGAAATACACATCGATCTGTCCACCGGACCCGCGATGCAACCCCGAAAAAATTTGGGGAACGACGGTAGCGAAGACGCTGTAAACATAGGCCGTGCCCGTCCCAAGGGCGATCAGCGTAAACATGTTAAGGCTGCGATGCACGAGGGACCGCCAGCCCCTTACGAAGAACGGCAACCCACACCACACGACCACCGGTGTTGCCAGCGCGAACTCGATCCAGGTCCACACTTTCGGCGCGAACATGTGTTGCATGGGCATGGAAGGGAGAAATGCGGAGCCCATCAGCGCGAGCATCGGCGCAGCGAGCGCGACGCTGATCCACATGCGCCTCGTCATATTAGCCAGCTCAGGATTCGACTCTTCGGTGGTGACCGCCCGAGGTTCGAGCGCCATGCCGCAGATCGGGCAACTGCCCGGTCCGGGCCGCACGATCTGCGGATGCATTGGGCAGGTATATTCGGTGTCCTTCGATGGTGCGGTGACGGTCACCGGTTCCAACGCCATGCCACACTTCGGACAGCTACCTGGCCCCGTTTGCTTCATCTCCGGATGCATGGGGCAGGTGTACTCGCCATGCGCCTCGGCCTTCGCCGGTGCTTGAGTGGGATTTTCCTCCGGTTGGGTCCGCGCGTACTTCTCTGGCGCCGCGCGGAACTTCGCGGCACAGCCCTGGCTACAGAAATAGACAGGCGTTCCCAGATGCTCAATGGTTGTCGCCGCCTGCGCAGGATTGACCTTCATCCCGCATACCGGATCTTGTTCTTCAGGCTGCTGCATTTGGCAATTGTGGCCCATTTCGCTCCTCTCCATCTGCCCCCTTCTGCTCATGATGTGTGCATTCAGCAAATGGCTACCGGACTTGGAGAATCCCGTCTCCGGGTCCGCAGCACCTGGATGAATTCCTTTGCGATCATCTGCTTGATGCGGCCCAGCATAGGATCCAATCTCCTTTCATCGAGCATCTTGTGGAAGCTGCGGTGGCCAGCAGCGCCAGCACGACGGTAAACACAGCGGGCGGGATCAGGTCGGCGTAGAGCATCGCCGCCGGCGTGCCCTTGAGGACGATATTCTTGAGCACCGAAACGCAGTGGCGGGCCTTGATTCTGGTAGCGATTTATTGGTTATGCCCTACGTGGTTTGCTGCCGAATTCTTTGGCAGCCACAAACAGATTGCGCACCGCGCCATCAACAAGAGAGAATCCAGATGGAGCCTGCGGTGAAACACATTCTGGGATGCGGATTGGCTGGCTCACTGGTTCTTGCAATGGCGAGTTGCAACGCGCCGGTGTGGTGCCAGTCGAATGCGGAGCAAGCCGCGATAGCGCTTGAGCGGCAGGGAAAGACGGTGGAGGCGGAGGACGCATGGAAAGCATTGTCCCTCGCGCAACCTGCGAATCCATTGCCATTTGCGCAGATCGGCCTGCTTGAGGCACGTCAGGAACATTTCACCCAGGCCATCGCTTTTTATCGCAAGGCTTTGGCGCTGGATCCTTCCATGCCGGGGTTGCGATTGAACCTGGGGCTGGCTTACTTCAAAGACAACGACTATGAAAAAGCCATTCCCACTTTTGCGGCACTGCTCAAAGCTGCCGCGCCAGGCTCGGACGAAGCGCAGCGGCTGACCGTCTTGATGGGGATGTCGCACTATGGGCTGGGCGAATACGCGGCGGCCGTTCCTTATCTGCAACATGCGTCGGAACACGATGCGCAAAACCTCCCCTTGCTTTTGACGCTGGCGCACAGTTGCCTGCTGTCGTCCAAGTATCCATGTGTTTTGGATGCGTTTCACCGCATGGTGGCGCTCAATGCCAATTCTGCCGAGGCCGAGATGCTGGTAGGCGAAGCGCTCGATCAGATGAATGACCGGATCGGGGCCACGCGCGAGCTTCGCGCCGCCGTGCAAGCCAATCCCAAAGAGCCGAATGTGCACTTCGGATTGGGCTACCTGTTGTGGACGCAGGGTCAGATTCAGGAGGCCGCGCAACAGTTTCAGGCCGAACTCGAGAACGATCCGGAGCACACGCAGGCGATGCTTTACCTGGCCGATTCCCAGATTCAAATGAGCCGGATGGATGAGGCTCGGCCCTTGCTGGAGAAGCTTGTGAAGATCAATCCAAAGAGCTCGATGGGCCATCTCGACCTGGGGATTGTGTATGCCGATGGTGGGCGCAACGCGGAGGCTCTGGCCGAATTCAGAGCCGCCATCGCTCTCAAGCCCGACGACGTCAACGCCCACTACCGCCTGGCCCGCCTCTATCGTTTGATGGGCAAGCAAGTCGAAGCGAAAGCCGAATTCGAAAAATCGAGAAGCCTGAATCAGGCCGCTGACGAGAGACTGCTCAAAGTGATGTCGAACGTTCCCCACCAAGACACCGCGCCCGCAGGAGCGGTAACTGCTCCGCCGGAGAAGTAGCCGCTGCGCCGAGTCACAGACACGGGACTAGACAGCCGCAGAATAAATAGTCGCAAAAAAGCAAAGGCCGAGGCTTTCGCCCCGGCCCTTGAGTTATACCGAGTTACCTAGAACGTGACCTTTCCGCCGAGTTGGAGAAGGCGCGGTTCGTGATCGCTGTTCAGCGTTCCAAAGCTTGCGCCGTCGCCAATGTTACTGTCGACGCCGGCAAAGTTCGGGTGGTTGAACACGTCGAAAGCCTCGGCGCGCAACTGGATGCTCACGCGTTCGCCAACCTTGGTGTTCTTGGCCAGCGCCATGTCCCACTTCTGCAGCCCGGGTCCCAGCAGCGAGCCGTAGCTGGTGTTGCCGAATTGGCCGACAGCAGTCTGGTAAGAGGAGGTGGAGAACCACTGGGCCACGGACTTGGTCATGTGAACCGGGGCGATCTGATTGGGACGGGCGGAGATGTGTCCGTCGGGATTGCCGATACCGATTCCGCGAAGGCCCTGACCAGGCAGTGTGGTTGCCGGGTTGCAAAGTCCCGTGCTCTGAAGCGTCGGACAGGCATACGGATCGGAAGGCTGCACCACCGAGAACGAAGTGCCGGAGAGCGCCGCCGTGATTCCGGAGAACTCCCACCCGCCCAGGAATTTGCCTTCGATGCCGTTCTGTCCTGTAAAGAAGGGCAGGTTGTAGACGTAGTTGACCATCAGCGTCTGCGGTTGATTGAACGAGGACGGACCGTAATCCATCTTCAGGTTGTAGGTGTCGGTGTTTGCCGTGCCGCGATCGTTGGAATTGGTGGTCAGCACCTTGGACCAGGTGTACGCCGCTCCAATCGTCAAGCCCTTCGACGACCGGTGCTGCACGTCGATCTGCAGCGCGTTGTAGTTACTGGTGAAGATGGTTCCCTTGGTGTCGAAGTAGCTGTAGCCGGCATAGGGGCGCAGCGCATTGACGTCTGTGTTGGCAGGAGCAGCCAGGCGGGCGCCGATGGTGGGCTGGTTCATGTCGAATTCGCCGATCAGGTGCCGTGCCTTGTTGCCGACATAGGCCGCTGAAACAACGGTCGAAGGCAGCAACTGGTGTTCAATGGTGAGGTTGTAGTCGGCGTAGTTGGGAACCTTGAACGCCGGCGTTCCGGTGGTCCACATCAGGTTGGGTCCGTAGTTGGTGGCGCCGGCAACCGCCAGCGGCTTATCGAAGGTGGTGTTGTTGACCGTGACCGACTGCACTTCCGGCGGATCGTAGAAGGCGCTCTGCTCGAAGATGCCGTTCAAAACGCGATCGTAGAAAATGCCGAAACCGGCGCGGATGGAGGTGCGGCCGCGGCCGTCCGGGTTGTAGGCAAAACCGACGCGCGGGGCGAAGTTGGCGCTATAGGTGGGATCGATTGTTTTGCCGTAGGGCGAGCACTGCACCTGTGACGAGTACTTCTGCGCCGTGGTGCAAGCCTGCCCCTTGGGGAAGATGATGCCGTTGGCATAGGTGGCTGGGATCAGGCTGAAACCGCCCACCGTCTGGCCGGGATTGAAGTTGCCGCTTGCCGGGTCAATGGTCGGCGCCAGTTGCGGATTGTAAAGCGCCGGATCGAAGTTGGCCAGGATGTTGGCCTTGTCGCCAGGCGAGGGAAAGCTGCTCCAGCGGAGGCCGAGGTTGAGGGTGAGCTTCTGGGTCACCTTCCAGTCGTCCTGAATGTAGGCTTCGCTGTTCAGGTACTGGAGATCGGGGATGGTGTCTTTGTTTTGCTGGGTATATTGGACGACGTTGCCCAACAGGAAGTCGGCAAAGGGAACATCGCCTGTTGCGCCAGTGCCAAAGTTGAAGCTGGCTTCGCCGGCGACGGCATTCTCACTCTTCAGCATCTGCTGCAGTTGGAAGCCGATGCGTATCGTGTGCTTGCCCGCGCTCAGAGACAGGTTGTCGAAGTAGCTGCGGTCCAGGTTGCGCTCTTTCCAGGGCGTAGAGCCTGCTGAGAAGCCTGTGATGCCGGTGATGTTGACTGCCGGCAGCCGGCCATACGGATCGTTGAACTCCTCGGTGCCCGACTGCAGGGCGCTGAGCGCGGAGGCTGAATTGGCAAATGGCGTGCCGGTGAAGCTGGAGTGATACGTGCCTTGCGAATAGACAAACTCGACTTCATTGACGATCTTGGGCGAGATGGTCCAGGTGAGGTTGCCGACAACGTTCTTGCCCGGGGAATCGACAGCGGCAGCCGCGGCGGAGGGATAGTTGTTGCCTGCCCAAAGGCCCATCGGCTCGGTGACCGGCATGATATCGTTCATGCCGCGCGCATAGAAGTGAACCTTGTCGTTGAAGTAGTGGTCGATGCGCACCACGTCGTCCCGGTAGCTGTTCTCAGCCGGAAGGTTGAGGGTCAATTGCCCGGTGCTGGTTGCGTTGGGAGTGAAAAGGGCGGTCAGATATACCTGTGAGTTCTTGCTGAAGGCACTGGTGGGAATCGTCGATGTGTTGGAGGCCGCGTTATAGACTGCTTGCGGATACTGAGCCGTGATATCACCGGGGAACACACCCTGCACAGCGTTCGTGGTCGGAGTGGTAATGGTGACGCTGGAGGCAGCTGAGGTGATCTTGTGCCAATCCTCCGACCAGAAGAAGAACGTCTTGTTCTTGGCCTCGTTGTAGACTTTGGGAATGTAAACCGGACCGCCTATGGTGAAGCCGTAAACGTTGTGATGGTTCACGCCGGCTTCATTCGGCTGGCCATTGGCAATCTGGCTTTGCTTGTTAAGCCAGTCGTTGGCGTCGAACATGGTATTGCGAACGTACTCATAGCCTTCGCCATGGAATGCGCTGGTGCCATTGCGAGTGGCCACCACAACCTGGCCGCCGCCGGAACGTCCGAAACCGGCGTCGTAGTTGCCGCGCTCCAGTGTGATCTCCTGGATGGCGTCCATGCTGGGCTGGCTGACCACGGTGCCGTTGGAGCCCGAGTCGTTGATGTCCGCGCCATCCACCGTCCAGTTGTTGGCCGTGGTGCGCGCGCCGTTGACCGACATGGCCGTGCCGCCGGAATTAGGCTCGTCGCCCAGTTGGCTCACAACGCCCGGCTGCAGCGTGAGCAGCTGTTCAAAGTTGCGGCTGCTGATTTCGAGCTCACGAATCTGCTCGCCGGAAATTGTGCCGGCCTGGCCGCTGGTCTCCGTGTCCACTGACACAGGATTGTCTTCCACGGTCACCGTTGTGGATGCAGATCCCGCCTTCAGCGCCACGTTGACGGCATGCTTTTCCGCCACATCCAGAACAATGTTCTTGGCTTTGTAGGTTTCAAACCCGGGGGCCGTCACGGCGATGGAATAGGTCCCAGCTGTGAGGTTGGTGGCAACATAGTTGCCAGTGCTATCGGATTCAACGACGCGCGCAGTGCCGTTCAGGCCATTGAGCGTGATGGTGATAGCGGCGTGCGGAATTACCGCGCCCGACGAGTCGGTTACCGTGCCGCTCAGCGTCGCTGAGAGTTCCTGACCGCGTACTGGTGATGGACTGAGAGCCAACAGCATCGCGATGAGCAGGAACAGGATTGCTGGTCCCGCGCTGCGATTGGCTTTTGTTGAAGAACCGTTGGTGGGCCGGATGATACGTTGCCATGGACCGGAGCGGTAGGGATGTCGATTCGTCTCAAACATTGCCTTCACACCTTTCTTTGAGGTTCGGGTGAATGCCTCTACGCTGGTGCGTAGGACGATGTTGATTGTGAAATTCGTGCACAAGGAGATGGGCGATACGTCGTTCAAGACGGGAGGAGAAGGAAGAGCAGAGTTGATGTGCGGCCGCAATGCTGAATCGGCGCGCACGGAGAGCGACTTACCGGACGGCGGAACGCCACGACGGTGTCGTCTCAAGAAGCATCACAATCCCCCCAAAAAGTCATTACGCAAGCTCGACCAACCTGGAGGTGGTTTTCGCTTTAGTTTGAACAGCAGCGCCCGAAACCGATTTGTTGTCCCGTTCAGTGCGCGTGGATCGAACCGTGGTTCATGTTGTTGCGTTCAGAAAACGATAGGGCCATTCGTGTGTGGAATGCAAGCATAAAATGAAAGAAAAGGCTTAATATGATCAAATAGTTGATAGAAGATGCAAAACAATGCCACTTGAAGGCTCGCAGCGGGGTATTTAGCCCGAGACACCGGCTGTGGAAAATAGGCTGGTGTGCACCCTTGAAGCGACAGCGGTCGAAGGTCAACCAAGCTGCAACAGTTGGCTGGCGGAAACGCGGGAGCGATTCCGGGAGCGGAATTGAACGCTCGTTCGCGAAGCCTCTTATCGATGACGACGCATAGATACAGATGGCTCGCGTTGCCCGTCAGACATAGGCAGGATAAAAATACTCCGATAATCCCTCCACTCGATCCTTCCCCTTGCCGCGTGTGCGCGTCGTCACTCTGATCCGGAACAGGGTTTCCAAAGTGGTCATGAACCAATATCGGGAAGCAGTGTCGGATAGTTTGCAAGAGCGAACAGATTTCTGCTTGGCCTGACCGGGCTCTGCGCTGCTAAATGGGTTGTGAACCCATGGGGCGCAATGTCTCTGCGTCCGCTCATTCACGAACGTCCAAGGCCGCTTTGCAAAGCCCTGCCTAAGAGGATCATGGGGACTTCGATCCCGGAACAGCACGCACGAAAGGAAAGGAAACATGGCACTGGTCAGGAAGGCTGCCGCACAGGCAACGCAAACTTCTCTGGTAAGAAACTCCTCTGCAAACAACCGCGAGGCGGACGCGCAGCGAAAAAGGGCGCGGACCCTTGCCAAGCAACAGCAGGCGGCCGAGCGCATTGCCGCCGCGACGGCGCAACTGGCATCGGGCATCGCCGAGGCTGCCTCGGCCGCCGAAGAACTGAAGCGCGCCAGCGAGCAGATCGCGACCGGCGCGGAAGAGGCATCGAGCGCCGCGCAGGAGTCTCTGTCGGCCTTCCAGCAGGTGGGAATATCGATCACCCGGCAGTTGCAGAACGCGGAAACAAGCCGTGGCAAGGGCGAGACCTGCCAGACGCTGATTGCCCGCACCAACGCCGATGTTGCCGGCCTCATCACGAATATCGGCATCGCCGCGCAGCGCCAGACCGCTTCCGTACGCATGGTTTCGGAACTGGAGACGCAGGCCGCCAATATCGGCGACATCGTCAAGGCCGTGGCCCGCATTGCCGACCAGACCAATCTATTGGCATTGAACGCAGCCATCGAGGCGGCGCGCGCAGGCAAGCACGGCAAGGGCTTCGCGGTGGTTGCCGACGAAGTGCGGACGCTGGCCGAGACCTCGGAGAAGAGCGCCAAGCAGATTCAGGACCTGGTGGGCCAGATCCAGGCGGACGTCAAAACCATTGCCGGAGCCATCAACACCTCCGCCCAAACGATGGAGGAGGAGGTTGAAAAGGGCAAAACCGTGACGGCGCAACTGGAGCAAATCCGTCTGGACATCGTCGAAATTGTGAAAGGCATCAGTGAGATTGCCGCTAATGCCAGCCAGTCCAACGTCGCGTCCCAGCAGGCATTGAAGGGTTCGCAAAGCATTGCGGCCGCGGCCGAAGAGCAATCCTCAGCCGCCGAAGAGTCCGGCAAGACAGTGGCCGAACAGACCCAGGCCCTGGCGGAGTGCGAGCAGGCGGCGCAATCCCTGGCGGAACTGGCGGAAGATCTTAAGAACTCGACCGACGTGGCCAAGAGCGCCGAGCAGGTGGCCTCCTCCGCCGAGGAGCTTTCTTCCGCCGTGCAGGAGATCAACCGCTCGAGCGCCCAGATCATGACCGCGCTCGATCAGATCCGCAAGGGCGCCGAGGTGCAGTCGTCGGCTTCCGAAGAGTCTGCCGCAGCTACCAATCAGATAGAGAAGGGATTGGAGATCGCCCAGAAACGCGCCACGGCGAGCGCGGAAAAAGTTGTCGCCATCAAGAATCTTCTGGGCGAGAACAAGATTGCAATCAACGGGCTGATTACGGGGCTTTCTACTTCCGCGGAGGCTTCGCGAGCCAGTATCAAACAGATGAACGACCTGGAGCTTGTATCGAGACGAATCGACAAGATTGTGGAAGCCATCAGCACGGTGTCGATCCAGACCAACATGCTGGCCGTGAATGGGGCCATTGAAGCAGCGCGGGCAGGAGAGTTCGGCAAAGGGTTTGTGGTGGTGGCCACCGACATCCGCAACCTGGCGCACGATTCGTCGGAGAATGCCGACCGCATCAAGGACCTGGTCAAGGCGGTACAGGATCAGATTGGCGTGGTGGGCCGCGACCTGACCGAGATCGTTGCCTCGGCGGTGACCGAGGTTGAAAAGGCAAAAAGCACGACAACCGATCTGGTTTCGATCGAGAGCGACATCCTGGTGGTTGAAAAGGGTACCCAGGAGATTCTCGCTGCCTCGGATGAGATTGGCGCGGCCATTGCCCAGGTGAAGAAGGGGATCGAGCAGATCTCCGCCGCCGCGACCGAGGCCGACAAGGCGGCGACCGAAGCAGCCGGAGCAGCGCAGCAACAGGCCAAGGGCGCTGAAGACCTGGCCGCGGCCATTGAAGAGATCTCTTCCCTGGCGGACGAACTACAGAGCGCGGCGTAACGGGAGACCATGATGAAAGCGAAGAACGCAAAGCATGATACGGGCGGGACCGCGCTTCTAGAAGAAGGCATTCCTGACGCGCGCGTCCCCGTCGCACGGCCAGATGGGGCGGTGAGCGATGAGAATGCCGCAGAGAAACAGCTTGACGAGGGCACATCCAATTCCGCTCAGGAGGCCACGCAGCAATTTGTTACTTTCATGGCGGGGGACGAGGTCTTCGCAGCCGACATGGCGCCGGTGAAGGAGATCATTCGCGTGCCGGACGTGGTGCGCGTACCGCTGGCGCCTGCGGCTCTGGAAGGCCTGGCGAACCTGCGCGGCAAGGTGTTGCCGATCATTTCGCTGCGCCGGCTGTTCGGCTTTCCCGACCTGGCCCATGACGACGCGACGCGCGCGCTGGTGGTGGACGTTGGCCAGCCGCTGGGGTTTGTTGTGGACCGGGTTTCGAGCGTGGTCGGCGTCGATTTGAGCCAGATCGAAGAGGTCGGCTCGATTCAAACGACGGTGAATACTGAAGTGCTCTCCAGCCTGATCAAGAATGTTGGCGGCCACGCCATGGTGATGGTGCTGGACTTCGCCAGGCTGATCGAAAAGGAGTTTTCGCAGGTTGCGGCCCTCTCCAAGAGCAAAGGCGTGGCGGGAGCACTTGAGGCCAATGCGCAAAATGAAGAAGCAGAAACAAGTGACGAGTTGCAACTGGTGAGCTTCGATGTCGATGGACAGGAGTACGCCATCGCCATCGAAGATGTGCAGGAGATCGTGCAGGTTCCGGCGGCGATCATTCATGTTCCGCACTCGGAGTCTCATGTCCTGGGCGTAATGACGTTGCGCAGCCGCCTGCTGCCCCTGGTCAACCTGCGTTCCATGTTTGCCTTGCCGCATCGCGATTTGGACGAGAAGAGCCGCATTGTGGTGCTGACGTTGAATGGGCTCTCGGTCGGGGTTGTAGTGGATGCGGTGAGCGAGGTGCTGCGGGTCTCGAAATCCGGCGTGGACGCTCTTCCCGCATTGCTCGCGCGGGATGGAAATCTCGCGGAGATTACCGCGATCTGCCGGCTGGACAAGGGAAAGCGCCTGGTCTCGATTGTGACAGCACGCAATCTTTTCGGGCATTCCGCAATCAAGGAGGCATTGAGCGCCGTGAGCGACGAAGATCTTGAAGATGGCGTCGAAAGCAGGGAAACAGACGACGGCCTGGACGACGACGAACAGGTGGTGATCTTCCGCCTGGACAAGGAGGAGTTCGGCGCGCCCATCGCCAGCGTGCAGGAGATTGTGCGGGTGCCGGAGGATCTGATTCGCGTACCCCAGGCGCCCTCATTTGTCGAGGGCGTGATCAACCTGCGGGGCACCGTGCTGCCGGTGATCGATCTGCGCCGGCGGCTGAGCCTGGAGCAGGTGGAACGAACGGACCGGCAGCGGATCATGGTGTTTCTCATCGCCGGCGTGCGCACCGGCTTCATTGTCGATCAGGTGGCTGAGGTGTTGAAGATTCCCAAGGCAGCCATTGAGCCCGCCCCGCAACTTTCCAGAGACCAGAGCCGGTTGCTGAGCCGCATGGCCAACCTGGAGAAGCAGAAGCGGATGGTGCAGCTGATTGACCCGCCCCACCTGATGGAGAAGAAGGAACTGCGCGCCCTGGCCGCAGTCACGGGATAGGGCCATGATCAAGCTGCTGATCGTGGACGACTCGGCCCTGATGCGCCGCCAGTTGATGACGGTGTTTCAGGCCGAGAAGGATTTTGAAATTCGCCAGGCCCGCAATGGCGACGAGGCGGTCAGAGAGAATCGCGGGTTCCGGCCGGATGTTGTGACGCTGGACATCAACATGCCGGAGATGGATGGCCTGACCGCGCTTTCGCTCATCATGGCCGAGCGCCCGGTGGCCGTGGTGATGGTCTCATCGCTCACCGAGCAAGGAGCGCTGGCCACGTTCGAGGCGCTGAATCTGGGCGCCGTGGATTACATCACCAAGCCCGGCGGTACCATTTCGCTGTCGATCGAAAGAGTCTCGGAAGAACTTGTCGCGAAGGTGCGCAGCGCCGCGCGCGCGAAGCCGCGAGGACAAGGAGCCAAGGTCTCGGGGGCGGTGCGGCGGATGCGGGAGGAGCGGGCCCAGGCCGCAGCCGCTTCTTCGGCCCTGGCCGCAACCAGGGGATCAGGCGATGGGCTGGTGGTGATTGGCGCTTCCACGGGGGGACCGCGCGCTCTGGAGATTGTGTTGTCGGGGTTGCCCGCTCACTTTCCGTGGCCGGTGCTGGTGGCGCAGCACATGCCGGCCGCGTTTACCAGGGCGTTTGCCGAGCGGCTGGATCAGTGCTGCGCGCTTTCCGTGGTGGAGGCAGGGAGCGCGGCGCCGGTTGTGCCGGGCCGCGTCTACATTGGCAAGGGCGGCGCGGACACGATTCTCGCCAGCCGCGCGGGCAA
>Ga0182030_10010458_pt1 | contig 18840 bp, 27 predicted proteins | sample 812S3MmetaG_FD_121299 | JGI IMG/M metagenome (GOLD analysis project Ga0182030, IMG submission 121299) | Permafrost microbial communities from Stordalen Mire, Sweden - 812S3M metaG (Illumina Assembly) | ecosystem: Environmental > Terrestrial > Soil > Wetlands > Permafrost | place: Sweden...
AAGCTGGCGGCCGGAGATCCCGGTGCCGGCACGTTGAGCTTTGGCAGCAGCCTCACTTTGAATTCAGCCTCGGCTAATAACTTCACCGTGAACAATACTGGCGGCGCACTTAATAAGATTGCCGTGGCGGGTACTTTGACTCCGAATACGAGCGTGATTCGTATCAGCAACTCGGGCGCACCGCTGGTGCCCGGCACTTACAATCTGCTCACTTACGCTTCAAAAGTTGGGGCCTTCAGTGCCACCCCTGTATTTGATGTCGGGGCGGCGGTTCACCCGGCTGCCATCGTGGATGATAATGCGGGCAACATCAATTTGGTGGTGCCAAACGCAGCGCCCGTGGCGGGAGCCAGCTTTGCCATTGGTGCCACCATCGGGGTTCCGATAACAGTACCCATTGTTGGTGGAAAATACCCCCCGACTGATGCGGATGGTGACTCGCTGACTATTTCCAGCGTCACCGGCGAGGCCAACGGCACGGCCACCATCAGTGGCAATAACATCATCTACACGGCAACCGCCGGCACGACGGACAGCTTCACCTATACTGTCAGCGATCCTTATGGCGCAACCGCCAGCCAGACCGTCAGCGTGAACATCAATGCCACCGGCGAAAGCTTCAACCAACTTTCTGCCCCGGTGGACAATGGTGATGGCACCATCTCCCTTAAATATTTGGGCATCCCTGGTTACAATTATGCCGTGGAAGCGACCACCAGCCTGGCACAGCCAATCACTTGGACGCCGGTGGTCACCAATACCGCCAGCAGCAACGGCCAGTTGAACTTCACCATCAGCACTTCGGCTGGAAATTATTTCCGCACTCGTTACGTGCCTTGAAAATCTTTTGGCCATTGGCATCTTAAATAAGATCGTTGCTGTTTAGGGGTATTGACCTGACTCCACCTGACGCTATGGCATGTGGTCTGCGAGGGTGTTGAACGTAACTGGAGGGACCTGAACGGAATTCTGGGCCAACCGGTAGAACAGCTTGCCTCGCGATACAGCGGTGCGCCGATTGAAACGGAACGTGAACTCGTTGAGATAGTCTTCGAGAAGTGCGTGGGCGATGCCCCCTTGATGCGTGCCCATCAGCCAACGCTTGAGCAACGAAATAACCCGATGCACGCGCGGCCGCAAATGCTCGGCATCGGTCGGTTGATGCTTCTGGATTTGACGATCATGCAGCTAACCTTCCAGTTCGCGGTAAGCTTGCAGGCCATCGGTCACGACCGTGCTGCCTGGCTCGATGGACTGTTGAATGAATCCAGGCAGAGTCGCCCGGTTCGGGTCGGGAATATACCGCAGTCGGATGCGACCAATGCCTTGGCCAGCGGCTTCAGCCGCCACGACAATCAAGGCCTTGGTGATGACTTGGCGGCCGCGCACTCCAGATGCTTCTCCGCCCCAATAGGCCTCGTCCACTGCAACCACTCCTTGTAAGCGCTCGCGTCCTGGCCGCACCATCGCCCGTCGCAATTTGTGCAGCAGCGTCCAAGCGTTCTTGTAGCTCCCCAAACCCAGCACCCGCTGCAAACCCAAGGCGCTGATGCCACTTTTCTGGGAAGTCACCTGCCACATCGCCCGAAACCAGATCCTTAGCGGCAGTTTGCTGTCTTGGAAAATCGTGCCAGCCATGACCGAGGTTTCCCGCCGGCAGTTTTCACAGCGCCACAGATGGCGTCGGATCGCCAACCCACCGCCACCACAAGCGGGACAAACAAAACCTTGTGGCCACCTCAAGGCAAACAAATAAGCGCGGCAACCCACTTCGTCGCTGAAGCGCCGTTCCAGTTCCAGCAGCGGGCGTGGATAATCCTCTGCCATTGCGGAAAACACTACCACTGGGGGCCGGTGGAGTCAGGTTAATACCCCTAATGCTGTTTTAGCCGGCTGTCTGCTTCAAGCGGACAGCCAGTTTTATTCACAGGTCCGTGGAGATGCTTTTTGATTCGCCCGACTGAGGAATTGCTGTTACAAGTCAGGTGATGAGTTCAGTGTCCCATCAACGCAGCCTTGAAACGTGCCTCGCCCGCGCGGTCGCCGATTCACTGGCGGAGGAGCCGACGCTGGAAGCCGTGACCATTGACCCCGTGCGCAAGAAAATCTCCGTGGCCACTTTGGGCCGGGTGGACGTGGAACAACTCACGCAGCGCGTCACCAAAAAAATCAAGTCAGTCCAAGCCGCGGAATCTGAGCAGACCTGTTCGCTGCTTAGTGGAAAAAACGATTGCACCGCCTGCGCCATGCCGCTGTCGGAGACGGAACGAAAAAAAATCACCATCCAGCAGGACGGCGACAGCACGACCATCGCCCGCGTGACGTGTCCGACCGCGCCGAAATTCTGGCGCTGGCGCGACCTGCCGTTCCCGCATATTGAACCGCGCACCATCGAAATTCCGGCGGATGATCACGAGCATCCGGTGGACGAATGGAAATGGCAGCTGGCGGCCGCGCTGCTCTGCGGGGGATTCGGCCTGCTGGCGGGGCTGGTTTTGCCCGCGCCCTTCAAAGCCGCCGGGTTTGTGGCCGCCTATCTCGCGGGGGGATTTTATCCGGCGGAGGAAGTTTGGGAGCGATTGCAAAAACGCGTGTTGGATGTCCATTTTCTGATGCTCGCGGTGGCCGCCGGGGCAGCCTGCATTGGCGCGTGGGCGGAAGGCGCGACGCTGCTGTTCCTGTTTTCATTCTCGGGCGCGCTGGAACATTACGCGCTCGGTCGCACGCAAAAGGAAATCCGCTCGCTGTTCCGCGACGCCCCCAAAACGGCGACCGCACTGGATGCGGCGGGCACGGAAACGGAAATTGCCGTGGAAAAAATTCGCGCCGGCGCGCGCCTGCTCATCAAGCCCGGCGCGCAATTTCCCGTGGACGTGGAAATCACCAAGGGCAACACGGCGGCGGACGAATCCAACCTCACCGGCGAAGCCGCGCCCGTCGAAAAATCTGTCGGCGACAATGCGCTCGCCGGCACCATTAATCTTTGGGGCGCCGTCGAGGTGGTTGCGACCAGGCCCGCCGCGGAAAGTTCGCTCCAAAAAATCATCAAGCTGATCAAAGAAGCGCAGCAGCAAAAAGCACCGGCGCAGCAGTTCGCCGACAAATTCAGCACGCTTTACACCTACGGCGTTCTTGGCCTTTCCCTCGCGATGTTTTTTGTGTGGTGGCTGGTTCCCGCGTTTGTCTCATATCATGATTTGCGCCTTTCATTTTACCGCACCATGACGCTGCTCGTCGTCTCGTCGCCGTGCGCGCTGGTGTTGTCCATTCCGTCGGCGGTGCTGGCGGCCATCGCCTGGGGCGCGCGGCACGGAATTTTGTTTCGCGGCGGGGCGGCCGTGGAAAAACTGGCCGAGGTCAACTTTGTCTGTCTCGACAAGACCGGCACGCTCACCACCGGCGAATTGCGCGTTGAAAAAATTGAAAGCTTTCCGCCCGGTCGCGAAAGCGAAATCGGTCAGCTCGCCTACTCGCTGGAAAAGCTGTCCACCCATCCGCTCGCCCGCGCCATCACGCGTTACGGCAAGCAACTGGGACTTCGGCCCCTCGAGTTCACGCAATTCGAATCCATCACCGGCCAAGGCTTGCGCGCAAAACATGAGGCTGGGGAAACTTTCGTCGGCAAACGCGATTGGGTTGAAGGTTTGCAAGAAAAGACAACAGAGCGATGGCCCCACCCAGCTCTGCCGCGCCGACCAAACACCCTTTCATCCCAAACCGAAGCCGGCACTTCTGAAGTCTGGGTCGCCCAAGGTGGTTTGTTGGGAAGGATTATCCTGCGCGACGACATCCGGCCCCAGGCTACATCAGTCATCGAGGAATTACGGCACGCGGGCTTGCGCAGCATCGTTTTGACCGGCGACAACCCGTCGGCCGGCGAACATTTGCGCACCGAATTAAAATTAGATGACGTCCGCGCCAGCTTGAAGCCGGAGGCAAAAGTGGCCGCCATCCGCGAATTGAGCTGTCAAGGCAAACGTGTCGCGATGATCGGCGACGGCGTAAACGACGCGCCGAGCCTCGCCGCGGCGCACATCGGTGTGGCCATGGGCGCGCGCGGTTCCGACGCCGCGCTCGAACAGGCTGATGTGGTGCTGATGCATGACCGGCTGGAAAATTTTCTAGCCGCCTTCCGGTTGAGCCAGCGGGCGCGGGCCATCATCCGGCAAAATCTTTTTATCTCACTCGGGACGGTCATCGTGCTGGTAACATGCGCGCTGCTGGGGAAAATCCCGTTGACCGTCGGCGTGGTCGGCCACGAAGGCAGCACCGTTGTCGTGGTGATGAACAGCTTGCGCCTGCTTTTTGGCGGGAATAATTTGAACCGCAGCCGCGAAGTTGGGAAGTAGCCAGAGCAACCAAAGCGGAAGTAGTGAAATGGGGTGAAGATGGGTGAAGATAGATGGAAATGAGCTACTTACACAGGTTTTCAGCCGGAGCGCGCCAAACGACGTTTTTTCCAGGCTCAGGAAGTAGTGAAATGGTCACCGTGGGCCGCTGCACGAGGCCGGCAACCAGGCTGCAATGCGCGTAGGCAACCCGGCCAGATCAACCTCGATTATGACCGGCGGCGGCCTTTCACCTGGCTTGATCAGTCCGAAGGATTCGGTTTCGTCGCGGTCCACGTCCTCGATGTCGTAGCCGGAGCCGAGCTGGAAGGGTGCAACGGGCAGATTTAGGAAGCTGATTTTCCACCAGACACGATCCCACTTCAACGCGACCATCTCGCCGGCAAAAAGACGGCCACCATTTGCCTTCCAAAACGCGGGCCAATCCACCGGCTCGGTGGTGTCGAACTGAACGCGGATTAGGCGCTGGGCAGGGAACTCGTTTAGGACGGCGGGATCAAGGCCGCCGCGGGCATATTCCAGGTTGGCAACCAGGTCGCGGAATATGGCTTCCGCTGCATTCACTTTTGGTGACTTGCCTCGATGATTTTTTGAGAGTTAAGCCGAGCTGCAATTTTATCGAAAATCTGGTTCTCTAAATTGCCGTTGCTCTGGCAGATAATCCACGACTTTGACACGTTGCTTTCAAACGCCTCGTAATGCGCGCGGAGATTGACTTGCGTCTTGCCTGGCTCGACCTCTTCCACCACGGCGCTCAACGTCACGCGCAAGCCGTCCCAGGTGGAAAGAAAACCGCCCGGCGGCAACACCCACTGACTCATTCCCTCATTGTTATAGCCGGCCGGAACCGACACGAATTCCGTGGTGATCAAACCGCTATCCTTTTCCACGGCCTTGACGGGATAATCCAGGCCGATTTCTGAGACGATGGCCGGCCAGACTTTTTCCTTGGGAGCGGAAAAGACGCGGGAGGTGGGCTGGACCACTTGTTGCGGGGTAACACAGCCGGTGAGCAGCAGCGGAATTGCAGCCAATATGCAGAGGAGGTTTTTCATAAAATTTGTGTGGTTGGACAGCCATTGTCCAACGTGCGGAGCGACCATCTGGGATGAATGATGAACTGGGAGAAATTGTTGCCGGGCTGGATGCCACGCAACGGGCTGAACTGGCGGATAAAATGGAACACTGGGCGCATGAAATCAGGGCTTCGCTTTGCTGCCGGATTTGCTCACGCTGTTTGCTAAAATCTTCGTGCCCTGTTTTGCTGCCAAATCCACGATGGAACTAGACTTGCGTCCGCCTTTACCTGAACGCGATGGAGCCGCCGCTGTTGTTGGAGAAATAATTTCACCTTCACGCTCCAACTTCTCAAGGATGGCATCTCGGATAAAATCAGCCCGGTTTGAATAGCCTAGCTGAATCAGCGCGGCGGCCAATTCCTTAATGAATTCAGGCTTCATCGGCACCGGCACCAGCACTTGTGAGCGCTTCGGTTTGGCTTCCATGATCCTATTAAACAGAAATCGGAAAAAATTTCAAGGAAATGATTGACATACTCGTTATATGCTGGTTATATGCTTTTAAATAAAGGCGAATGAGCAATAAAATCTCAAAGGCAACCTGTAAATCAGTCTTGGTGTTAATGCCGCAAACCACGGTTGACACGATGGATAAATGCGTCAAGCGACTTGACCTTGATCGTTCGAAATTTATTCGCGCGGCGATCCGTGAAAAAATACAGCGCGAAACCACTGAAATAGGGGCATCCAAATGAACACACAATGGAACATCGAAAACCCGCCGCTGGATGGCACGCCGATCGTGGCGATCGGGCGAGTGATCTGGGAGGATGAGTTTTCAACCAGCTCGGAGCCATTCGCGCTGGCGCTGTTCTGGCGCAAAAATGAATCCGGTTTTGAGGGCTGGCATTACTGGTATGGGGACCAGCTATCGCTGGCCACGGCGCTGGATCAAATCGTGAAGATTGATTTTTGGCTGCCGTTTCCTGAGCAGAAGAAATTGAGCCGGCTCACGCCGGCTGCCACGGAGGCCGGGCGATGACCAAGCATCCCGTCATCAACTTCGCGCTTGATGGGATCGTGATCGCGTTCTTTGCGTTGATGGTGATCTGGGCGGCGCTGTGGCTGGTGAAGCTACTGGTGAAAATCTACTGGGCAAACGAGGAACTTCGCGAGCGCCGGCGCCGGGCAATGGATGCGCACGAGGAACAGTCGCTGGGCCAGATCAAAAATGAATATCGCCGGGACGTTGGCCAAAGTGACGTTGGATCCCAATCTAAAAAATTATGAGCGCGCAATTCATCATTCGTTATGCCGGCAAGGGCGTGGCTTTCTGTGACGGCCGGGTGGACCTGGTGGAAGATCACCACGCGGACAAATTCATCAGCGAGGCCGATGCCTGGTATGCGGCCTACAAGACGGATTTGAATCCGATGCACACGACGGTGGTGAATCTCTATTTGGAAGGGCAAAAAACCTAGCCACAGATGGACACAGATCGACACAGATAAACCATGAAACTCAATCTTACCGAGCACGGCCACAAATTGCCGCCGGACATCCGGCCGGAGTTGTTTTTGAGCGGACTCATGTCCGCTGCTACTGGCCACATTGAAGCCGTCGAGACGGTGGGCGTCGGCGCGACGGGGGCGCATCCGAAATTGACGATGCGCTGGGCGCGGGAAGGCCATGCGCCGATGGTTGGATATGTTTTTTATCAGCAATGAATGAGCGGACGCACGTCCGCTGCTACAATTTATGACACAAAAAATCGAACACCTTGCGGTGGGCCACCAAGATCCCATCGAATTCAAACCAGGCAAATTTCATCCATCGCTCAAGCTCATTCCGGAGCTGTCACAAGAGAGTGATGAATTTCTGGCACTGGCGGCGACGGTGAAAAAAACGGGCTTCATCCGGCCGCTGCTGGTGGATGAGGAGGGCCGGCTGGTGGACGATCACAGCCGCAGCCTCTGGCGCGTGGCACTGCGCTGGCAGATGAAGTCGGTGCCGGTGCAGCTCGTCAAGAGCGCGGACGCGAATCTGCTGATCATCCATTCGCTGGCGCATGTGCGGCATTTGAGCAAGAGCGCCATCGCGTATCTGGCGGAGCCTCAATTGCAGGAACACATTAGGATTTCTTTAGAGCGATACCGCAAAAATCTTGCAAAAGGCCAGTATTTCTCGACGCCGCCTGAGGCGGCGTCGGATGGGGGAACGAATCCACCAAAATTAGAACAACTGGCGGCTGATCTCGGCTTCTCAAAGGACACATTGGACCGTGCTCGCGAGGTGCGTTCGCTGTTCAAGGCGCATCCGCAGAAGCGGGATTTCATCGTGGAAGGCGGCGAGCAGGACGGCACGGTGGTGAGCTGCACGTTCCAGGAATGGTATGAGCCGAAGATCCTGCGGGCGTTTGCCGGCGGCGAACATGAATCGTCCCGGCCGCTGGGCCTGGGCGCGGTGATTGCGGCGATCCAGGGGAATCTGGCCACGAAGGACAAGGGCCGGATCGAGACGCGCGGCCAGATGGAATTGTTCGACCGCAGTTTCATCAAGGCGAGCGGCAATCATTACAAGTATTGGCATTCGATGAATTCAACGAGCCGCGAATACGCGCTGGCGAAGCTCGCGGCCAAGGCGGAGGCGATGAAGCCGGAGGATCGCGACGGGGCGTCGGAATTTTATCGCGAGGTCGCGAAGGTGTATGCCGGTGCGAGCCGGGCGGGTAAATGATCCACCAAAATGAGCAACTGTTTCAAATGCGGGGACGAGACGCCCGAGGGTGTGCTGGAATGCGCGGCGTGCTCCGATGGTATTTCGCCGGTCTGCGCCGCGGACGAGCACGAGATGTCGGACGAGGAATTCAACGCCAAGTTTATGGAGGTGGATTGGTCCAAGGTCACGACGTTGGCGGATGTGATCCTGCTGCTGCAGTCCTACACGCGGACAATCTTCATCGCCAAAGAAGATCCGGATTTTGAATCGCTCAAGAAATTTCTCAAGCCCATTGACGAATGAATTACGACCTCAACCATTTTGACGGGGATACTCACGGACCTGCTCGTAACCCGTCCCCACGGACGGACCTGGCCACCGGTGTCAACACCACTGAACCAGAACGCCCGCACGCGAACAGTGCAATCGAGTCCGTAAAGTCCACGTCTTTTCAGAACACGCCTATCAACGCTGTCGAGGCTGGCCGGTCGGCGTTTGAGAACGAAGTCAGCCCGTGTTCTGAAAATCCAATTGCGGCCGTGTCTGTAGCCTTCCCTGCGGGAGACCGGCGGAGTGACGACTCCGAGGGCGAACACGCTGACTGTGCTGGATGTGGTGTGCCGGGAGATCCGGCGCCGGCGTTTGATGATAGACCGTCCATGAATCACCAGACAGTCCCACCTTGCGGTGAGCCACCATGTGCCTCTGACGCACCTTGCGGTGGGCCACCATCCAAACCTCGCCGGCTTACGACCGAGCAGTTGGAGGATGGACATAATCGTCGGCTCATTTTGCAGGCGGCGCTGCCGCTGCTCGAAAAAGAAATCAGCCAGGCGAAGGTGGCGGAGTTGGTCGGGGTGAGTGAGCCGTGGCTTTGCCGGCAGCTCAAGCGCTGCACGATTTTCCATGGCGAGAAATTAACGGCCGCGGAAAAGTGCGCGCGGGTGCTGGAACTGCCGACTTCGTCGCTAGCCAAACAATTGCCGCCGGGCCGCAAACCCAAGTATGCGCTCTCGCGCACGGAGGCCGGCATCGTGGCTGCACACAACCTGCAATCCAACCGCACAGCCACATCCGGCAGTCCGCAGGAGGCGCTCAAGCACGCGATGAAGCGCGGCGAGGTGGCGGCGCCACTGGCAACCATTTTGCGGCAGCGCCTTGCCGACGGCCTGCCGCTGCTGACGACTTCCATGCGCCGGCAGATAGAAGTGGGCGAGACGACGGTGAGGGCGGATCGCACACCACGCGGGGCGTGGCTGCAATATGTGCAGTCGCCCGGATCGCTGCAAATCACAGTGGATGAAAACACCGGCGAGGAAAGGATGTTCCAGCCGGGCGAATGGGGCACGATTGATGATGCGACGATCAATTTGATTTTGACGGTGCCGATCGAACGGCCGGGTGACAAATGCTGGGACAAGTTCGGCGTGATGGTGGGCCGTTTCCAATTCATCGTGCCAGCGGACCACCGCAGTTATTTCATCCCTGGCTTTTCCTTCACGGCGCGGCCGCGCAGCTCGTATCGCGCAGAAGATTTGACGGCGACGATGCACACGATTTTCCGCGAGCACGGCATGTGGCGCGGGATGTTTCTGGAAATGGGCATCAGCAAATCCAACCTGGTCCACGAGACGCTCAAGCGCGCGGGCATCGCCATCAAGCACGTTCACTCGCCGCATCAGAAGGTGGTGGAGGCGCTGTTCAATAAATTGTGGACGAAGCTCTCGTTTCTCCCCGGTCAGGTCGGCCGCTCAATGAAGGATGACGAGGAGATGACCAAGCTGCTGATGAGCTGCCGGGCTGGCGCGACGGATCCGCGCAAATACTTTCTGCCGATTGACGCGGTGGTCAAGGCGCTGCACGAGGCGATCAATGAGCACAACGCCCAGACGATCATGCACAGCCGTTACGGCAAATGGATCCCGAATGAATTCTGGAGCGCGAAGGCGCCGGCCAATCTGCGGCCGCTGGCGCCGGACTGTGAATGGATGTTCGCGCCGACGATCTCGCCGGTGCTGACAGTTCGGGGCTTCACGGTGCGCACCACGGTGAAGTTGATGGATGGTCTCAGCCAGGCGTTTCATTTCAGCCACGAAAAAATGTCGGCGTTCCACGGCGCGAAGGTGCGCGTGCATTACAACCCGTTCCTGGATGCGCCGGGCAAAATCATTCTAGCGGAAGATTTCAAGGGCACGCGGGCGGACTCGATTTTGTTCGACGCGGAGATGATTGACCGGCACGCGCGGTTCAATCTGCGGAAACTTTCCTACGGCCAGTTCCCGGACATCGGTTTGGCGGCGGCGCGGCAGAACGCGCAGGCGCTGGTGCGCGTGGTCAAGGCCACCCGACCCGACGGCAAGCCAGGCATCGTGCAGGTGGACGTGCGGAATCAGAACGCCGTGCCCAGAGACAACACCAACACGGCGCCGGCGCCGCAGGCGCGGTTCCTGCGCGGGGCCGTGGGCATGGGCGTGGAGCAGGAAGAATTTGAGCGGGCGCAGAACCGCCTGGCGCGCGATGAGGAACGCTCCTTGCGGCGGGCCACCAGGCTGGCGGCGGTGGCGGACGAATGAATTTGGATGTCGCGGAGCGGCGTCCCTACCTAAAACAAAACAACCCGGAGAAAAATGATGAGCGAACATAAGACAACGGAAAAACGGCAAGCCTCGACGATCTATTATGACGATCCGCACATCGAGGCGGAGATGGCATTGTTCCCACCAGAGCTCGCCCCGCTCTTTCGCGAGGCGAAGATCTTCCTGCGCGACGAATGCAAGCGCGACGTGGACGTGTGGGTGGAACGCGCGCGGGCCCAGAAGGTGACGATTGATAAAACGAACTGGGTGCGCATTTTCAAGGGCCGCTGGAAACATGACGCGGACGGCAACGAGCTGCCGAATCCCTATGTGAGCGCGACGAACCTCAAGAACGCGTTCATCGCCATCCGCGACCAGGTGCGCGTGGAGCTGCTGCAGGGCGGAATGCCATTCGTGGAAACGACCACCTTCAGTTTTCTGAAACGCTCGGTGGAAAAGGTGATGCGCAAGGATCGCGTGAACAAGTTCCTGGTGATCGTGGGACCGACGGGAACGCAGAAGACGGCGAGCTACAAGGAAATCGCCATGCGCAATCCGCTGGTGAAGTGGATGGAATCCACCGACAACGGATCGCTCAAGGAGTTCATCATCCGCTTTGCGGTGAAGTGCGGCGCGAGCCGCAGCATCAGCTACGGGCCGGCCCGCGCGAAAATCTTTGAATCCATGATGCCGCACAACGGGCTGCCCAAGGCGGTGATCATCGACAACATGCAGGATATGGTGAAGACGGAACGCAAGCTGCAGGCGATGGGCAAGAACATCGAGACGCAGCCGGCGTATCAGTTCCTGCGCAGCCTGCAGGACGAGACCGGCTGCGCGGTGATCTGGAGCATTACGCCGGAAAATGAAAATCAGATGTTCAATTCCGAGAGCATCTACCTGGAACAATTCGAGGGCCGCGCCGGCGGCCGGGACGGCTTCAAGCGGCTGCCGAACAATCCACCGATTACGGACCTGGTCTTGATCGCGGAGACGATCGGCTTCAAGGCCGCGGAGAAGCATAAAGATCTACTGCGCACCATCGGCCATTCGCGCGGCCGCATCCGCCGGTTCTTCGAGATCCTGCAGGACGCGAAGGACGCCGCGGATGATCACAACGCTGCGCTGACGGTGGATTACATCGAGGAGGCGCTGGAGGAACGCGCCACCGAAGACACGAGCAAAGGAGGCAAATCGTGAGCGCGAAAAATTCACCAGCGATCATGGACGTGTTCGAACGCATCGCCCAGGAGCGAGTGCGGCAGCAGGAATTGTTGCGCTCGGGAAAAATCACATTTTCCTGCTCGTCGCCGATTGTGGATGACAACCGCAAGCTGCGCGTGCTGACCGAAGAGGTTGGCGAAGTGGCCGAGGCGATTGACGCGCTCGAAAATAAAAATGACCGGAAGCGTTTCGACCATCTGCGCGAGGAGCTGGTGCAGGTGGCAGCCGTGGCCGTGGCGTGGCTCGAAGCTATGGAAGTAACCGGCGGCGCGGCCGCGAAGGGGAGGAAGCCATGAGAGGCATTGTCAAGCCCAACGCGCATGACCACGCGCTACGCGTTCACGCCCGGCTGGCTGGCGAGAAGACGCGTTGCGGCCGAATCATCCATGAAAGCCAGGAAGACATCGGCCCAGTCAATTGCCGCGGCTGCCTCAAATCACTCCGTCGCCAACTGCGCAGCGCCCGGCGGAAACTGAACGGCCCGCGCGTCAAACGCGGGCAGATGAAATTCGCAATCGAGTAAACCAACACACCAAATAAAAACACATGACACCGACAAAATATAATTCCCTGAACGAACTGCTGGCCGAATACAGCGAGCTGACGGCCGAGCTCTCCGCCATCGAGGCGGAGGTGAACAAAAGCCAGATCACCGCGGCGCGGCCGCTGCTGCCGCAACACGCCAACACCAAGGCGCGCATCGGCGAGATCGAATCCAAGCTGCGCGAGATTGCGATCGCGAATCCGGAACTGTTCCCGGATGACAAGCGCTCGCACCAAACTCCGTTTGGATCCATCTCGTTCCGCCGGTCCACGTCGCTCGAATTCGAGGACGAGGAAAAGGTGATGCTCAAGATCAAGGTGGCCTGCGCGAAGGAGGCGCAACGGGCGCAGCGCATCAATGAGCCGCCGGCCTTCACTGAGGAGTCGCTGCTGCGCAGCCGGCAGGAGCCGAACCTGGAAGCGCTGGAGCAGCTCGACGACACGTTGCTGGCGCTGTTCGGCATCGTGCGCAAGGAGTCGGAAAAATTCACCGTCAAACCACTGGAGGTGAAGGCGGACAAACTGCTGAAGAAAGCCGGCAAGCCGGAACTCAACTGAGCAGCGTGACGCTGCACCCAATCATCAACATCGAAAATTATGATCAATGGAAATACTAGAGACTGGCAGCCAGGCGCGAACAATCTGCGACCGCATCACACACCCGACGAAATCATCGCCTCGGAAAAAATAATCACGGACCGGAAGGAATTCCGGTTCAGCCTGCGGCGCAACCGCGGCGGCGAGTTCGTGCGCGTGGATGAGATTCGCGGCCCCGCGCGCAACACCATCATCATCCCGGCGGAGGCAATCGTGGATTTTCAAGTCGTGCTGGAAAAGCTCTCGCACTCAGTCAAAGCAGTGTGACGCGGCACCCAATCAATAACCATCAACCAAAATGAGCGGACTCACGTCCGCTGCTACGAAATAAAAATATGCAAAATCATTCTGAAAAAATCGGGGGGGGGGTAACGCAGTGAAAATCCCCGCCGCGGAAATCAAAAACACGCCGTTTGCGAATGTGCATCACGTCTTCGTGAACGTGACGCCCGAGCTGGCGGCCGACTGGCTGAAGCAGAATCGCCGCAACCGCAAGCTCAAGGAGCGCGTGCTGGAAAAATACATCATGGACATGACGAACGGCGCCTGGCTGACGACGCACGAATGCGTGGCGTTCGACAATGCCGGCATTTTGATTGATGGCCAGCATCGCCTCGAAGGCATCCTGCGCGCCAAGGTGCCGGTGCTGATGGTGGTCTCGGTCGGCTGGCCGGAGTTGCAGGGCAAAAAGAAAACGATGGACGCCGTCAACGTGGGCGCAACGCGTTCACTCGCGGACCAGCTCCACCTGCAGCATGACATCCCGACCAAGCAGGCGGCGACCGTGGTGCAGATCTGCAACGCGCTGGCCGCGGCGAGCTTTGATTTGAGCCGCGTGCGCGCCAGCACGACGGACACGATCCTCGCGGTTTTTGCGCTCTACAAGAACGAGATCAACTGGTGGCTCGCCAATCCCATCACACAGCACGGCATCAAGCAGGCGACCGTGGCGGCCTGCCTGATCATGGGCCGGGCGACGTGGGCCGACAAATGCGAGGACGCCCGCACGCGGCTGGAGACGGGCGAAAATCTTACGCGGGAAAATCCGCTGCTGCACCTCCGCAACTGGCTCATGGGCGTAGGCGGCCGCGAGGACAATGCCGTGATTCGGCAGGTGGTGTTCCATCACCTGGCGTCGTTCGTGGATGACAAGTCCTGTCCGCAGATCATCGTCAACAGCAATGCCGCGGTGATCCGCGTGTTGAAGCTGCACAAGGTGCGCGTGGAAAAAATCTGCGCGATCTACAATCAGCCGTTGCCCAAGTGCCTGCGTGCGGGCGCCGATGCCGCGCCGGCAGTCTCAAAAAAATCCGCCGCGTTCGATGCCGAGGCGCTGCGCCTGGCCGCGACGTTGCAGCCGGTGTTCACCAGCACGGACCTTGTGGCGCGCGTGGATGACAACGCCGTCACCTGGCTGCTGCAGTGGCGCAACGCCGGCTGGATCGAATCCGCCGGCGTGAACCAGTTCAAGAAGACGGAAAAATTCGGCAGCATAAAAAAGTAAATGACCATGATTGACACCATCACGCCGTGCATTGTCTGCCGTTCGCTCGAACGCCGGCCAGGTGAGCTTTGGAAACATGCCTGCCCGAAACATGACGCGGTGCTGGAAATCTGCTGCACCAGTGTGGAGGAGGGAATCCAATCCGCCAAACGCGCGGACCTGGATGACTTGCAAATCGCCTTTCAATTCGAGGTCCGCCGCCGCGGAAGCCGGAAGAGTCTGCGCATCGCGATCGCGCGTGAAATAAAAAAGCGGCTGAAATTTTCCCAGAACATGGGGACAAAGAAAGGAGCCGCCTATGCAGGGCTGGTGACGCAAAAAGGAACTAATGCCAGTAGCCAGCCCGTTACTAAAGACACCAACCATGACTCAGCCTGTGCGCGGCCAGCTCCGCGCACGGGCTTTTAATTTATGAGCTCGCCCAACCGCACAAAACTGGAGGCAGCCGGCCGCAAGATGCGGCCGAGCTGGCAGACCTATCATGCGTTGGGTGCGCCGCTCATGAAGGTGTTGCCACCACACCAATCATTAAACGTGATCGGCCGGACGTTCGGCATCTCCAAACAGATGGCGTATCACGAATGCGCGGTGGCGCTGGGCAAGATCGTTTTCAAAATGCGCCAGCAGATTCCCGATTGGAAACAATCATGATCGCCACCGACCACATCACCGATCTGCAGCGCCTTGGATTTGTCCAGGCATTGCTCAACAGCGAACTTATGCCGGATGAATGGGAGACGCGCTTTCTTGCGAGCTTCCGTTCGTCGTCGCGGCCGTCGCTGTGGTTCACGGCCGGCCGGCGAGTGAGCACGGACAAGATGTGGATGAAATACTCAGTGCTGCTGAATCATCCGTTCCCGACCGATGACGTGCGCCTCAGCTCAAGGCCCGCGCCGCCGGCATTGCCACCGGCGGAAGCCGGCGGCTGCATGTATTTCGTCAAGGATGAGAACCGGCAGATGCAACGCTGCAACCTCACTGCAACGAAGGAGAATCGCGCGGGCTTTCTTTATTGCGAGGAACACGCGGCACTGGCGCTCAAGGCCGTGAAACAAAAAGGCGGCGAGATGGCTTTAAGAATTTACAACCCACAGATGGACGCAAATTCGCACAAATAAAAATTATGCCTACCTGCTGGAAATGCGGACAGAAAACACCGGAAGGCGTGGTTGAATGCGAGGGACCTTGCGGTCGGCCACCGGGGGAAGACAAGGGAACCGGCCAGCGCGAATTGTGCCTGACGATGCAACTCTTCATGGATCACGTCAAGGTGGCCAGCAATCCGGCCGGTCATTATGCAGCCACGCTTCGATTTTCCGAGCTGCTCGGCGCGGCCATCATGGACAGCGGACTGTCCGAATACATCAAGGAGAAATGACGGAGAAGCAACAACGCCGGTTTTTCTTTCCGCGCTGGACGGAAGCCTGCCGCGTGCTCAAGTGGAGCGAGGCCAGCGGCCGACTGCAGGTGGACGAGTCGAAGTTGAATGCCTACGGGCGCCGGGCGTTTGCAGCGGGGGTGCAGCGCGCCGGCCGCGAGCATCGCGCGCCGACGATGAGCGACCTGCGGCACGGTGTCATCATCGCGGCGATCGGCCGCGACAAGGACACGCTGAAGCTCTCCAACAGCGAGCAGAATTCCATCCTGGATTACATGCGCCTGTGCGCGAATGAATGCGACATCGGAGCGGACCAGCGGCGGAGCAACCCGGCCGGCTACGAGGTGGCCGCGCTGGTGGCGAAGATTAAAAAACTCGGCGTGCCGTTTGCGATGATTGACGACGTGTGCAAGCGCTCATTTGCGCCGGTCTATTCAAGTCCGTTTTACGAGGACATGCCGCTGCCGAGTTTGCGGGCACTGTGCGGAATCCTCACAGAGATGTCCTTGCGGGCGGCCGCCAAGCGTGCCACGCCATTGCCAGAGCCAGTGCTGGCCGGCGGTGATGATGAAGGGGATCCATTTTGATTTATGCCAACAGTTCTAAAAATTGGTTACAACCATTACATCGTAAAAAACGATGCGGCCGCGGCCGCGGTGATGAAGGCGATGATCGGCGCGATACTTCTAGACGTGAAGCATCTCAGTGTGGCCGGAAAACTTGAGGGGTTCTACTGGCCGCACGCGGACCGGCAGACGCAGGTGGGCATCGAGGAAGTGCCGCTGAAATTCTTTTTGCGCAGCGAGCCAACCGAGAGCGATGTGCATTCGCCGGCGGCATTGAAACAACTGGGCGTCAGCTCGCAGAAACTTTTGAACCGATGATTCAGGACTTAATCATCGAAAAAATTAAGAAGCTGCTGCGCATGAAGCGCGGCGGCACGGCCGGCGAGATTGAGAATGCCCTGGCGCTGGCGGCCGAGCTGGCGCGCAAGCACGGCATTGACCTGGCATCGGTGAACGAGGATGAAACCACGCAGAGCATCCGGCATGTGGAAGAGGCGCTCACCTCGCGGCTGCCGCTGGAAGCCAAAAACGCCGCGGCGATCCTGGTGATTTTTTTCAATGTGAACGTGGTTGTCAAACAGCAACGTCATCCGCGTCGCGTGTGGCACCGTCAATACGTGGCCGTGTTTGTCGGCACCGACTGGGATCGCGAAGTGGCACGCTACGTTTTTATTTTCCTGCAAAAACATTTTCGCAATGCCTGGTCGCAACGTGACAACGGACGTTTAAAAAATCGCGCGGCGTTTCTGGATGGAATGTTTATCGGCCTGGCTGCCAAGCTGGAGACAGAGCGCAACGCGAACCGTCCGAATGAAACGGGTTTGATGCTGATCGGTCGCGGGCTGAAGCTGCGTGCTGATTACGTTCAGGCACATTGGCCCAACTCCGTTAAATCAGATATTGAGAGCGACAAGTCTGGCGCGGCCGCGGCGAAATGGGCCGGCGTTCAGGCGGGTCAAAAAACCAATATTCGTAAAGCCGTTGATTCCGGCAGCGCCGCTGCACAGGCACCGCGCGCATTGCCGGCACCGAAACGGCAACTTGATTTATTTTGAAAACGCCGCCACCCATCTTTCGCGATCCGCAGCTTGGACTGTTCGAGTCCAAGCCGACGGATGCGAATGTGGTTTGGCTGGAGGAGCTGCTCCGGGGATCGGGCTGCTGGATGACGGCGCGGAACATCATCCAGACGTGCGGTGCGCGGCTGCACGATCGCGATGTGCGCGAGCTGGCCAGTGCCAGTGGCTACATAGTCAGCGGCCAGCGCGGTTATCGGCACATGACGCACGCGACCACCGAGGAGATTGATCACGCGGCCGCGTGGCTGGTGAGCCAGGGCAAGAAGATGATCAAGCGCGGCCTGCTGCTGCGTCGGAATGCGCACAGGAATTTAGGGTGACATCGTCACGGCCAATGTATGACCACAAAACAACTCACTAAAATTGCCCGAATGGAAATTGCTGAATGGGATCGAAGCAAAACAATGCCCCGCGGTTTGCCGATAGCGATTTTGTTTGCTTTCATCCATCGTGTGACGACGGGTGAGACCGTGGAAGAATTCTTTTTCAAGCTTGAATCAAAGTCTGCACCGGCCGACTACGAAATTTAATTTTATGCAATTCGTTCAACCCATGCCGTTCGAGGAGGCGATTGACAAACTGGGCAGCCAGTCGCCGATCGGCGCGCTGCTGTCATCGAGCGAGTGGGCGGACTTGCCGGTGGAACTGCGCGAGAACGCCTTCTTCTCCGCCAACGTGGAGAGCGTGCGCTTTCTCCAATCGGCTCAGGATTCGCTCGGGGATTTTATTGCGGGCAACGTGAAGACGCTGGATGACGGCCAGACGTTGCTGGCCACCGGCAGCCGCGCCGCGTTTGTGGATCAGATGCAGGCGCGGCTCGCGGCGATGGGCGTGCAGCGCGGCGACGGCGGCATTCGCGACATCACCAGTGAAGCGCGCCTCAAACTCATCTTCGACATCAAGACGCAGCAGGCGGGCGACTATGGTTACTGGCGCCAGGGAATGGATCCGGACGTGCTCAACGAATTTCCGGCGATGCGGTTCATCCGGGTGAAGTCGGTCAAAGAGCCGCGCCTGGCGCATGAAGGTTACGAAGACCAGGTGTTTTTGAAAACGGATCCGATCTGGTGGCGCGTGATCAACAAGGATTTTGGCGTGCCGTGGGGCCCATGGGGCTGGGGCTGCGGTCACGACGTGGAGGACGTGGACCGTGACGAGGCGCAATCGCTGGGCCTGATCAAACGTGGTCAGACCGTGGCGCAAATCACCCAGGCGAATGGCTGGCCCAACCCGTCGAAATTCTTCAATAAAAATTTACAAGCGAGCGCGAACGGCATCGAACCGGAG
>Ga0182030_10010459_pt1 | contig 18840 bp, 8 predicted proteins | sample 812S3MmetaG_FD_121299 | JGI IMG/M metagenome (GOLD analysis project Ga0182030, IMG submission 121299) | Permafrost microbial communities from Stordalen Mire, Sweden - 812S3M metaG (Illumina Assembly) | ecosystem: Environmental > Terrestrial > Soil > Wetlands > Permafrost | place: Sweden...
CCTTGCGGTCGTGCGCCTTGCTGATGCCCACCGAAGAACCCAGATTCGCCGGCTTCACAAACACCGGATACTTCAGCGACTTCTCCACCAGCGCGATGGCCTTGCGCGGCGACTTCTCCCACTCAGCGCGCAGCAGCGTGACGTGCTTCACAATCGGCAGCCGCGCCTGCTGAAACAACCGCTTCATCACGTCCTTGTCCATGCCCGCCGCGGAACCAAGCACGCCCGAGCCCACGTAGGCGATGCCTGCCAGCTCAAACAGTCCCTGAATCGTCCCGTCCTCGCCGAAGGTCCCATGCAACACCGGAAAAACAACATCAATCGCCTTCCCCTCCGGGCCTTGCGGGCCGGGCACGGGCGCCATCAGCGTCGGGATGCCCTCTTGCAGCAGCTTGGCGCCGGGAGTGTTTTCCGGATCGCCCGCGCGCAGCCGCTGGACAATATCGCTGCCGTTACCTTCCAGCAGGTTGTGCGCGTCCCCGGCCGCAAGCCAGCGGCCTTCCTTGGTAATGCCGATCGGCACCACGTCGAACCTGTCCCGATCAATCGCTTTCAAAACCGAAGCCGCCGAAAGCAGCGATACCTCGTGCTCGCCGCTCCGCCCGCCAAAGAGAATGCCTACACGTAGTTTTTTTGCCATCCTGTCTTCAATCACCGTTCAAGAAAGATCTGCTGTAGCTCTTTTAGTGTAGAACTCCTCACAGTATCTTCTTCCCAAATGCCGAGCAGGCCAGTTCCACTGCCAGATCCGCGGTGCGGTTGTGCTCGTCGATCACCGGGTTCACTTCGACCATCTCAAAGCTGAGCATGCGTCCGTCGTCGGCCAGAATCTCCATCGCCAGATGCGCCTCGCGATAGGTCGCCCCGCCGCGCACGGGAGTGCCCACGCCCGGCGCGTCTTCCGGATCGATCCAGTCCATATCCAGCGAGACATGATAGCCGGCGGTTCCGTCTCCGGCTGCGGCCAGCGCCTCTTCCATCACCGTTCTCATGCCGCGCTCGTCGATGTCGCGCATGGTGTATACGTGAGTCATGCCCGCCCGCCTTATGTTTTCCCGTTCGGCCGCGTCGATGTCGCGCACGCCGATCAGCACCGCGTTTTCGGCGGCGATCTTGGGGGCGTGGCCGAAGATCTTCGCCAGCGGCTCCGGCCCTAGCCCCAGCAGAGCCGCCAAAGGCATTCCGTGCACATTGCCTGAAGGTGAGGACTCCGGCGTGTTGATGTCGGAGTGGGCGTCGATCCAAATCAGGCCGATCTTCTTCTCCTGCCTGCGGTAGAACTCGGCCACGCCCGAGGCCGACCCAGCCGCCAGCGAGTGGTCTCCGCCCAGCAGCAGCGGCGTCATACCGTCTTCGAGGGTCTTGACCACCGCCTCGGCAATGCGCGTGCACGTCTCGGCAATTTCTTTCAGATAGCGGGCGTTGCGGCTCCCGGAGGCCTGTGTTTCGGCGATCTCGACGCGTATGTTGCCGCCGTCGGTCACCTGGTGCCCCAGCGCTTCAAGACGCGCCTCGAGTCCCGCCACGCGCATGGCGGAGGGCCCCATATCCACCCCGCGGCGGCTCGCGCCCAGATCCAACGGGACGCCCAGGACACGGATTCTGCGGGTCGACAGCGACTGCGCGCCGCTATGGAGAGAGGTTGCCGAGCCGGAAGATCTTTCGCTGTGTTTCGCCATTGAAAACCCTCCGGCGGCGAAGATTTGCACGTGCGCGTGCACGTGGGCCGCAAATTCCAAAGCCCTTTCTCGCCGCCAGTTTAATCGGCACCCGATGGCGCTTCTTGGCACTCCAAAAGGGTCATTGACATACCTAAAGTGCTATTTATACAGACTCTGTTGAGAGTACGATAAGAACAAAGCAACTGGGGACATTTTATCCGCGGGGAGGGTTTGCACCGTTCCATTTCACTCGTGTCCTGGGTGTTCCGGCCGATGCCGAAAGAGGCTTTCGAGAATTGTGAAGACTTGCATCAATTCCGCCGGATCTTTCCCCCTGAAAAAGCTGCTTATCTCGGCTGTACTCGCCTTCGGGTCGATTTCGCTTGCCTGGGCCGGCCCAGCGGCGCCGACCTTCCCCTCTGTCCCAGACTCCAGGGCGCCGCTGACCTCAATCCCCGCCATCCGCTCTTTGTCGAACACCGATGCCGGCAAAGGGCTCCCCGTCTCAATTGAGGCCACAGTTACCTACTTGCAACAGAATCAAGGACTCCTATTCGTTCAGGAGCGTAACGCAGGCATCTTCATCATAGACCCCCCCAACACGAGCCTGATTACCGGTGACCGCGTCCTGATCAAAGGAACCACCACACCGGCGTATCACACCGATGTAATCTGCAGCGAGATTGCCGTGCTCCGCCATGGCCAGACGCCCAAACCCGCCCCCGCCACGTTCGATCAGCTCATCCAGGATCGATTTGATTCAGTCCTGGTGAGGGTGCGTGGCATTGTGAGGTCCGCCGATCTGGATGCGCCTTCGGCCGGCCAATCGCCCCGCACAACCCTTAGAGTTCTCATGGACGGCGGCTATGTGGATGCACTGGTGGACAACAGCGATAAGGAGATGCTCTCAAAACTGCTCGATTCCGAGGTCGAAATCACGGCCGTGGCCGGGGGGAAATTCGACGGCAAAGGCCAGCTAACCGGGATTGCGCTCCATGTTTCCAGTCTTGCGAATATCAGAATCCTGAAGCGCGCCACCGTCAGCCCATGGGCGCTGCCGGTCACGCCAATGGACCAGGTTCTAAGCGTCTACCACGCGAACGACCTTACCCGGAGAGTCAGGGTCAGCGGAATCGCGACATACTTCGATCCGGGTTCGGCGCTGGTTCTTGAGAACGGCCAAAAGAGCATCTGGATCCAAACCAATAGCCGCAGCCCGATCCGGATCGGCGACTGGGCTGAGGCGACCGGCTTCCCCGCCGTGAGAGACGGGTTCCTGATGCTCTACGGGAGCACGATTCAGGATGTCGGGCTTCCGGCGCCGATCCGCCCCGAGCGCACCACATGGCCGGAGCTCGCCTCCAGCCGGCATATCTTTGACCTGGTCTCCATCGAAGGACAGGTGGTTATGGAGGCGAGGGAAGACTCACAGGACGAGTTCGTTCTTGTCTCCGAAGGCCACATGTTCTCCGCCGTTTACCCCCAGGGGCCTGCGCCGGCCACGCCATCGCCCATGTGGAAGGTTCCAATTGGCGCACGGATTCGCGTAACCGGCATCTGTTCAATGGTCAGTTCCGATCAATACGGCCGTGACGTGCCTTTCAACATTCTCCTGCGCAGCGAGGACGATCTCGCGGTTCTCGCCCAGCCTTCGTGGTTCACTGCTCGCCATCTTGAAACTTTATTGCTCGTGCTACTCCTGGCCATGCTCGCGGGGGGCGCCAGGGCGTGGTACATCGACCGCACCAGCCGCGCGCGGGTGGCGGCGTTGGCCTACGTCGAACAGCGGCGCGGGCGTATCCTCGAAGACATCAACCAATGCCGCCCGCTCCCGGAGATTCTGGAACGCATCACGGAACTGGTCTCTTTCAGCCTGAAAGGAGCACCCTGCTGGGGCAAGGTCGGCGATGGGCCCACGGTGGGGAACTGCCCGGCGCAATTGAATGCCTCAGGCCTGCGCATTGTCGAACACGCCATTCCTGCTCGCTCGGGAGCGGCGCTGGGCTCCATCTTCGCCGCCTTTCACGCGCGCACCACTCCCGGCGCCAATGAGGAAAAGGCTCTGGCGCAAGCCGCGGAACTGGCGACTCTGGCCATCGAAACCGCGCGGCTCTACGCCGATCTGGTGCACCGTTCGGAGTTCGACATGCTGACCGACATCCAGAACCGCTTCTCCTTCGGAAAACACCTCGACTTCCTCCTGAACGAAGCGCGCCGGACGGACGCCATCTTCGGCATCATCTACATCGATCTTGACGAATTCAAGCAGGTAAACGACAAAATGGGGCATCAGGTCGGCGACCAGTACATGCAGCAAGCAGCCATGCGCATGAAAAGGCAGTTGCGGCCCGAAGACATACTCGCCCGCCTCGGCGGAGATGAGTTCGCCGTGCTGTTGCCGGTCATCCAAGGCCGGCCGAATGTCGAAGAAATCGCATCGCGGCTGAAACGCTGCTTCCACGATCCGTTCGCCATTGAGGGTTTCAGCCTCCAGGGCTCGGCGAGCTTCGGCACCGCCCTTTACCCGGACGACGCCACCACCGGCGACGAACTGCTTAAGACCGCCGATGCCGCCATGTACGCTGCAAAGAACGCCAAGAGAGTCGCGCTAACCGTCCCAAAGGCCCGTTTGGACGCCGAGCTCACAGTCAGCGCTCGGCCATGAGATGCCCACAGCCCTGCCGCCAACCCGTCGATCGAACGACCTGGATCTCTGTTTCTCCAAAACCGGGCTCGATTGAACACCCCTGGTGGCCGATAGAGAACCTACGTGGATGAATGAGAGAATGACGCCCCTTTTCAAGGGCTAACTCGATGAAGTCGCTAATTGGAATTCTCGCATTGTCTATCGTTACCGCCTCCCTGGCCGGAGCGGCGGAGCCCACCTCGCTCACTACTCTGAAGGCTGTAACCGCTCTGACCAACTCCCAGGCTAGCCAGCACCAGCCGGTATCCTTCGAGGCCACGGTCACCTACTACCGTCCTTATGCAAAGAACTTGTTTGTCCAGGATGGCGATTCGGCTGTTTATGTGCGCCCCTCTGTCATACAGAAGATCGTTCAGGGCGATCGCATACGGGTGCACGGGACCATGCGTGAAAGCTTCCGTCCGTACATAGAGAACGCCGAGATTACACTAATAAGCCACGGTCAGTTGCCCAAGCCTTTCCGGCCCAGCTTGGAGCAGATGATCCGCGCTGAGACTGATTGCAGACTCGTAACCGTGCGCGCCCACATCCAGTCCGCCGATCTGGTGCCCAACCTGCAAACGCCTGTCTCAACCACCGAAACGACCATCCTCTTGGATGGAGGACGAGCCTCCGCCAGCATCGACAGCGACGACCCAACACGCCTCAAGGGCCTTCTGGATGCCGAGGTAGAGATGACCGGCGTCCAATCCGGCCTGTTCGACAACAAAATGCAGCAGACTGGCATCCTGTTTCATATCCAATCGCTGGACCAGGTGAAGATTCTGAAGCGCGCCGAAGTCGACCCATGGTCCATACCGATTACGCCGATGGACCGGGCTTTTTCCGGCTACACGGGCCGCGACTTGAGTGACCGCCAGCGAGTCCGTGGAACCATTACCTACTATCAGCCTGGCGTGGCCGCGGTCCTGCAGGACGGTTCAAAAAGCGTCTGGATCGAAACCGCCTCTTGGAACCCGCTGAACGTAGGCGCCGTGGCCGACGCGATTGGATTTCCCGAGGTGGATAACGGCTTCCTGAGGCTCACCCGAGCTGAATTGCGCGAGACGATGTCGCAGGCGCCCGTCATCCCCTCGCTCTTCGCCTGGCATCAACTTGCTCTGGGCGGCAACTTTGGCCACGGTCATGTCTTCGATCTCGTCTCAATGGAAGGCACGGTGGTTACCGAGGTGCGCCAGGCCACTGAAGATGAGTATGTGCTCGAGTCCGACCGTCACTTGCTCTCCGCCATCATTCGCCACCCTGCCTCATCCAGCCAGATCCCGCTTTCCTCCATGCTCAAGATTCCCCCGGGTACCCGCATCCGCGTAACGGGCATCTGCATACTCACTGACGCCAATCCCTTCAACGGCGAGGTGCCCTTCAATATCCTGATGCGCAATGTGGACGACATTGTGATCGTCGCGCGGCCCTCCCTGCTCAACGTTCGCAACCTGATTCTGCTCGTGGGCTTGCTGATAGCCATCGTTTTCGCCGTGGTCGCCCGCGGGTGGTTCATCGAGTACCGGGTTCGCCGCCAAACTGCCACGCTGGCCTATATGGAACGCCGCCGCAGGCGCATTCTCGAAGACATTAACGGTTCCCGTCCGCTGGCCGAAATCATCGAGGAGATCACCGAATTGGTCTCCTTCAGGCTGCAGGGCGCTCCCTGCTGGTGCCAGATCGCCGATGGGGCCCGGCTAGGAAACTATCCGCCCGATCTGACCACGCTGCGCGTCGTCCAGATCGATGTTCCCACACGTTCCGGATCCCCGCTGGCGACGATCTATGCCGCCTTCGATGCTCTTGCCAAGTCCCAAACGGAAGATTCCGAGGGGCTCTCCATGGGAGCCGGCCTGGCGGCACTCGCCATCGGGACGCGCCGGCTTTACTCCGAACTGGTCCACCGCTCGGAGTTCGATCTGCTCACCGATATTCAAAATCGCTTCTCCCTTGAAAAGCATCTCGACAGTCTCATCGATGAGGCACGCCGCACCGCCGGAATCTTCGGCCTCATTTACATCGACCTCGACAAATTCAAACTGGTGAACGACCTGTACGGACACCAAGTGGGAGACATTTACCTCCAGGAAGCGGCAGTTCGCATGAAGCGGCAGTTGCGCCCCGGCGACATGCTGGCGCGGCTCGGTGGGGATGAATTTGCCGTCCTGGTCCCGGTCGTGCAACAGCGTCCCGATGTCGAAGAAATCGCACTGCGGCTGGAGCGATGCTTCGACGAGCCTTTTGCCGTCGACGGCTATCGTCTCTACGGTTCCGCCAGTGTCGGCGTTGCCCTCTACCCCGAGGACGCCACCACCAGGGACTCCATGCTCCGGGTAGCCGACGCGGCGATGTATGTCGCAAAAAAGACCACGAAAAACCCGACGACGATCCAAGAGAACGAACCGGCCGCCGATCTCACCTCTGGAGACTGCATATGAGGTGTCTTCAGATCCACCTCACGTCGACGGTCCCGCGATCTGAATACCCGATCCGGTGCTCAGGCCGCGAGCCCATAAATAAGTTGAGGCCCGGCTTTCGCCGGGCCTCTTGAGTTTTTTGGAAATAGAAGTCAGCCCTATTCGGCCGCCATCTCCTCGGCTTCGCCTTCCTGGCGCATCAGCTCCAGTTCGCGCTCCGCCGCTTCGATCTCCGCCGTTACTTCCTGCTGCACGCGAGCCGCGGCTTCTTCGAGTTCCGGCGAGAGCTGCACGTTGCGGTAGTACTCCAGGCCCGTGCCCGCGGGGATCAGGCGTCCCACGATCACGTTCTCCTTGAGCCCGCGCAGGTTGTCGATCGCGCCGTTGATGCTGGCTTCTGTAAGCACGCGCGTCGTCTCCTGGAAGCTGGCCGCGGAGATGAAGCTATCCGTGGACAGAGACGCCTTGGTGATGCCCAGCAGCAGCGGACGCCCGATTGCCGGACGGCCTCCCGCATTGAGCACCTTCTCGTTCTCCTCGCGGAAGCGGAAGCGGTCCACCTGCTGCTCGAGCAGGAAGCTGGTGTCGCCCACTTCGTCGATCCGCACCCAGCGCAGCATCTGCCGCACGATCACTTCAATGTGCTTGTCGCTGATCGCCACGCCCTGCAACCGGTAGACTTCCTGGATTTCGTTCACCAGGTAAGACTGCAGTTCCTTCTCGCCCAGCACGGCAAGAATGTCGTGCGGGTTCAACGGCCCGTCCATCAGCGGATCGCCTGCGCGCAGACGCTCGCCTTCCTGCACGTTGACGTGAATGCCGCGCGGCACCGCGTATTCCTTCTCGTCGCCATTGTCCGCGGTCACGTAAATCTTGCGCTGGCCCTTGCTTACTTCGCCGAAGCGAACCACGCCATCGATCTCGGAAATGATGGCCGTCTCGCGCGGCTTGCGCGCCTCGAAGAGCTCCACCACGCGCGGCAAACCGCCCGTGATGTCCTTGGTGCGCGTGCTTTCCTTGGGAATCTTCGCGAGCACGTCGCCCGGACCCACCTCGTCACCGTCCTGAATCATCAGGTGGGCGCCGCGAGGCAGCAGGTAGCGCTTGTGGGTCTTTGCGTTCTTCACCACAAACGCGGGCTGCCGCTTCTCATCGGGAGAGTCGGCCACCACCCAACGCGAGAGGCCGGTCACTTCGTCCACCTCTTCATTGAGCGTGATGCCTTCCTGCAGATCCTTGAACTGCACCGTGCCGCCGATCTCGGTGAGAATGGCATAGGTGTATGGATCCCATTCGGCCAGCAACTGGCCCAGCTTCACATGCTCGCCGTCCTTCACGCGAAGGCGCGCGCCGTACACCACCTGGTAGCGCTCCTTCTCGCGTCCACGCTCGTCCTGAATCGCCACCGAACCGGAGCGGTTCATCGCCACCAGCGTGCCGTCCTTGCTTTCGACGTAGTTGAGGTTGATGAAGCGCACGAAGCCGTTGTTCTTCGCGTCCAGGCGCGACTTGTCCTGCACGCGGCTGGCCGTGCCGCCCACGTGGAAGGTACGCATTGTGAGCTGCGTTCCAGGCTCGCCGATGGATTGGGCCGCGATAACGCCGCAGGTCTCGCCGAGTTCGACCATGCGGCCGGAGCCAAGGTTGCGCCCGTAGCACAGCGCGCAAACGCCGCGCCGCGACTCGCAAGTCAGCACCGAGCGGATCTTCACCCGTTCTACGCCCGCACCCTGGATGGCCGAGGCGATATCTTCGTCGACGCCCTGGTTCACATCCACAACGATGTTGCCGTCGTAATCCTTGATGCGCTCCAGCGACACGCGGCCGATGATGCGGTCGCGCAGCTCTTCGATGATCTCGCCCGACTCGACGATCGATCCGACGTAGATGCCTTCCACCGTGCCGCAGTCGTACTCGGTTACGATCACATCCTGCGCCACATCTACCAGGCGCCGTGTCAGGTAGCCCGAGTCGGCTGTCTTCAGCGCCGTGTCGGCCAGGCCCTTGCGCGCGCCGTGCGTCGAGATGAAGTACTCGAGCACGGTGAGCCCTTCGCGGAAGTTCGCGGTAATTGGCGTCTCAATGACTTCGCCCGAGGGCTTGGCCATCAGTCCGCGCATGCCGCTGAGCTGACGAATCTGCTGCTTCGATCCGCGAGCGCCGGAGTCGGCCATGATGTAGATCGGGTTCATGGCTCCCTCTTCGTCGGCGCGTTTCATGTTGCCGAACATCTCGTCGGCCACCTTGTCGGTCACCGCCGACCACATCTGGATGACCTTGTTGGAACGCTCGCCATTGGTGATGGCGCCGTCCATGTATTGCTTCTGGACTTCAATGACCTTCTTGTCGGCTTCGTCGACAACGGTGTACTTGCTGTCCGGAATCACCATGTCGTCGAGGCCCACGGAAAGACCGGATTTCGTAGCGTAGTTGAAGCCCAGTGCCTTGATGCGGTCCAGCATTCCGACCGTAACTTCCAGGCCGAGATTCTGGTTGCAGTAGTTCACCAGTTGACCGATGCCCTTCTTCTTCAAAAGGCCGTTGACAAACGGCATCCCCTCGGGCAGCGAGTCGTTCAGAATCACGCGGCCCACGGTCGTCGAGATGTACTCCTTGTTGAAGTCCACAGCCTCGGTGTGCGTCAGATCCTGATCGTCGTAGGCGGTCGTCATGTCGAGAACCTTGCCCGTGTAGCGCAGGCGAATCGGAGAAAGTGTCTCCACCTCTCCGGCTTCGAGCGCCATCAGGATCTCCTCGGTGTTGGCGAACACGCGGCCTTCGCCCTTGCCGCCCTTCTTGGCCTTGGTCAGGTAGTAAAGGCCAAGCACCATGTCCTGCGTGGGCACGGTGATGGGGTGGCCGGAAGCCGGCGAAAGAATGTTGTGCGAAGCGAGCATCAGCACGCTGGCTTCAATCTGCGCCTCGGGCGACAGCGGAATGTGCACCGCCATCTGGTCGCCGTCGAAGTCGGCATTGAACGCCGTGCAAACCAGCGGGTGAATCTTGATCGCCTTGCCTTCCACCAGCACCGGTTCAAAGGCCTGAATGCCCAGGCGGTGAAGCGTGGGAGCGCGGTTCAGCAGCACCGGGTGATCCTTGATCACTTCTTCAAGGATGTCCCACACCACCGGTTCCTGCATCTCCACCATTTCCTTTGCCTGCTTAATGGTGGTGCACTGGCCGGTCTGTTCCAGGCGGTGATAGATGAACGGCTTGAAGAGTTCGAGGGCCATCTTCTTCGGCAACCCGCACTGGTGCAATTTCAACTCGGGCCCCACCACGATGACCGAACGGCCAGAGTAGTCCACGCGCTTGCCGAGCAGATTCTGGCGGAAGCGGCCCTGCTTGCCCTTCAGCGTATCGGAGAGCGACTTCAAAGGCCGGTTGTTGGCGCCACGCAGCACGCGGCCGCGGCGGCCGTTGTCGAACAGCGCGTCCACCGCTTCCTGCAACATGCGCTTTTCGTTGCGCACAATCACTTCCGGCGCGTGCAGGTCCATCAGCTTCTTCAACCGGTTGTTGCGGTTGATCACGCGGCGATAGAGATCGTTCAAATCGGAAGTGGCAAAGCGTCCGCCATCCAGCGGCACCAGCGGGCGCAGCTCCGGTGGAATCACCGGCAGCACATCCAGTATCATCCACTGCGGCTTGTTCGAGCTCTTGCGGAAGGCCTCGACCACCTTCAGTCTCTTCGCATACTTCAGCTTCTTCTGCGCGGAGGTCTCGGTCTTCATCCGTTCGCGGAGCTCAATACCCAGCTCGTCGATCTGCACGCGCTTGAGCAGTTCCTTGATCGCCTCGGCGCCCATCATGGCCTTGAAGCCCGAGGGACGGAACTGCTGATCCAGTTCGCGGAACTTGGTCTCGTCCTTGATGATCTCGCGTTCCTTCACTGGCGCGTCGCCCGGATCGACCACGACGTACGACTCGAAGTAGAGAATGCTCTCCAGGTCGCGCAGCGAGATATCGAGCAGATGCCCGATCCTCGAAGGCAGGCCCTTGAAGAACCAGACATGCGAGCACGGCGATGCCAGCTCGATGTGGCCCATGCGCTCGCGGCGCACCTTGCTCACTGTCACCTCGACGCCGCACTTGTCGCAGATCACGCCGCGGTGCTTCATGCGCTTGTACTTGCCGCACAAACACTCCCAATCGGTAACCGGTCCAAAGATGCGGGCGCAGAATAGCCCGTCCCGCTCCGGCTTGAAGGTGCGGTAGTTGATGGTCTCAGGCTTGGTTACTTCGCCGTGCGACCAACTGCGGATCTTTTCAGGAGACGCCAGCATGATGCGGATGGCGTCGAAGTCGGTGATAGGGCTGGTAAGCTCAAACGGGTTCGAACGGAACAAGGCGACCCTCCTTGGCAGGCCTTTTTGCGCCCGCCGCGGTAACTCCCGGGATTCGATTAAGGATCCTTCCTTCCCGGGAAGCGGTGTTTGCCGCTTTCAAGAAGAACCCCTAAAACAGTGGATAGTGGTTAGTGATTAGTGGTTAGCTATTCACTCATCACTAATCCGCGACTGCCGCCACTTCGGGTACAGGCAGCTTCTTGATCAGATCCGCGCGCTTGATCAACTCCACGTCCAGGCACAGCGATTGCAACTCGCGGATCAGTACGTTGAACGACTCCGGAACGCCCGGCTCGATCGCCGCCTCGCCCTTCACGATGGCCTCGTAGATCTTCGTACGGCCATAGACGTCGTCCGACTTTGCCGTCAGCAGTTCCTGCAGGATGTAGGCGGCGCCATATGCTTCCAACGCCCACACTTCCATCTCACCGAAACGCTGTCCGCCGAACTGCGCCTTGCCGCCCAGAGGCTGCTGCGTAATCAGCGAGTACGGTCCGATCGACCGCGCGTGAATCTTGTCGTCCACCAGATGCGACAGCTTGAGCATGTAGATATAGCCCACCGTGACCGGCTGCTCGAACTGCTCACCCGTCATGCCGTCGAACAGCGGCGTTTTGCCCGATGAAGGCAACCCTGCCGAAGCCAGCAGCGCCTTGATCTCGCTCTCCTGCGCGCCGTCGAACACCGCGGTGCCGAACCAGATGCCGCGCTCCATGCCGGCCCCGACGCGAAGCAGCATCTCGTCGTCGAGCTCCAGCAACTGGCGAAGCGTTGCGGTTCCGGCGAACTCCTTCTTCAGCAGTTCACGCGTGTACTCGGCGGTCGTGTTCAGCTTGATCAGGTCGGCAATCTTCTTGCCCAGCGCATGAGCAGCCCAGCCCAGGTGCGTCTCCAGAATCTGGCCCACGTTCATACGCGAAGGCACGCCCAGCGGGTTCAGCACAATCTCCACTGGCGTTCCGTCGGGCAGATACGGCATGTCTTCCTCGGGAAGAATGCGCGCGATTACGCCCTTGTTGCCGTGCCGCCCGGCCATCTTGTCGCCCACCGAGAGCTTGCGCTTCATGGCGACATATACCTTCACCAGCTTGATCACGCCCGGAGGCAGTTCGTCGCCCTTCTGCAGCTTCGCGACTTTTTCATTGGTGATCTTGCGCAGCACTTCGATCTGCCGAGAGGTCATCTCTTCGATCTCGTCGATCTGCTCGTTGACGCGGGGGTCCTTGTCGTTGTAGCGGATGCGCTTCAGGTTCTTGGTCGAGATGCGCTCGATCGTATCGCGATCGAGAATGGCTCCCTTGGTCAAAAGGCGCTTGTTGGTCCGCTCGTCGTGCAGGTCGGCCAACACTTCCTTTTGCCCCAGGATCGCGTCGAGCCGCTTCAGGCGCTCGTCGGTCAGAATGCGGATCTCGTCGCCCAGGTTCTTCTCCAGCTTGGCCACGTACTCGGCCTCGATCAGCTTGGCGCGCTCGTCCTTCTCCTGGCCCTTGCGGCTGAAGATGCGCACGTCCACCACCGTGCCCTCGATGCCCGGAGGGCAGGTCAGCGAAGCGTCGCGCACATCGCCGGCCTTTTCGCCGAAGATGGCCCTGAGCAGCTTTTCTTCCGGCGTCAGTTGCGTTTCGCCCTTCGGCGTCACCTTGCCTACAAGAATGTCGCCGTGCTTGATCTGGGCGCCGATGCGGATCACGCCGCTCTCGTCCAGATCGCGCAGCGCATGCTCGCTCACGTTGGGAATGTCGCGCGTAATCTCTTCAGGTCCCAGCTTCGTGTCGCGCGCCTCGATCTCGAACTCTTCGATGTGGACCGAGGTGTAGTAGTCCTCGCGCACCAGTTTTTCGCTGATCAGGATCGCGTCCTCGAAGTTGTAACCGCGCCACGGCATGAAGGCCACCAGCACGTTGCGTCCCAGCGCCAGCTCGCCCTGCTCCGTGCAAGGTCCGTCGGCGATCACCTGGCCCTTCACCACCCGGTCGCCCTCGCGGACTACCGGCTTCTGGTTGATGCAGGTGTTCTGGTTCGACCGCTTGAACTTGATGAGCTGGTAGATGTCCGAACCCACCTCGCGCGACAACTGCGTGGGATGATGCTCGCCCTCGACGCGCACGATGATGCGCTCGGAGTCGACCGAATCCACTATGCCGTTGCGCTTGGCCAGAATCACGGCGCCCGAGTCGCGCGCCGTCACGCCTTCCATGCCCGTGCCCACCAGGGGCGCCTCGGCCACCAGCAGCGGCACCGACTGGCGCTGCATGTTGGCGCCCATCAGCGCGCGGTTGGCGTCGTCGTGCTCCAGGAACGGAACCAGCGATGCGGCCACCGACACAAGCTGCTTCGGGCTCACGTCGATGTAGTCGACTTCAGTGCGGTTCACCAGCACAAAGTTCCCCTGCCGGCGCGCGTTCACCAGGTCCTCGGTGATTTCGCCTTTATCGTTGAACTCGATATTGGCCTGCGCAATCGTGTGCTTGTCCTCTTCCCATGCCGACAGGTAGAAGCTGAACGGCATATGGTCGATGGCGCGCTTGCCTTCTTTCTTGAGCTTGGCGTTCAGACGCGCCGCCTCGTCCTTCTCGATGTGATCGCCTACGCGTAGGCCGCTTTCCCCGGCATTGAGGATCTCCACAAAGTCGAGAATCCGCGAGTCTTTCACCCTGCGGTAAGGCGACTCGATGAAGCCATATTCGTTGATCCGCGCAAAGCAGCTGAGCGAGCTGATTAGACCGATATTGGGGCCTTCCGGCGTTTCGATCGGGCAGATGCGCCCGTAGTGCGTCGTATGCACGTCGCGCACTTCGAATCCCGCGCGCTCACGGCTCAACCCGCCCGGCCCAAGAGCCGACAGGCGGCGCTTGTGCGTGATCTCCGACAGCGGATTGGTCTGGTCCATGAACTGCGACAACTGCGAAGAACCGAAGAACTCGCGGATGGCCGCCATCACCGGCTTGGCGTTGATCAGGTCGTGCGGCATCGCCGTCGAAAGCTCCTGATACACGCTCATCTTTTCCTTGATGGCGCGCTCCATGCGCACCAGGCCGATGCGGAACTGGTTCTCCATCAACTCGCCGACAGCGCGCACGCGGCGGTTGCCCAGGTGATCGATGTCGTCCACCATGCCGATATTCTTGCGCAGCTTCAGCAGGTAGCGGATGGTCGCGTAGAAATCCTCCGGCGTCAGCGTGCGATGGTCGAGGTGGGTCGCATCCTGGCTCTCGTAGAGCTTGATGTTGAACTTCAACCGGCCCACGCGCGAAAAGTCGTACTTGCGCGCGTCGAAGAACATGCCCTCGAACAGCGCGGTCGCCGTATCCAGCGTCGGCGGGTCGCCCGGCCGCAGCTTGCGGTAGATCTCGATCAGCGCCTCTTCCGGCTTGTGAATCGAGTCGCGCTTCAGCGTGTTGGTAATGATGTTGCCCACGTCGTCGCGATCGGGGAAGAAGACTTCGAAGGTCGTCGCGCCGCTCGACAGCACCTTGTGCAGCCGGTCGGCGGTCAACTCGACGTTGGCCTCCACCACCACTTCGCCCGTGCTCTGGTCAACAACATCGGCCGCCGTCAGCGCGCCATCCAACTCCGCCGCCTCGACCTCGATCTTGTCGATCGCGGCGGTTCGAATCGCCTTCATGGTATGCGGCGTGATCTTGCGTCCGGAGTGTGCAATCTCCTCGCCGTTATGCAGCACGGCATGTGCCGGCTTGGCGCCCACCAGGTGGGTGCTGGCCTTCACATCAGGCGGCACCGCCCATTGCAGCTTGCCGTCGGCAATGTGCAGCCGGTCCACGGTGTAGAAGGTCTTCAGTATCTCTTCGTCCGAGCGCAGCCCCAGAGCGCGCAGGAAGATCGTTCCCAGGAACTTCCGCTTGCGGTCGATGCGCACATAGAGCGTGTTCTTCTGGTCGTACTCGAACTCCACCCACGAACCGCGATAGGGAATGATTTTGCCCAGAAAGTAGGTGCGGTTGTTCGCCGTCTCAAAGAAGACGCCGGGCGAGCGGTGCAGTTGCGAAACGATTACGCGCTCGGTCCCGTTCACGATGAACGTGCCGTTCGGCGTCATCAAGGGAATGTCGCCGAAGAAGACCTCCTGCTCCTTGATGTCCTTGATCGACTTGTTCCCCGTCTCCGGGTCCTTGTCGTAGATCGTCAGGCGCACCGTCACCTTCAACGGAGCGGAGAAGGTCATGCCGCGCTCCTCGCACTCCTGCTGGTCGTACTTCAACTGCAGGCTCACAGGGTCGCCGCACTTGTTGCAGAAGTCGGGCGTGTTCTTGTTGTACGTGCCGCACTTCTGGCAGAGCACATCGCCGGGCAGGAACGGATCGGTGATCACCATCGACCCGCAATGCACGCAGGCCGTGCGCAAGTGATGCAGCCCCTTCAAGTGGCCGCACTTGCACTCCCAGTTGCCGATCGAGAAGTCCACAAAGTCCAGTTGCGAGATGCCGCGGAAGTCGGTGATCGGGAAAACCGACACAAACACCGACTGCAACCCCGAGTCGTCCCGCTCGTTGGGCAGCTTGTCCATTTGCAGGAAACGCTCGTAGGACTTGCGCTGAACTTCAATCAGGTTGGGAATCTGGGTTGCGGTGGGAATCTTCGAAAAATCGAGCCGGCTGCGAATCGCGCGCTTCTCGTTGGGCATGTTCACTCCTGAGGCTCGTTGCTCCAGCGCCGCCACCGCCAATTGTGGCCGGACTGGTCCAGCGCCCGAGTCTCGCGGCGCCGGCTGATTACGGTAAGTGATTCGAAAACCTTCATTGGCGGACCGCGAAGATCCGGCCCACATCCATGCGCTACCGGCACACTTGAAGGCGAGCCCCTCAGGCGTTCCGGAACAAACAGGCCAGGCTGGTTCCAATAAAGTCGAGTGAATCCCGCTCGGCGGGCATTGCCGGACATCCGGCACTTGCGCTAGACTGCGCTCAATCGGAGGAAGCTGTTCCAGTGGATTAACCCAAAGACTGGGAAAATCCGCCGAGGGAGATATTGCGTTCAGGGCAGGTGGTTGCTCAAAAAATCTTTTTGCCTGCTGTGGCAGGGAGACACGAAATGCCCGTAAGGACGCAATGCCTCACGAGCGCGGCCCTATGCCTGTGCTCCCATCCGAATTTGCTTGCCCTGAATTCGCCGATCCCAAAACTCGCTTCAACCGCTCGCTCGCCAGCCACTCGACCCTCGTCAACGGATTTCTGGCCTGACTCCAGATAAGCCATTGACCCTAAGGCACTTAACTACCGCTGTGTGTTCGCCGCCAACAGGCTTGGCTTTGCCCTTGACCACGAACGCTAGCGTGCCAATCCACGACTCCCAAAGACGCGCTGCCCGGCTCCGCTCCATTCCCTCGAAAAGCCGGAATGAGCCGAAAAGACGCGCAACGAATATCGTAACGCGTCCCGGCCGCTCTTGCAAGTCCCGTACGGGCGACTCGACCCGGTAACTCGATCTCGCTACTTGATCTCGATCGTCGCGATGCCTTCGAACTTCTTCCGGATCGCCTCGGCCTCGTCCTTGGTCGCGCTCTCCTTGATCGGCTTGGGCGCACCATCGACCAGGTCCTTGGCTTCCTTCAGGCCGAGCGAGGTAACTTCCCGCACTGCCTTGATGGTGTTGATCTTATTGGCGCCGAAGTCCTTCAGGATCACCGCAAACTCGGTCTTCTCCTCAACCACAGGAGCCGCCGCGCCGCCGCCCGCCGCCACCGCAACCGGGGCCGCTGCCGCTGCCGATACGCCAAGCCGCTCTTCCAGCTTCTTCACCAAAGCCGATGCTTCCAGCAGGCTCAGGCCTACAATCTGCTCTTCCAACTGTGCTAGATCCGCCATTGTCTTCTCCATTCACAACCGTTTGAATTTGATGTTCCCGGCCGCCAAACCAAACTGGAAGTTTCCGATGCGCCAGACCCGCGCCCTTCCCGAATGCCCTGCGGCCAAATCTTGGTTTCGAGTTCGTAGTTCTTAGTTCACAGTTCGCAGCCCCGAAACTGCGAACTGCTGCCCTCAGGCAGCCGCAAACTTTTCCTTCTCCACACCCTGGCCCAGCACCACTGCCAGATCGCGGCCCGTGGCGTTCAGCACCGTGGCCAAACGCTGTGCCGGCGAATTGATCAGGAACAGCAGCTTCGAGAACAGCTCTTCCTTGCCCGGCATGGTCGCCAGAGCCTTCACTTCGTTCACATCCAGCAGCTTGCCGTCCACAATGCCCAGCTTGAACTGGAACTGCGCGTTCTCCCCCGCCCATTTCGCGAACACCTTGGCCAGCGCCACCGGGTCGCCCGAGGTGAAGGCCACCGAGTTCACGCCCTTCAGGCCCTTCAGCGCCGCCTCAACCGGAGTGCCCTGGGCGGAAACCGCCGCCAGCTTGTTCTTCACCACGCGGTACTTGCCGCCGACTTCGCGGATCACCTTGCGCAGCTCGTAATCCTTGGCCACGGTCAGCTTTGCAAAAGTACCGATAATCGCCGTCGTCGAGCCTTGCAGCTCGCCCGCCAGCAGCTTGACCTTCTCCGTCTTCTTCGCTCTAGAAATTGCCATTGTCTTCGCTCCGCTACGACAGCGAACAGTGATTAGTGGTTAGTGGTTAGATTTCCTGAACCCACTGCTCAGCTTTCACTATCCCTGCCCCGCGCCTTCAATCGGCGCCCTCAGAATTCTGCCTGTTTCTCCGGCCAGCCCGTCAGTGTCGGGTCATCAGCACTTACCGACCACTGACCACTAACCACTAACCACTGTTTTTAGTGCTTGCCCGCCGCGTCCGCAACCGCCGAATCCAGCGGAACTCCAGGACCCATCGTCGAGCTCAGCGTGAGGCTCTTGATGTACTTGCCCTTGGCCGCAGAAGGCTTGGCGCGCACAATCGAGGAAATCACCGTGGTCGCATTGTCGATCAGCTTCTGAGGCTCAAAGCTCAGCTTGCCCACCGGCACATGCACCAGGCTGGTCTTGTCGGCCCGGAACTCCACCTTGCCGGCCTTGATCTCCTTCACCGCCGCGGCCACATCCATGGTCACTGTGCCGGTCTTGGGATTGGGCATCAGGCCCTTCGGTCCCAGCACCTTGCCCAGGCGTCCCACGACCTTCATCATGTCCGGCGTGGCGATCAGCGCGTCGAAGGCGGTCCAATTTTCCTTCTGGATCTTCTCCACCATCTCCTCGCCTCCCACAAAATCGGCGCCGGCTTCGGTGGCTTCCTTCTGGCGGTCGCCGGAGGCAATCACGGCGACAGTCTTGGTCTTGCCCAGCCCATGCGGAAGAACCACGGTTCCGCGCACCATCTGGTCGGCGTGGCGCGTGTCCACACCCAGGCGCATCGTCAGGTCGACGGTCTCGTCGAACTTGGCGTACTTGACCTGCTTGAGCAGCCCCACGGCCTCAGGCAGCGGATACGCCGGCTTGGTCACAGCCGCGCGCGCCTTCACAATGTTCTTGCTGAGTTTTCTCATCCATCCCTCGTCTCCCACCGCTTCTGCTAGCCCGCCAGTGGCGGAAACCCGGACCTCCCAACTTGCTGCCGGAGGTTCAAACAGGCTCAGAAACCGTGGTGCTTATGACTGTCCTGGGATTTCCCTTGGACACATCTTTGAATCATAGCGAAACGGTCCCCGAATTGCAAACTGGACTCTCTTCCAACACAAGATGAGCCTGAAGGGGGAGTTTGATTCCAATACAAGATGAGCCTGAAGGGCCGGTCATGCTGGGTAGTGAACATCCGCATGGATTTAGCAGAGA
>Ga0182030_10010461_pt1 | contig 18838 bp, 16 predicted proteins | sample 812S3MmetaG_FD_121299 | JGI IMG/M metagenome (GOLD analysis project Ga0182030, IMG submission 121299) | Permafrost microbial communities from Stordalen Mire, Sweden - 812S3M metaG (Illumina Assembly) | ecosystem: Environmental > Terrestrial > Soil > Wetlands > Permafrost | place: Sweden...
GCGCGGCGCGCGGGATCGGCATAAATCAACGCACTCGCCAGACGACCGTAAAGCTGGGCTTCCGCTTCCGTGATGTCGAGCTGATGCAAGGTCACCTGGCTGTGCGTCCACGCGAGATCAAAGACGCGGTCGGTCATGCGGGAACTTTGATATTTTTCCACCTGCGCGAGCGCGGTTTCGCGGCTTTCGGTCACGCCGACAACCAAGTCAATAATGGCGGTTCCATACGGTGGCAAAGTGACCGTGCGGCGCAGAGCAATGATCGGATCAAGCACCGAACCGACCGTGTTGGACAGCGGCGAAATCGTTTGCATCGCCGCCGGATTGGCGAGGCTGCCGCCGCGACCAACAAAGCGGGAACGGTCGGTCTCGCAGGAAATTTCGCCCTGGCCATCGCCCTGGACTTGCATCAGATGGAGCAACCACGGCGGCTTTTCGGCTTCAGACCGGGCGCGGCGCGTGCAGAGAATGGCGGAAGATTTGCGGGCGAATTCCGTTTGCACGAAGAGATTACTGAACGCCGGATGCGCTGCGTCCGCGTCCTGCTTGGCGAGCACCACTTCGGAGTAACTCGTCAGTTCGACCTGACGCGTCACAGGTGAGCGGTTGGTAATGGTGATGCGCCGCAGCTCCACGTCGTCTTCCGGCGAGACGCTAATCTCGGTGTGAACTTCAATGCCCGCATGACGATGACGAAACTCCGCACGCGCCTGGGTGAAGATCGCTTCGTAGCCTTTCGTCAGTTTCAAGGTCGGTTGATAAGCGGTGGACCAAAACTCGCCGGTGCCCACGTCGCGCAGATAGATAAACATTCCCCAGCAATCGCGCGTGGCATCTTCGCGCCAGCGGGTGACTGCCAGTTCGCGCCAGCGACTATAGCCGCCGCCCGCGCTGCTGATGACGACATGATAACGGCCATTGGACAGGAGATGAACCTCCGGTGCTGGCGGCGTGGGATTCGTGAAAACGCGCATCACACTTTCGCCTTCGCCGGAAGGCAGGCGTGATTCCTCCATTTTTAAATCGTCAATGAGCACGCTCGCAGCGGTTTTGGGCACGCGCTCCTGCAATAGCAAGTCCGCCGCCTTGAGCAATGGACAGGCCATGAAACGCCGTTGCATCGGGCAGTCGTGCAATATATTTAACAGCGCAAGCAGGCTCATGCCTTGATGATGCGCCATGAAGGATTTGATCGTTACGCTCGTCTCATCCGGCGGCAGGCGGGCTGGCGTATAATCCACTGCTTCATGAAAACCATAAACGCCGGCGCGTCCCTCGGCGGCGAGCCGCTGTAGATTTTCGCACGCCTCCACCGGCGACACCATCAGGGCCATCGCCGTCGCGTAAGGCGCGATCACCAAATCTTCGGCCAGCCCACGTTTCAAGCCGAGGCCGGGGACGCCGAAGGCTCGGTATTGGTAGTTCAATTGAACGTCAGTGCGATTGTAGCCTGATTCGGAAATGCCCCATGGCACGCCGTGTAATTTTCCATATTCGATTTGCTGCTGCACCGCTACGCGGCAGGTGTGGTCAAGCAAGGTATTCTCATAATTAGGCATGACCAGCAGCGGCATCAGATATTCGAACATCGAGCCGCTCCACGAAACGAGAATCGGTTCGCCATGCGAGGCGACGAGCAGCCGACCTATCGAGAACCAATGATCTTGCGGCACCTGCCCCAAGGCGATGGCAACGTAACTGCACAAACGCGCCTCCGAAGCCAGCAGATCATAAAAACCGGTGTCGAACCGGCGTTCGGTGACGTTGTAGCCGGTGGAAAATAAATCCCGCGCGGCGTTGAATAAAAAAGCAAAATCCATCGCGGCCAATTCGTCGCATTGCTTCGCCAAGGCTTCGAGCGCAAGCATCCGCTGGCGGGCATGGTCACTGGCTTCACGCAGGCAAAGTGCGAGTGCGGCGAAGTCATTGCCGGCATCCAGCATCGGAACAAGCGATTGATCCAGCATTGAGACTTCACGCAACGTGAGGGCTTGTTCGAGTTGGGCGACTTTTTCATCCAGCTTGGTGGCCGCCGACATGGGCAGGCTCAGGTCATTTTCCGTTGTTAGCTTTCCACATTTTGTTTTTGTGATTGGGGCGTGCTCAGGTCGGCTGCTGGGAATTGAGGAAGGCAAAGCCAGCCAAGGCGCGAGGAATCGCAATTCTTCCAAATGTGCCTCGCAATCGCGCTTCAATACTTGCGCCCACCGGCTGGTTTCTTTCTCTGCACCCGCCAATGCCGTCGCGATTTTGGCCGCCTTGCCCAGGGCACTTTCCAACCCGGCAAAGGCGGCGCGCGGGCCGTCAGATGCTGGCTCAAATTCTGAGTTTAGTTCAGCGAGCAGTTGATTTTCGGGAGCCAAGTCCTGAAGAACTTTTAGCGTGTCGCGCAGGCCGGCAAAAATCTGGGGCGTGAAAATCTTTTCGTCGGCTTGTTCCCGCAAACCGGCCGCGAGAGTCAGCAGATGGCCGGCGAGGTTGCCGCTGTCCACGCTGGAAATGTAAAGTGGGAGCAGCGGTTTGAGCGTGCGCGTTTCATACCAGTTGTAAAAATGCCCGCGATGCCGGTCGAGCCGCTGCATCGTGGCGAGCGTGGCTTGCGTGCGCTCAATCAAACCGCCCACCGAAAGATAGCCGAAATCATGCGCGGCCAGATTGGCCAACAGTGCGAGGCCCATATTCGTGGGCGACGTGCGCGTGGCAATCGTCGGGGCGGGAATTTCCTGAAAATTATCCGGCGGCAGCCAGTTCTCCAACGCGCCGACAAACGTGTCGAAGAAATGCCACGTCATGCGCGCGGTGCGGCGGAGAAATGCCAACTGCTCGGACGTCAGACCGGGGGTCGCCGATTCAATGGGCTGGCTGATCCACCAGGCAATCCAAGGTGCCCCCAGCCAGACCAGCAGGAGCGGCAGCGCAAAGAAAAGTTGAGCCGGCTGCCGGATAATGAGAAATAACCCGGTCGCCAGCGCAATACCCGGCGCAATCCACATGGTCGCATAAAAGTCGGCGAGGTCGGCGCGCGTGGTGCGTTCGGAGTCGCTCGACGTTTGCCATTCGAGGAGGCGTTTGTGGGTTACCAGCAGCCGCACCAGCGTTCTGCCGATGGCGTCCAAGCTGACGAATGCGTCGTATGCCAGAAAGGCCAGGGTTAGAAAAATCTGACCGAGCTGCCGCGCGCCCGAACCCGCCACTTCGCGCAAATGCATCGCCCACGGCAAATCATGCGGCTTACGCAAGACACTGACCAAGGCGGCCAGCAATCCGGGCAGCGCGATGATTCCCATCACCACCAGAAAGCCAATTCCGCTGAGTTCGGGCACGAGCAGCCAACTGCCGAGCAACATAAGCAGCAGCGCAATGGGAACGAGGCTGCGCCGCAAATTATCGAATATCTTCCATTGAGACAGCACCGATAGTGGATTGGCAATGCGCTGGGCATCCGCACCCGGAACGCGCGGTAAAAGCCATTGGGTGATCTGCCAGTCGCCGCGAATCCAGCGGTAACGCCGGTCAATGTCCACGTTGTAGCGCGAGGGAAATTCTTCGTATAATTCCACGTCGCAAACGAGGGCGGAGCGTGCGTGACACGCTTCCAACAAATCGTGGCTGAGAACAGTGTTCTCTGGAAAGCGTCCGGCCATGGCGCGCTGGAAGGCATCCACATCGTAAATGCCTTTGCCGATAAACGAGCCTTCGCGAAACACATCCTGATAGACATCGGACACTTCCCGTGTGTAAGGATCAATGCCCGCGTCGCCGGCAAACAGCCGGACAAACCACGAACGCCGCGCGCTCGGCAGACTCACGCCGACGCGTGGCTGGAGAATGCTGTAGCCTTCGCGAACAATGCCGCGCTCGGCGTCGAACACTGGACGGTTCAACGGATGCGCCATCGTGCCGACGAGTTTCCGCGCGGCTTCGCGGGGCAACTGGGTGTCGGTGTCGAGCGTGATGACATACTTGATTTCCGGCAGGATGGCCGTCGCACCGATGATTTCAGAAAAACTGTCGCGCGCACCGCCGCGCAGGAGCGCGTTGAACTCCATGAGCTTTCCCCGCTTGCGCTCGTAGCCCATCCACAAACCTTCGCCGGCGTTCCAGCGCCGCGGGCGATGAAATAGAAAAAAACGATTTTGGCCGGTGGACGAATATTTTTTGTTTAACAACTCGATTCCGGCCCGGGCGCGCTGAAGTAACATTTCATCTCCTGGTAGAATCTCCGCCGGTGCGTCGCGGAAATCCGTCAATAGGGCGAAGTGAAGATGGTCATCCCGGCTCGCGAGATGATGAATCTCCAAGGTTTCGATCAGGCGATCGACGCCAGTCACGCTGGTGAGCAGCGTGGGCACGACCACCATCGTCCGGCAATCTTCCGGGATGCCGGCGGAAAAGTCCAGGCGCGGAAGCAGGCAGGGTTTGACCAGCAGCGTGGACAGCCAGTTTATTAACGCCACCGCCAGTTGGCTCGCGCACAGCAGGAAAACCAGCGTGAAGAAAACGAGTTTCCAACCTTGCAGTTCCAGCGCCAATGATTGCCTTACAAACCAGAACGTGGCCAGCAGAGTTAACCCTCCAATCCCGCCCGCATAAAACAACAGCGGAAGGCGATGAATGCTTCGCTCAATGAAAGTTTGCCATGGTAATTTAACTTTTATCAGGCGCGCCAGCTGGGCCTGCCCCTGGTCGATGAGGTAAAAGCCCACATGGGCGGTCCGGTCGCCGAGACCTTTTTGCCGGACGCTGGCGGCGGCTAGTTGGATAGCATGCTGAACTACTTCCGCTTCCGAAAGCTGGCTGTTCCGGGCCAAAAACTCAATCGCATGACGGTAGCGGTCGCGCGTGGCAAAATCCATCGCGCCATAGACGTTGGCCGGGTCGGAATGCAAAGTCGCCTCAACTAGGCTGAGGTTTTCCACGAACTCCTTCCAGTCCATGGCGCTTAAGAAACGAAGACTGGTAATGCTGTGGCTGACGGAAACCTGGTCAGCCGCCTGATTTTGACTTTCCAATTGAACGAGTTGTTCGATGGACAAACCTTGTTGACCCAGCCGCTGCTCGAGCCAGCCGCGGGCCAGATGCAGCACCGGACTTTGTCGCGACAAGCGCTGGCAAAATTCCGCCACGAACGAACTGGACAACGGCAGCTCGGATTTCGCCATGTCAGCGACCACTATGACGAGATGTGATGGATCTTGCTCCGCCATTTCCTGCAAACGGTTCACCCACAAATCCGCTAGGTCGCGATCCGCCCGGGCGAGGTTCAGCCGGGTGGTGACGCGCTGAAGATTTTCAATCAAGCCCAGACGCAACATGATCGGAATGGCCCACAGTTCTCCCAGTTTCAAGGAATGCACTGTTTGGTAAGCGGCGATGAAGGCGCTCAACGGTTCCGCATCAATCTGGGCATCCACATGCGAGATCAATTCGAGCACGATGTCATAGACGCGCGGCAGTCCGGCGGAAGGACCATTCAAAAGGCGGGGCAACTCCTGACTGTAGCCACTAGGCAAATGCCGTTTGGCCATTTGGATTTGCTCCTCGATCAGGTAAAAGTTGTCGAGCAGCCATTCGGCAGCAGGGGTAATGCGGCGGGACTGATCCACGGCGATGCTCGCCCGGTTGAAAGTTCTGAGAATGTCCTCGTTTTGTCCTAGACGACTCAACAGCCAGTTGGAACCCCGCCTAGTGACGACCGTCTGACTGGCCGCGAGCGTCCGGGCATGGCGTGCAAGTTGTTCAACGCTGAACAACTCGGCTCGCAAGGGCGGCTCGTTCGCGCCAGCGCGCGGGCATGCTATCTCGGCCATCCATTTGTGAAAGCGCAGTGGCAGTAGTTGCATGTTCTTGGGGAATAACTATTCAACGTTTGTTATGATATAAATGACTTTAAGAAGACTTCATCGCATTGCCGGGCCAGCGCAAAATCCTTTTCCGTGATTCCCCCTTCGCCTTGCGTAGTGAGCGTCAACGTCACCTGGTCAAACTTAATATCAATTTCCGGATAATGATTGATTTTTTGCGCATCCAACGCTATGCGATTGACGAAAGCAAGACTGTTCAGAAATCCATCAAACAAATAGGTGCGGCCAATGGTTTTTGACCGTTGCGACCAGTTTGTGACGGCTTTAAAGCTGGCCTTGATTTGTTTGGGAGTTAAGATTGCCATAATATCAAATATTCTCGTTTCCTGCTTTAGCCACGTCTTACCGACGCCGGCAAATCAGCCTTGTCAGCTCACGCTCGCCCAGATACGGTGTTGCGATTGAATTTGTTGTCGCCATGTTACGCAAAGACTCATTCTTTCCTATGGGGTGAAACCCGGTCATCAATCACGGGCAGTTCGATTCTGGGAGCGGAGTCGTAGACCGCTATTTCTCCCTGAATGTCCTGTGCTGGGAATGCGCGTCAGAAATGATTTTGAGTTATTCAGGAAGTTTTTGATTGGGGGCATCCATTCACATCATCCCAGTTGAGACATCATTAGAGCAGATTCATCACTACCGCGCGCGGGACTCCGGCCCGATTGAGGTGACCAACTGAATCCCGCTAACGATGGCTGGTTACCCTGCAATTTTCTCCCGTTGCCATTCTGCAGATCATCCGGTGTCTGTATGATCTCCGAACGTCGGCCCATGAGGATCGCTTCAGATGTAAATAGGGTTTTCATAAATTTGGGTGCTCGTCTTATTCGGCTGGCTGGTTTAGCGGCGGAGCAACATCACCATGACGATGATCAGCAGCAGCCCGTCGGAGCCACCGCCAATGTAAAATGCACAGGCAAGAACCGGCACGAATAAATAGGAGGTTCATTGTATATTTTTTGTCTTTGATGGAATTGATTTCACCGTCGCATTACTGTGTAACCTTAATCTGTCAGCTAAACTTCAGCCATGGGGTGTTACCCGACTATGGAAAAATATTCGGACGGTTGTCCATTGCCCTGGCAAGTGGCATTAAATGATCGCAGGCATGCGCTTAGTTCAAGGATGAAAGCGGTCAACGACATTTCCCTGAGCGACGGGACGATGACCCTGGTAATCACAAAATGGACGTCCGAATGGCCAGTGGCACTCGGAGAACTGAATTGAAGCCGCCATGGGGATTGGCCGCGCGCTGATCCGCCTCCGGGTCCTCAATCCACTGGCCATCCACGACGAGACGATATTCATATTCGCCGGCGCGGAGCATCAGACGGATAACCCATTCTCCGTCTTTGGTCTTTGTCAGTGGAGTGGACTTTGGACACCAGTCATTAAATTCGCCGGCCACGTTTACTTGACTGGCGGTCGGCGAGACAAATTCGAGCACTACCTCCTGCTCCTCCAAAGCGGGAAATCGCTCCTCCATTGGCTGATTTACAGTGGCTGGATTGACCTCCTTGACCGCGACCGTTGATTGCTGCGTGGTGTTCAAAGCAATGAATCACTATGTTGTTTAACCTCTATTTCTTCATCGCCGTGATATGCTCCAAATGCATCTGCACCACCGGAATGGATTTATCCACGAAACTCTTGATGTCGGCATCGGCTGTGGCTGCCGATTCAGCTTTGAATTCCTTGGCATCCATTTTGTGGTCTTTGACCATGGCGGCAATATAAGCCTCATCAAAAACCGAACCGCTTAAGGCGGCCATTTTATCAACCATCTTTTGATGTTTCGCATCCAAGCTATCAGGCAGCGTCACGTCTTTTTGAGCCGCCAGCGTTTTCAGGTCTGCGTTGATGGCCGAATGGTCCTTCACCATCATCTGACCAAACTCTTTGACATCGGCGCGTGTGCCGTTCTGGGCAGCGAGTTCGCCTAGCCTCACCTCAGTCAGGCCGCCTTGGGCGGCGGCGAGAATAAAATCTTTGTCTGCCTTGGAGTCCGGCGTGGCCGCAGAGGCCGGTGAAACTATAAGTCCCACCGACACTAGAGCCAAGCCGAGCGTGGCGGATATTGAATTTGTTTTCATAAATAACTAGTTGGTAAATTTTTAGACGCAGCGGCAGGATACCCGGCTGGCTGGCTGCGTAGTATGGGGTGTTCACCCCATGTTTATGAAATGGCGAATTCCGCTAGAGTGGGCCATGTTCATCATTGGACTCGGCACGGCGGCTCCATCGCAACGTCATACGCAGCGCGAGGTTTGGGAAGCAATTCAACAATGGGCGAAATACCAGCAATTCAAACCGCGCTCCAAAGCCATCCTCAAAAAAGTCCTTTGCGGCGACAATGGTATTGAAACGCGGCATCTGGCTTTGGCCACTCTTGCAGACATATTCGACTCCACACCGGACGAACTACAAGCCCGCTTCACCGCTCACGCACCGGCCCTGGCGGTCGAAGCTGCGCGGAGTGCCTTGAAAAATGCAGGTTGCGCGCCGGAAGAGATTGACGCCGTGCTCATCAGCACCTGCACCGGCTATCTGTGTCCGGGCCTGACCAGCTATGTCAGCGAACAACTTGGTCTGCGCCCAAATATTTTTGCCCTCGACCTTGTCGGCCAAGGCTGCGGCGCGGCCCTGCCAAATCTGCGCGCTGGCGAGGCGATTCTTGCCTCCGGGCGCGCCAAAAAAATTCTCTCCATCTGTGTCGAAGTTTGCAGCGCGGCTTTTTTTATGGATGACGACCCCGGCGTTTTGATCAGCGCGTGCTTGTTTGCCGATGGCGCGGGCGCGGCTGTTCTTGCCAATGAACCGCTGCCCGCCCGCCGCCGCGTTGAATGGAAATTCACCGACTCGCGCCTCGTTCCCGCCGAACGCGACGCGCTCCGTTTTGGTCACCAGAATGGCATGTTGCGGAACATTCTCTTACCGCAGGTTCCGCAGATCGCCGGCGAACTAGCAGGAAAATTATTTTCCGAATCTCTCGTTGCCGCCGGCGTGCGGCGCGAACAAATCACCGGCTGGATTCTGCATACCGGCGGACGCGAAGTGATTCTTGCCCTGCGCGACAAACTTAAACTCAGCGCGGATGACGTGCGGCACAGTTGCGCCGTGCTGCGCGAATTCGGCAACATCAGCAGCCCCACCGTTTATTTCGTTCTCGACCGCGCCTTGAACGACTCTGTTCCCGATGGCCTCTGGTGGATGTCCGCGTTCGGTGCGGGCTTCAGTTGCCACGGCGCATTTTTGGAAGTGAGTGCGGCGTGAAGCGGATCGTCCAACCCGAACTCCTCGATACGCTACCGGCCCGCGATCCGCGCGCCGTTCGCTCGCGCCGGGATTTGCGCCGGGTGAACGGCTGGATGCGCCAGCACGCCATGATGGCCAATGCGCTGCAAACGGCGTTGCCCCACCACCCGCCGAGACACATCACCGAACTCGGCGCAGGCGATGGAAATTTTCTCCTCCGGGTCGCGCAAATAATTTCGCCACGATGGCCGGACGTAAAGGTCGCGCTGCCCGATCTGCAAAAATGTGTTTCCGCCGAAACGCTCGCGGCCTTCGCCGCGCTGGGCTGGCCGGCGGAAACCATCGTAGCCGACGTTTTCGACTGGCTGCACACTTTCGACGCGGGCGAAGTCGTCATCGCCAATTTGTTTTTACATCATTTCGAGGCCGCCCGGCTGACGGAACTGCTCCGCCTGATTTCGCAACGCGCAAAATTATTCATCGCCCTCGAACCACGCCGCGCGGCCTGGCCGCTATTTTGCAGCCGGTTGTTGTGGGCCATCGGTTGCAACGACGTCACGCGCCACGACGCCGTGGTCAGCGTGCGCGCGGGTTTTTCCGGCACCGAACTATCCGCGCTTTGGCCGGACAAACAAAACTGGCAGCTTACAGAACAGCCCATCGGGGCTTTCAGCCACCTTTTCATCGCGCAAAAAATTGGTTGAATTATGGCCGAGGTAAAACCCATCACGATTGTCGGCGGCGGTTTGGCCGGCTTGACGCTCGGCATCGCGCTGCGGCAACGCGAAGTGCCGGTGACGATTTGCGAAGCGGGAAATTATCCACGTCATCGCGTCTGCGGCGAATTCATCAGCGGTCGCGGTCAGACCACGCTCGCGCGGCTGGGACTGCGTGAATTGATTGACCGGGCTGGGGCCGTCAGCGCGCGGACCACCGCATTTTTTTCGACTACCAAATCAACCGCGCCGCGCCCGCTGCCATCAGCGGCCTTATGCCTTTCGCGTTTCACGCTGGACGCCGCGCTGGCGAAAAAATTCCAGGAAATTGGCGGCGAATTTCACGAAAGTGACCGCTTCGTCGGGAATTTTGATGAAGGCATCGTCCGCGCCACCGGCCGCCGCATCCAGACGGAAGCCGGCGGCTCACGTTGGTTCGGCCTGAAAATTCATGCCCGAAATGTTCCGCTGGCCGCCGATCTGGAAATGCACGTTTCACCGCGCGGCTACGTCGGTTTGTGCAAGATCAATGGCGGCGAAGTGAACGTCTGCGGCCTATTCCGCAAAACTGCCGGCGAGAATGTTGAGGCAAAGAACCGTTACGAACTGTTGCGCGGCCAGCCTGATTCACCTTTGCGCCAGCGGTTCGCCCATGCGGAGTACGATGAAAATTCCTTTTGCGCCGTCGCCGGACTTTCGATGCCGCCGCAACCGGCCGCCGCGCGCGTCGAGATTTGTGTGGGTGACGCTATCACCATGATTCCTCCGATCACCGGCAATGGCATGTCCATGGCGTTTGAGTCGGCGGAGTTGGCAGTTGCGCCGCTCGTGGCGTGGAGCCGGGGGGAATCTTTATGGCATGAAGCCCGGGAAAAAATCGTGCGGGATTGCGACTCCGTGTTTGCACGCCGCCTCGCATGGGCAAAATGGCTGCAACGAATCATCCTCATGCCTGCGTTGCAAAACCCGCTTGTCACGCTCGCCGCCCGCAACGACTGGTTTTGGCGGCTGGCGTTTGCGCGCACGCGGTGATTATCATCGAATAATTATGCCCGCTCCCAAAAATCCGGCGCTGCAATGGCTCTGCACGGGCTGGGAAATTTTTCCAGTCCGACGTGCTGGTTTCGCAAATGGCGGCCCGAAGTTTGTATCATCACCTGTTGAAAGCGGGCGTGAAGATTTACAAATATCAGCCGCAGATCCTGCACGCCAAACTGATTCTTGCCGATGTCAAAACCTATGTCGGCTCGTCCAATTTCGACATCCGCAGCCTCAATTTGAATTACGAACTGATGTTGCGGTTCACAGACAAAACAGCCATCGCCGAAGCCCAGGAAATGGAGGCGTGTGCGGCCAATCCCGGCGCGCGAATTTTAGGGGGACGGCGGACAATTCTCCTTCTCTCGCTAGGCGCATTACATTGAGACGAGACGCAGTGGGAACAAAGTAGGGTTACACCCCATAGAGAGATTCAACCCCGTTGACTAAAGTAGCCCCATGAAATGCAGCACATACTTCTCTTATGATCCGCGCATACTTAATACAAGCGAAAAAAAACAGGTTTTCATTGGCTTTGTCCTTGCAGTGGTATTTATGGCTGCGCCGCGCATGTTGCTGGCGGCAGGGCCGGCGCCAGTTAATTTAGGATCGGCTGCTCATTTCACAATTCTAGCCGGGGCAACGATCACCACCACCGGCGGGGGCGTCATAAATGGCGATGTCGGGGCGAGTCCGATCACCGGGGCAGCCATCCACTTAACCCAAGCCCAAGTGAACGGGACTATCTATACAGTGGATGCCGCCGGGCCGGCCGGTTCGGTGAAAGCTCCGGCCATGTTAACCACGGCCAAAGGCGATTTGACCACGGCGTTCAATGACGCCGCTGGACGATTGCCCGCACCTACGGGTCCTTTCCTGAATCCAGAACTGGTTCCCGGATCCGGGAATTTCGGTGGGATGACTCTCGTCCCCGGCCTCTACAAATTCACGGGCACGGCGGCGGCATCGGGAGCGGACGTCACCCTCACGGGTGGTCCAAATGATGTCTGGATTTTTCAGATCGCCGCCGATCTGCAATTGGGCACCTCGGTGCATGTCATTCTGGCTGGCGGCGCCCAGGCCAGAAACATTTTCTGGCAGGTAGGCACTTCTGCGGTTATTGGAACCTTCGCCGTGTTCAAGGGAACCATCATAGCGGATCAAGCCATCACGATAAATACCACCAGCGCGATGGACGGCCGAGCCTTGGCCTTCACTGCCGGGGTTACCTTCAACGGCAATGTCGGCGAACTGCCAACGCCGACGGCTCCCGTATTTGCCAGCATCGTCAGAACGACCACCAACTCCGTGGTCGTCCTCAACTCAACGCCGTTTTTTCTCGTGACACTGGAATCCAGTCCGGGCTTGTCGCCTCCGAGCTGGACGATGATCGCCACAAATACCCCGGTCGCCAGCCCCTGGACATTCACCGACACCAACGCAACGCCCACGGTGACTCAACGCTTTTATCGGGCGTTTATCACCATCCCATAATTGACTCCGCATAAGGTTGAACCTATGGAAGCAAAGCAGGGTAATACCCCATAGCGAAGTGCAACCAGCTTGACTAAAATCGTATTATGAAACACATCGCGTTCGCCAATCACTATTTACGCATACTTAAAATAAGCGGAACGAAGCAGATTTTCATTGGCCTTATTCTTGCAGTGGCTTTTATGGCCGCGCCCCGGACGTTGCTGGCGGCGGGGCCGGCACCAGTCAATTTAAGATCGGCCGCCCATTTCACGATTCTGGCCACGTCCACGACCACGACCACCGGTGGCGGCACTATTAATGGGGATGTCGGGTTATCTCCGGTGGGTTCGCAGGGAATCCCGCCGGCAAAGATCAACGGGACGATCTACAACGGCGACCCGAACGGGGTTGCCGCTCAGGCCCAACTCGACTTGACCGCCGCGATTATCGCCGCCAGCCCGGCTCAACTTCCCGGAGGTATAAATGCCGGCGCCGAACTCGGCGGCAAAACCCTGGTCGCTGGCGTCTATCAATCCCCGTCAGGCTCGTATGGCATAACCGGGGATCTCACGCTCTTTGGTGGTCCGGATGATGTCTGGGTTTTCCAGATGGCAAGCACACTCACCGTGGCCGTCAGCGGGAGAGTCATCTTGACCGGCGGTGCCCAGGCCAGAAATATTTTCTGGCAGGTCGGCAGTTCAGCGACCCTAGGCACCTCCTCGGTCTTCAAGGGAACCATCATGGCGTATGCCTCCATCACGATGAATGCCAGTTCAACCTTGGACGGCCGGGCCTTGGCACAGAATGGAGCGGTTACCTTCAACGGCGATGGCGGCAGTCTGTCAATCCCGGCGGCCCCCCTATTTATCGGCATCGCCAGAACGCGCACCAACGCGACCGTCGTCCTCAATACCTCGCCGTATTTTCTGGTGACACTGCAATCCAATCCAAACCTGTCCCCCACAAACTGGACGACGATGGTCACAAACTATCCGGCCACCAACCTTTGGACGTTCACCGACACCAACGCAACGCCAACCGCAACTAAGCAGTTCTACCGCGCCTTCATCACCATGCCTTGATTGCCAGTGATCAACTTCTGGATGGCGAAGGAGTATCCGGCAAATCGTCCCACAAAATAATTCCTTCTCCGCATCGGATGGGAGAATTGGCAGGCCGAGCTTCGGCTGCGGCTCTTCACCTCAGAGGCTGTCTGAAAATGTGGCGGCAGGCATCCCTGCCTGCCGTAGAGGGCGGCATCTTGCCGCCCGGAAAAAACGCCGGATGGTTGAAACGCCCGAATAGACCGGTGGTTATCTTCGCTGCGACGCGGTTACACCGGGCTGGAAGCCCCGGCTCAACGTCAGCCAAGATGGCCGCCGCCACCATTTTCAGACCGGCTTTCACGAAATCAGGGCTCACGGTTGATGACGAGCGGTGACGGTCGTTTCCACAGGCCGGTGAACACAAACTCATTCAAGGGTTTCCGCTGCCGGGGTGCTAGGTCGCGCGCTTTCAGAGCTTCGGGCATGTTGGCCGGGTCGGCTTTGTATCCAATGGCCATGGCTGTCCAAGCCTCGAAGTGTTCCGGGATCTGATAAACTTCACGCGCCTTGTCGGGCAGGATGCCGATCATCTGGTGAACCGAAAGCCCACGAGTCGTGGCTTCCACCACTAAGTTTCCAGATGCCAGACCCAAGTCGTGAACGGCCGCCCGATTATCCTTTTGATTTTTTGCAAACCGCAAGCTGACGACACCCAAGACCAGCACCGGTGCGGCTTTGGCCCATGCTTGATTTGCTTCCACGAGGCAGGAAAGAAGTTGGTCGAACTCTTTGGAATTTTCCTTGGTCGCCACGATATAATTCCAAGGCTGTTCGTTGTAGGAGGACGCCGCCCAGCGCGCCGCCTCAAACAAGGAACAGAGTTCAGCCTCCGCAACTGGACGATCTTCGAAGCCATAGGGACTCCACCGGTCGGCCAGCGCATGTTGAATGGGATAATCGGTCACGGCTTTTTTTATGTTCATATTTTTTTTTAAATTCTCGTGGTTTCAGCACTCCATGGTTTTGGTTTGGAATTGTTTTAATCGCGCGCCTTAGCCTTTGATAAAGGCGAGCAGATCCTCGTTGACCTGTTGCTTAAGCGTCGTGCATAGGCCATGCGGCGCACCATTGTAAACCTTGAGCGTCGCGTTTTTGACGAGCTTGGCCGAAAGCAGGCCCGAGTCGGCAATCGGCACGATCTGGTCGTCATCGCCGTGAAGAATAAGCGTCGGGACGTCAAACTTCTTGAGGTCTTCGGTGAAATCCGTTTCTGAAAAAGCCTTGATACAGTCGAAGGTGCCTTTGAGACTCGCGAGCATCCCTTGCAGCCAGAACGAGTCGCGCACGCCTTCTGAAATCTTCGCGCCCGGCCGGTTGTAGCCATAAAACGCCATGGTCAATTCCTTGAAAAACTGCGAACGGTCGGCAAGCACACCGGCGCGGATTTTGTCGAACGCTTCCATCGGCAAGCCGCCCGGATTCGCTGCCGTTTTCAGCATCAGCGGCGTCACTGCGGCGATCAGCACGGCCTTGGCCACGCGCTTCGTGCCGTGGCGCCCGATATAACGCGCGACTTCGCCACCGCCCATGGAATGGCCGACATGAATTACATCGTTCAGATCACGTGTCTCGACGAGCGTTGCGAGGTCGTCGGCGAATGTGTTGTAATCGTATCCGTTCCACGGTTGGCTGGAACGGCCATGGCCGCGGCGGTCGTGGGCAATACAACGGTAGCCGTGCGAGGCCAGAAATAACATCTGGTCTTCAAAAGCGTCCGCACTCAATGGCCAGCCATGGCTGAAGACAACGGGTTGACCCGCGCCCCAGTCCTTGAAATAGATTGTGGTTCCGTCCTTGGTATTGATCGTATTCATAGCGCCTTTGAATTTTGTTTAGAACCCCTTCGCGACGGCGTTCCAGTCAACTACACTCCACACCGCTTTCAGATAATCGGCGCGCTTGTTCTGGTATTTCAGATAATACGCATGTTCCCAGACATCCACACCGAAGATCGGTTTGCCTTCGCAACCGGCAATGGCCTTGCCCATGAGGGGATTGTCCTGGTTCGCGGTGGAAACGATCTCCAGCTTCCCGCCGTTGGAAACGAGCCACGCCCAGCCGCTGCCGAAACGCCCGAGGCTAGCCACCTCGAACTTCGCTTGAAAATCGGCGAATGAGCCGAACGAGCTGTTGATGGCGTCGCCGAGCTTGCCGGACGGCGTGCCGCCGGCCTTGGGCGCAAGAATTTTCCAGAAGAACGAATGGTTCCAATGGCCGCCGCCATTATTGCGCACCGCGCTGCGGATGTTGTCCGGCACGGACGCGAGGTCGCCGATAAGCGCCTCCAATGAATTGGCTTCCAACGCGGCGTTGCCGGCGACGGCCTTGTTGAGATTGTCCACATAAGCTTTATGATGACGGTCGTGATGGATTTCCATCGTCAACGCGTCAATGTGCGGTTCCAAAGCCTCCTTGGAATAGGGCAGAAGCGGTAATTCATATTGATGTGTCATATCTTTTGAAACGGGTGTTTTCATGTTTTTCCGGTTGGTGGTTTAAGTTTCGTGGCCGTCAATGTATTGTCGGGATTAACATTTCCGTTCAAACTACGGTTAGATCCAGCGGTTTGCCATGGGGTATAACCCGACTTACATAGCGCCTTCAGCGCAAAAACAGCCTCTATTGCTGGCGGCTGTCGCGTTTTCTGGATTTGATTTTATCGCCGACCGTGGCTTCACGGTTTGCCCGCCATATCCCACAAACAGCAGCTTGGGATTCTGTGGCCAGGGCGCAGGATTTCGTGGGCGGAGGTCAGGATTTTGCGGGAGCGGTTCAGGACAACGCGGGCGGCGTGTGGATTTCGCGGGAGCCACGCAGACTTGGCGGGAACGATCTGGGATTTTGCGGGAACGCCAGAGACAACGGCGGCCGGCTGCAGTTCAACCCTCGTTACGTCCTGGATTGGGCGGTCATTTTGGATTGGTTCGCATTACGAATGTTTTCCCTTTGGACACTGTTCCACCAATTCGGTCGGTAACGGCCAGCTGTGATCTTGGGACAACAATCGTTGGGCATCCTCCGGCACCCCAAGTGACGGCGGCATAATTTGGAAAATCGCTTGGCAAAGCGGCTTGCCACGCTTTCAACACCGGCATCACCAATTGCAAGGCCGCTTCGACCTGATCGGCGCGCATGAAAAGCGTGGCGTCGCCTTTCATGACATCCCACAGAAGCGTCTCATAGGCGTCAGGCGAAGGCGCATCGAAGCTGTCGTAATAACCGTCGGCCCGAAGGCGGCGGGATGAGTATTGCTACTCATTGCAATCCCGTGCCAGATGATGGAATTTTGAGTAAACCTCGGCGTTGCATGGCCAGATCCCGTGTTGCGCTGTGGAAACCAATTTCATGTTCACCCAATGAGATGCCGATTATTGTTTAATCAATAGTGAAGGCTGATTATAACTTGGCCTTGTCTGTGTTCCTTCGGGCGTGCATGATCTTATTGTCACTCAAAATGAAAACAACCAGATTAAATTGGACTGAATCAGCTTCGAATGAGAAGCGAGCAGTAAATAAACTGTCACTGAAACCCAATTCCTCTCAAGGAAAACTCTTATTGAATCGAACCACCATGAAAATAATGCCACGATTGCTCGCATTCGCCGGATTGCTCTTGTTCAATGTGAGCGCTTTTTCTCAGGACACGAACCTTTTCGTTTTCCTGTGCTTGGGACAGTCCAACATGGAAGGCTTTCCTGGAATTGAACCACAAGACAAAGGGCCTGTAAACGAACGCTTTCAAGTGCTGGCCGCGGTTGATTTTCCAAACCAAGGCCGAACGAAGGGTAATTGGTATCCCGCCATCCCACCGTTGTGCCGACCCTCCGCCGGTCTTGGCCCGGCCGATTATTTTGGCCGTACCATGGTTTCCAATCTCCCGCCAAACATCAAAGTTGGCATCGTAAATGTTTCCATCGGCGGCTGTAAAATCGAGCTGTTCGAGCAGGACGCTTACCAGACATATGCCGCGACCGCGCCAAAGTGGATGACCAACACGATTGCTACCTACGGCGGAAATCCTTACGCGCACCTGGTCAAGATGGGAAAACTGGCGCAGAAAGATGGTGTCATCAAAGGGATTCTTCTGCACCAAGGCGAGTCCAATACGAATGACAGGGAATGGCCCAATAAAGTCAAAGGCGTTTACGACAATCTGATCAAAGACCTAAATCTCAAGGCCGAAGAAGTGCCGCTGCTCGCCGGCGAACTAATGGATGCGGAACAGAAGGGCGCTTGTGCGAGCATGAACGAGATCATTGACGATTTGCCCAAGACCGTCCCCACCGCACATGTCATTTCCTCGCAGGGTTGCACCGGCCGGCCAGACCATCTGCATTTTACTCCGGCAGGCTACCGAGAGTTGGGAAAGCGATACGCCGAGAAAATGCTTTCCATACTGGGTTACAAGCTGGCCGATCCTAAATGACTTGAGGCGGCTTAAATCGAAGTGAAGTTTACCGAGCTGAACCGCAAATGTAATTATGTTCATAATCCGCATGGCAAGCTGGAGATGATTGAATACGATTCAAAGGCGGTCGGCGTAAAACGCAAGCTGCAGGTCTATACGCCGCCGGGTTGCTCCAGCGAGAAGAAGTATCCGGTGCTCTATCTGTTGCATGGCCTGCTTTACATCAGTCAAGGCGTGCATATATATCTGAAGGAAAAAGGCGTGCCGCACGTCTGGAACGTGGACGGCAACGCCCACGATGCGACGGAGTGGAGAAACAATCTGTATTACTTCGGGCAAAAGATTTTTCGTTACCCCACAAAAAATTCGGAAATAGTATAATATGAAAAAAACACTTAAATTGATGACCTTGGTTACTGCGTTGAGCGGCTTCAGCATGGCAGCTCATGCGCAAACCACGGTTTTATCAGAAAATTTTGATTCTGATTCTCTGGGTGCCTTTGGTGCCACATATAACGTCGGGTCTGGCGGTAACGTCACGTCAACCATCGTGGCTCCTGGTTCGGGCGGCAGCGGCCGGGTCTTGCAGTTGAGCGGCAACGTAACCAATGGTTTATCTGAAAATGCTGGCGTCAATTCTCCCGTCTATACGCCAATCGGCAATACCGACGCCAATCTTTCCGATTACACGCTGTCGTTCGATCTGGCCATAGCCGCCGGAGCCAACTCGGGTGTCGGAGTAACGCTAAATATCTTTGGGACGGGTGCCACCAACGGTTCCAGTTACGCTGTGCCCATCAGTCAAAACACTATCGGCGGCGGGTTCCAGCATTATTCGGTCAATCTGGGCATATTACCTACCGGTTATAACATTGGCGAACTGGTTCCCACTTCCAGCCAGTATCAGTTCCAACTTCTGTTTCTCGGTTATAATGCCAGCGTGACAGCCACTCCCGAAACGATTCTTTTGGACAA
>Ga0182030_10010463_pt1 | contig 18838 bp, 15 predicted proteins | sample 812S3MmetaG_FD_121299 | JGI IMG/M metagenome (GOLD analysis project Ga0182030, IMG submission 121299) | Permafrost microbial communities from Stordalen Mire, Sweden - 812S3M metaG (Illumina Assembly) | ecosystem: Environmental > Terrestrial > Soil > Wetlands > Permafrost | place: Sweden...
AATATATCCATGAATGCCGAGATGTCATTGTTTTATAATGGAAGTATCGGATATCACCATATTCCCTGACGAAGTCGTCATATTAGCATGAAAATAGTACAAAGAAACTTAGAAGCAGATATAAGACTAGTGATTTCTAAGGCTAATAGACCTTTCTTATACTATAAGTATTATAACATCAACTAGTGGATTATTTAATAACTTATATAGTTATTTACTTTAATGGTTTTATTGTATTATATAGCTTTCTAAAACACTTTATAATAAATAATACGCCTTAAATAAAGATAGAAGCGATATTAAACTTCAGAAAATCTAGTTGATTGTGAGGCTAAAGTACTGTACTAGTCACGTGTCATTCGACATTCAGAATCAGCTCTGGCAGAAACCCTACAAGGCAGCAAAAACAAGCTCCTAGGCAAAGTTCGGTAAGTTAATTATAGCCAGAGCACACAGGAGGTCAGAATGTGCTCTATATTGGTATGCAGGCTGACTCAGAGCGTACTCAGGATGCTCAGGTATACTTAGGCTCAGCTCAGGCTCAGCTCAGGTTCTACTCAGGCTTTGCTCCGGCATGCTCACCCTTAGCTCAGGTTAAAGCAGGCGCTGCTCACGTCCGTAGACTAAAACGGAACCAGCGAAAGAGGAAAATTAATCCTGAGTCTAGGTGTTTTCGGCTACACTGAGCAACTAGATTGAGTAATATATAATTTATTATGCTATTAACAGCTTAGAATAGGTGGGAATAAATGTCCTTATATATCTAATGTGGACCTTGCTAAAACCTAACCATCTGTTCAGTCCATGGCTATGGACCTCTCGGTCTGATCCCAGACTTTGATGTAATGAAGTTCAAGATCACTTCAAGGTACCGGTTGTCTCGCATTCATAATTATCTGTTGACACAATCTATTCACAGTTTGAAGGCTCCCCGTCTACTAACTTCTAACGAGTTGCTGAGGAAAGAAGCCGACATAGTAGTTCCGTTTACCAAGCGGTGCACCCCTCCTTTCGCAGAATCCCATATGCAGTAGCAAGCTGGAAGAAGATATTTGGTAATGCAATACTATGGGCATTCGTAGCGCCGTTCGCCTCAGCCGTATTCTCTGACCCCATATTAGTAATCCCAAGTACACTGAATCTGCCTTATCATCTAGCTTCGCTCATTTTAATCCCCCTTCCCCCTTAGCTAAAATAGACAAGGCTGAGAAGGCTATCTTAGTAACCACCATGACTTCTAGATCTCAGGAATCCTGAGAGTTGAGTCTATCAACTCAAACTCCTCTAACAATGCGTATGAGTCAAATCTCCCTAAAGCCCCCAGAATATAGCTAACAACGTCTGCAGCATCGTCCAACATATCACGATAGACTCTTTTCTGGATCCTGATGCACCTTGCCACAAAACTCATGACCCAACTCTCCGATGAAACGATCTTACCTATCTCCATAGTTCCCCAAAAAAACGACTTCCTTAACGCCATCCCCACGCCACACCACGTCTCTTTCCAGTTTCCAACCATTAAGCATTAGAAACCATGACCGAGAGCGATATAAGGACAATAAGGCTCCGAACGAGCTGGACATTTACTTTAATCGGTCTTCTAAACATCTAACTCTAGCTGTAGAGCATGGTGGTCTAAAAATGCTACGATAGAGATCTCAGATCTGACTTGGTAAGGATTATAGATTTCGGAACTGGCTTGGTAAGTGATCTCCGAGGCCAAGATTCGTACATCAATTGTCGAATTAGACTCCTCTGACAGCTATAATTGGAGGCAAGTTCTTTCATTAGATGCAATGTTGTTTATGAACTTATCGATACTGAATGCAAGAATTGATCTTGTATCCTATTCTTCGTCTGTAAGCGTGATTTTGCAGCAAGGACCCACGGGGTAGGCTAGTGAGAATCCCCATATTACGAACACTGGTTCGCTGGTACCACGAGAAGACGAGAACCCAGACTATTGGACTTGGTACCTCAATGCAAAACGTATGTTCCAATCGGCCGGACTTGACGAGGAAATTTCTGTAGAATTCTACTCGCGGAGCGGAAGTTATTTAACCAAGGTGCCTGGAATTAAATATGGAAATTGCTGCAGAGCATGCGGGTCAGTATTTGAGGAGATTGTTTACGCAGGTTTAGACGCCTCAATGCACGTATTTTTGAGCGAAGATGGAATAAAAGCGATTGTTTTTCGCTCCTTCTACAATACTGCTATCGGCATGCGATGTTTCTGTGGAGGCGCCGTGGGACTGATGTGCGAGAGGAGAGGACTCAATTGCTGCATTTGTATTCGGCTCCTCCCTATAGACAATACCAGGTAAGCCAAAGAATTTCCTTCGCGTTACTTCCCTGCCTTTTCTTATTCTTGAGACTTGCAATATGCTGGAGACATCAAAATTATTCCATTGAATTTTCTTCCGAGTCGTTCGTTGACATTGAGATTTGCAGCTGTCAATAGAGTGGACGGCCAGATTATGGAGCTGGGGCTTGAGGTTCAGGACATCGTTTTAGCATGACATATGAATGGCTCGGATTCTCTCCGTCCTGATACTCAGGTCATCATATGGCGACCTTCCTCGCTTCGGGCAGTGCGCGGATATTTTCCCTTCATGATTGGGTTGGCCACCAACGGGGCCGCTTTGAAAACCACTGCCTCGTTTCAACACAGCCACTCCCGTGTTGGTGATTTGAACCCCTTCTTATATAAAGGAATAGATTCAAAATTCCTTTTAGTGTCTAAGTGTAAGAAATCAGGAACTGCACATAATATGGCTGCTCAACAAAAGCAAGATCTCCGGATTTTGATCCAGAAGTATAATATTCATTTCGATGGACCAATTGATCGAATTCAATGGCCCGCTACACACTTTCAAACATTCGAAAACATTCAGAAACTCGGCCACACAGAATTTGCCAGTTACCGAGAGAGTATTACTATTGAGTCGGACGATAAGCCTTGGCGGCAGCAAATCAAACTTCGAGCGGAGAGAATAGTAAATCTTGCAAAATTGTGTCGTGCGGGGAGGAAGAATGAAGCAGGTTGGAGGATGTCTCTTGAGTCTGAGATTTTGGCTCGTTTTACAATCGAAGTAGCTTGTCGTATGTGTCGAGCGCGATTATGGCTGTCTGAATTGGAGGTCACGGCCAATTTTATGGGCCGGCTTTCGGAATCATTGGAGGAGAGACAGAAGAAGCGGACCTCATGCACATGTCGAAGAGGAAGACGTGAGACAGATGTGTAAGTTGAACTATTCATGTTGAATCAAATGTCTCCGCTGATTTGACGAAATAGGATCGAGCAGGGCGTCAACATGTTGTTCGATGACCGTGCAGAAGAGGCTATCATTCACGAAAGCGTCTTGAAAGCTGCCATGCAAAAAAGAGAAAAGCCAGATCGCGTCTATGGTCTACGAATGACTAAAAGATTGGAGCGCTTGCTGGAGCAGACCGAGGATAAAAGACCGGCATCTGGAGGGAAAATGATCGGGGAGTCCGTTCGAAGCACCCCATTCCGCCCTGACGGTGAGCCAATCGTGTTTCCTTTCCTTGCCCTCGAAGCAAAATCAGAGAAAGGAAAAGATGGCTTCAACGATATCGAAACACAGACAGCATTCACTATTCATTCCTTGTTAACAATACAAGAAGATCTAAAAACAGCTGCCGGAGACGATAGCGAATGGGAACATGGCCCATTAGTCTGGTTCCTATCTAACAAAGGAGAGCATTGGCGTATAGCCGCTGCTTACATAGAGCACACGCAAGGGGTTCGACATCATGTGAGTCCAATATTCAGGTTCATCGCTCGTGTACTTACAAATATTAGTGAATCGTCGACCTTTGGGATGGGAGGATTCTCTCAACAGATGGAGCATTGCAGCTCCTCTTGATTGTCGACTACATCTTTGATTGGGCTAGAGACATATATCGAGAAGCCATCATTGAGGAGTTGCGGAGCTTAGCAATAAATAATACCTCAAGTCTGGGGAATGATAGCGATGTGTTTTCTCTGGTGGACAGGGTTGCTTTCCATCCGCAACTTCCCGAAATCGAGGAATTGAATGATGATGAAGAAACAAATGCCACCACAATCAACAGACTATTCAATACGAACGCCAAGGATCCGCTAAAAGCATTCGACTCTCTCAATGGTGTTCTGCGTGATGCCAGCTATATCCGATCACGATTCATGGCACTTTACATCACCGAAGACAATCTGTCTATTCTAATAAAGTCAATGAAAACACCCGACAAGGAGCGAAAAGTAGCAGAGAACGTCCTACGATCCTTAAAGGATGCCTGGCGTGTGACTCGTGAAGCTCTTGACACACTCGAACTGACGTGGACTGGCGAAGACCGCGAGAATATGAGTTTGTTCAGTCCTCAAAAAGTGTTCTTAGTAACAGTCACTTTGTCAGCTTATTTGTCACCAGATTGGGAGCAAACCAGAGAACTTTGCTGTCTTGCTGTCTCCGAGGGTGCTCTTGAAGAGCTCTTCCAGTACGCGAACTTAAAACCAAATCAACGCTGGCTGTCTTCCGATCTTCCATGGATAGAAGACGAAATACTCGTTGGGAATTTTCAAGCCTTCTTAAGCATGCCCATGAAGGCGAATCTCCTAGCATCTATTTCAAGGGCAAGCGTCTCCTCGAAACTCTTTACCGAGAAGAGAACGGGTAAGGAGATAAAGGAGGAGAAGGCGCGAGGAACATGGTGGCTAGTATCCGCGGAAAGGGTTCCCGGAAACATTAGGTATCGATTTGATGCGGCAGTCATGCCGGATTCGCAAGCACTTAATCGAGGATTAGTCTCCTCGATCTATAATCTGCACAAAATTGGCAGAGCTGAGCCCTCATCCTCTATTCTTCGAGTTTCTAGCAGGCTTGACCAGCAGAATCTGTCGGACCAGCCCTCGTTGAATGGATCAATGTGGCCTGGCCTTGATCCAGCAGTTGTTTTGGGTAACCAAGAGCAAGAAGTTGTTTTCGTCACCTCGAAAACGCCTGGCAATGTTCCCCAACATTCAGAGTTCTGTATATTTCTGATGGACATAAAAAATTTGGATCACATTCTTGACCAGAACAAACCAGAAGAGCCGGAAACAATTTCCAAATTCCAGGCGATGAGAATGGATTCGAAGCCAGGTTGGGGCAGTGGATGGAATAGAAGTGATGTGCAAAAGGAAGATCTGGACTTCTTTGACAATAAGAGGAGATTCATGAGCTATCTGCAGAAGCTCACAATCTTCGCGAAATACAGGCAAGGCGAAACTACAGAGCCACATACACCTACAAAGGTTTGGAATCCGAAAAAGAAATTTGCAGATTGGCAAACGAACATCGTAGAACCTCAAAGTTGGCATGATATCTGGAAATTGAGGAACATGTTGCAAGCTAGTGGCAATCGAATAACATCTATCATGGACCGCCAACGCTCAGTCGCACCAGACGAAATTCCTACCCAGACTGACCTGGAGATGCTCGGCAAACATGACCCGAGACCCATTGGTTTTATGGAAGCCCCTTGGCTCGACGAAGATCAATCGCATGTTCGAGAAGAGGAGGCTCTGGAAGCATATCCCGAGGTACCGTCTACTAAGCAAAACAAAGGCAAAGGCAGGGCTGTTTCTAGTCCAGTGGCGATACCAACCCTCGTGCTGCGTGATAATCACGCAAAGCGATCTTTTGATCCGTCAGACCAGGAGATGGCTTCTTCTTCCGCAGGTCCCTCGAAACGGCCACGGCGGGAGAGCCTGTCGCATTTTCAGAGTGATGTCCTTAATGATGAGGAGCTTAGCATGTTGATAGAAAACGGGGCCTTTGCTTGATAGAAACTCGCCCTGGATTTGCTTCAGAATGTTCAAGGGGCGAAGAAGTCACGAATACAATAGACAATCCTAAGCATACACTTTTCATACTGGTTGAAAGTGATCCTACTTTTTAAAAACAAAGTAAAATAAAATCAAGCTATCGAGTATAAAGAAACGTGGCAGAATTTTGATGCAAAAGATTTAAGATTGGCGTTCTCTAGCTTATTAATACGCTTTGCGAGGCCGAAGCTATTGTGCCGAGCATAACGGCGAGGGAATAGTGAAGAGCATTATTCTCTGTCGCTAGTTAGAGTCTAAAGCTAAGGCGTAGAGATGAGACGAGAAGAAAATATTATTTTTTCCTGTGCGAGAGGAGAAGATCATTTATTTAGGAAGTGAGTTGAGACAAGAAAGCTTTGGTTTGTGGACGAGAACGGCGAGGGTCTTGTTGGAATCGCGAGCTCTAAATTTCGTTCGGATGTTTGGGGTGTTTACGCGGAGTTATGAGGATATTTCATCCCTTGAGTAGAGTCTTTTGTATAGGTAATTTGAGCGGCGGTGCATTTTTTGCACTGGCTGTGACAATAAGTTCAATCTTCAAGATTATCTGATGCTATCTTCTATACTTTCAGAATAATTTCACGAGGCAATTGTTGGATCACAATTTCCTTCTTGGGCACATTTCTGTTACCAAGTCCCTGAATGTAATCTTGAAATGACCGTCTCAAGTCCAGCCAAGGTCTCCGAGAATATCGTAAATATCATGACTCCATCTTTCCACATTACCCGCTCGAAAATGGGAGTAATCCAACCCCTCCAGAGCCCCTAGCAGGAACTATACGATCATATTTGTTTGAAGATACCAGCCAGCCTATCTTAGAGACTTCACACTAGCTATCACGCTTCACCAACATTACAGGCCCAACATACTCGTGCCTCGCCTTGATGAAATAATACAACCCCGCTATGATAATAATGATAGCAAACATGAGACAGTTCCAATTCATAGTAGTCGTCGTCACCGACGCAGTTGGAGGAAAAAACGAAAAAATCCAGAAAACGCTCAGGAAGCACAAGCCAATAATATTGACTGTGGCACCCCAGCGGCCAAGGGACCAACGGCGTGAGGGAAGATCAGGGCCTGTATATCGTCGGAGAAGTAATGTGGAGATTGAGACTACGTAGGAAGTTAGTAGCATTGAGGCCGAAAGAGAGGATACGGCCTGAATAGCGACCGTGCTGCCGAGGTTAATAAGTGACAAGATAGCTGGGACTATGAAGCTCATGAAGATAGCGTTGAGAGGAATGTCCCAGCCATGGTAGACCTGCATGTCTTAGCTGATATGCTGGTGGTTGATTAAGGGAGCATACGTGTGCCAAGATGGGAGAAAATGGAAGACCTCTGTCACGAGCAAAGGCCCAAAGTTGGCGACTGCAGGTAGCAATCGTAGAGATAGCCGAGGCGACAAGCGTGATGATAATAATAGTAGTCATAACGCTCGAGCCGGCATACGAGTTTGTACTGTTGAAGAAAACTTGGACAAGAGGAGACCCTGTAGGTGTTTGGAGGATCGAGTCCAGGTCACCCAGAGTGAAGCAGAAAGTGACTAGCATAATGAAGCCGAGAAACCCGTTGACAACGATAGACCACATAATTGATCGCGGGAGAACGACACCTGCATCTTTTGTTTCTTCGGCTATGGTATTGGGTTAGATGAGTGGAATTTAGTAATAGTGCTTAGGGGGAATAACATACACATATGGGCAGCGGAGTCTGAGCCGGTCAATGAAATGACCGCAGTTAGAAGACCAACCAACGCCGATGTTCCCTCACTGTTCCATCCTCCGCCGTTATTGAAAGTAGTAAAAACGACTTTTGGATTAGCTCGTGGAGCTAGCGTCCAAAGAGGAATAAGGATGGCAAAGAAGCCAGCAATATGAATAAAAAGTAGGATTGCTTCCACCAGCGGTAGTTTCTTAGCAAGAAATGTGTTAAATAAAATAGAGAAAGCAGCAACAGCTATGATCAAGAGCGTTGAATGGTATGCCTGAGGAACATAACTAGAATTGTTGAGGATGATGAGGGCCTCGATCAGTTCAGCAGCGAAGAAGCAAACTCCAGCAATGCCACTCAACTGCAGGTATGTCAGCAAATATTTTCATACGAATGACGCCTAGGTGTAATGAGCGCATACCCAACCCCAAACGCAAAGCTACGTAGGCAAAATTAGCAAAACCAGCACTCCCGTCTCACCAAGAATGCAAGCATACCCATCCAACCATATAGCTTAGTAAACGCTGGAATCGTCTTGGTGCAAATTCGGATACCCAATGATATTGACCTCCTGAAGTGGGAGCCCTGCACCTCACGTTAATTCATGAATTACTACTGAGTCTTGAAATTGGCCTTACATCGAAGCCATCTCACTCAAAGATGCGAATGTGAAGCTGTAGCCTACTGCCACGAGCACAAAAGTCCTGATCATCGAATTAGTGTGCGTTTTGACTGATGATTCAGGAGCGAAGGAACCAACTAGCTCTCAAGACATGTCTCAAGAGCTCGGCTCCCCTAATACCGTGAACCAAGGGGGGAAATAGGACATACCAAATCAATCCTGCTGAACCACCATTCTCCAAAGCAAAGGCCGTCGACGCAAGCTCAATCTCCCACGTACTCATCAGTGTGCAAGTAAAGCCTAAAATAGAGATAAAGCGGAAGTTTCGCTGAACCTGTCAACGGTTGCGCATCGCAATAAAATAAATTTCTTACGCGCAGCTCCTGCAGTTTTCCCATGATACGCATATCCCGTTGATCTTCGGCTGTACCTATGGACTTGACAGATATGTGAGTGCCTGCCATGCTAGAATTATCGATTCCTGCCTCGGTGTCAATCGCCTGCGTCTCTGCGCTTAGCACTTTCACATCGCTGCTGGCCATGGCTGCGGAGAGAGGTGGATCTTGACAACGTGCGAGCATAAACAAGCTTGGCTACAATTAAAGTGTGAGTTATGCCCACAGAGACTGTATTTAGGCAGAGGAGAGAGTATGAGAGAAGGAAAGTTAGGCAAGGTCCCAACAACCAGAAGATGGGGAACGCGCAAGTGGGGGCCCCCTAGCGGTTGGGCTGAGGTAGGTGGTGTAGCGAGCGTGGTACAGGTATCCTTAACTTTATCTATTGCCTGCCTGTGGCGTTTCGGAAACTGCCATAAAGAGGGGTAGACTCGCGGAGTGCAGCTTGGAAATGCGCGCCGACACACGAAATGAAAACCTTATCCAATCGCGATGTACGGGTCTATACCGTTGATAGGCCGGCCTCATGCCATTCTAATCATATCCAATCTTCAACTCAAGCCGGGGCAACATCAAGAATCTGGTTCGTACTGTACATACTTTCATATCTTATATACGACACACCTGTATCAACCGAGTTTCGTGCTCTATTGTAATTTTCCAATCTCCTCTGGGCAGATAGTCTTGCGGGTACGCCCTCTGTTTGATCTCAGGTAATCAGATCGCTACTATCTTCTGGCCTCCTGCTCCTCGAATTGCGGCTCCTCCAACCTACCTATCATGTTATCCCTGATACTAAGGCTCCTCCTTCCGTCCCTTCTAGGCCTGCTAATCTTCCACTTCGCGTACAAGTACTTGGGTAGGCTTCGATCCCTTCATGCTATCCCCAACGCACATCCTACCGCTCCTTTCTCCTCACTCTGGCTGCTGTCGATCCGATATCGTAAGCGCGAGAATCGCACCGTATGGGAATCTCACAAGCGCCTTGGACCGATAGTACGCCTCGCGCCGGAGGAGGTAAGTGTGTGCACTCTGCAGGGTCTGAAGACTATCTATGGGGATTGGGAGAAGAACGCGTGGTACGAGGCGTTCAGCAATTATGGGTTCGTTTCTTGCGATTTTTATCATATTAATGAGGATCAGTATGACCAAATGGTCATAGTGGCCTATACGGGTCTTTGCATAGTATGCATACTATCAAGCCATTTTTCTTATCTCTCTCTATCAATTTCCCCCAAGGCCAAAAACACGCTGACCTCACCAAGGACTCCGCCCTTGGTCGCCCGCATCCATTCCGCCCCGCACGCTGCCCATAAGCGTCTATTCTCGAATATCTACTCCAAATCCTACATCCAAACCTCCTCAGATATCTCCACATTCAACTGCCGCATCCTAACACAGAAAGTTCTCCCAAAGATCGCCGCTGCGGCTGCTACTGGGGCTTCTATCGATGTTTTACGCCTTAATATGGCCTTTAGCATGGATACGATGTCCGCATACGAATTTGGCAGTGCCTACGGGACTGATTTCCTTGATGATGATGCTGCATGTAGCCGCTTCCTCGCCGCCTTCGCAGCCGTTAAAAATGGATTTTTCTGGGCTGGACGCTTACCAGTTCTGACTCGGAATCTGGAACGTATCGGCATTAGCCTCGTCTCTCAGGAGGCTATGAACGGCCAGGCTGAAATCGAAGACATGTGCTGGAAGCTGTGCTCACGTATTCAGACCCTCATAGAAACAAACTCTCTCACGCCTAGCAGCACCGCCCCTGTCGTATACGCACAACTGTCCTCTTCCCTGGCTAGAAGCCTAGAAAAGACTCATCCTACGTCCTCCAATGGTCCAGATTTTCTTGGCAGGTCCGTTGCTTCAGATATGCTGGACCATCTCATCGCCGGGCACGAAACTTCAGGCATCGCCCTAACCTACGCTATGTACGAGCTCTCATTGCATCCAGAATTCCAGACTAATCTCCGGGCTGAGTTACGGTCTATCAGTCCACCCCTCAAATTCCCACCGCCGTCCTTTGGACCCAGCGCTTTCTCAACATCCACCTCTGTCCCACCATCCACTCTTCCCCGAGCGCTGGATGCTCTCACTCTCCTCAATGCCACTTTGTACGAGACACTGCGCTTATACCCACCTGGTGCTGCGGGCCAACCGCGTGTGGTACCGCGCGGGGGGGCTAAGCTCTATGGGTTCACACTTCCCGAAGGTGTAGTGGCACACGCGGCGCCGTACTCGGTGCATCGGAATGAAGAGGTGTTTGAGCGGGCGGAGGAGTGGCTGCCGGAACGGTGGATGGGCGAGCGGAAAAGGGAGGTTGCGGAGTGGTTTTGGGCATTTGGGAGTGGGTCCATGGGGTGTATTGGGAAGGCGTTTGCTGTCCAGGGTATGTGCTTTGCTTGATACCTCTCTTACAGTTGCTCTTATTATTATTCTTTAAGTTTAGATTTTTCTATGAAGAAAATATGTTGTTGGATTGTGGTATTTGGTGGGATGGGATAGGACTACCATCGCACGTCTTCACCCACTGCATGTTTTTGTTGTCTCTGGCTATACTAATCGCTTACGTATAGAAATGCTCGTTTTGCTAGCAGCGATATATACGAATTACAGTTCGCATATTGTGGATGCAGAGGGGATTGAGCCGGTGGATGAATTTATTGCAGGACCAAGGGCAGGAAAGCTGATTTTAAGATTTGAGGAAGTCGAGTAGTAGAATAAGAAGTACTAGTAAGTGCTATTAAATTTTAATGTAATGATGTGTTATTATATCATAGGAGAGGTGAAATTACGGGGCAGCTTCGACTTTATAAGTCTTGGTAGCCAAAAGAGACGTTTTGTAAGTCACAAATGACGACCCCACACTTCGCTAGATTATTATATCAAGCCATTTGAGAGCATACTGCGAAGCAAAGGAAATCGTATAATATCTATCATAGATGGCCAAAGCTCCACAGGTGGTGACATTGTGCCTTTAACGAGCCGGAGAGCATAGAGGAGGTAACTCAATCCCAAACAAATGACCAGATCCTAGACACTCATGACCAAAGTATCTCTAGCTAGGAAGATGTTTGCCTTCAACTATAAAACTTGTTTTATATTGAAGGATTATGCAAGAGAAAAGCACATTACTGGTCGAGATTGACGCTAATTGGCTAGAGCATTTCATGATATACCACCTTCTACTTTGAATAGATTTTGCCATTTACCTATACCTATATCTATACCTAGAGGGCCTTCGGCTGGGCGGCGGGTAGGGACTGGAGGCCTCTTCTTCTTCCTATTCTATTAGTATCTAAATACCTATATTATTATTTGAATACTAATTAGAAGCAGTAAGAAACTTGAAGGCTAGGTTGTGTGCTCGCAGCGCACTCTGTATCACTTGAGTCACGTGCTCTCATTCTCCTGGTTGACACCTCGGTAGATGGTACGCTCTCTCCTAGGAGCTGACCTCCCAAATTTTATGTCTAGTAGCCTTACTTTTTGGGTCTATCTTCTACTTAACTGGTGGATTCCAAAATTTCAGAAGGCTTCTACTAGCAGGCCCGAGCAACAAAGGTACCCCACCTTTTCATCACAGCGCGTTGCTGTCACCCCACGCTTGCCACGTTACTCAATACATTGTCGTCCCTGCATAAACACACGCCTCCTTTATTCTTTCTACGTGTTCGTGACGCATTGTGATATACTCGGTAGTCAATGAGAAATGTAACGCACATACCAAAATCGGATGTGCATTTTCTTCTTCGTCTAGTTCTCCTTGCACGAGCTACATGTATGGAATACTGTTGGGGTGGGGGTTTGAAGCTCCTACGGACGTGACGGATCTCTCAAACTTATTTCGTCCCCAGAGACTCAGATTTGAGGAAGTTATGAGGATAAATTACGGCCGAGTCGCGTCGCGATGAGATCATGATATATCACGGCGTGGAAGTAGTTCCTGCACGTCAGACCAATACTTCTCCCTGTCACTGCGAAATGTCACGCTCATGCGCTGTATCCCATCTCTATCTCCAAATCAGAACGTCTTTTCATTATACGTCTAAAACGAGTGGTTCACACTTATCAATGGATCTTTCACCGAGATCAAAAGTAGTCACTCATCAATTCATCTTTTCTGCCACTAGCCACGATGTCACCATGCCCACTCTAGGTCATCGAATTGAAGTCCAGTCATGCTCTGGTGGCGTTTCATCATCTCTATAAGTGGTCACGATGCCACGACGATTTCATGCACAAAGCCAGTTCCCAGCCTTCAGTGTTCAGAATCTCTCAATAGCTTCGAATCAAAGTGTTCGCAGGTAGCGAGCGATTGGGGGAGTATGCAAAGCTACCTAATGTGTGAAGATACCTGCAGTGTGACCTTCAATATGGTTTTTTATTCGGTTCATGAGCGAAAATTTCGTGGGAGAAGCTGGGATACCCCACGGAAAATCTAAAAATTTCCTAGCTTTCTCCGCTCAACATTCAATAATTTTCGGAAGATCAAGTGCCTATATATCATTAATTCCCACCATAGCTGGACATTCAAGCCTTGCACTTTCCTAAACTCGTCATCCTCACCCCGCCCCCTCCCACTTCTCCATCCCGAAATATCCAACTACTCCATCCCTTCAGATCATCCTTCAAGATGTCCAGCGAAGAAGCTCCCATCGAAAGTCAAACAGAAGCCCCAACTCACGAATCCCTCCTCGCTCTGCAAGCCGCCCTCGAGAAACGCTCCGCAGAACTCGATGCTAGAGAAGCCGCACTCAAGGCGCGAGAAGATGCGTTAGTCCCCACACCTGCCCCGGCCTCCATCCCCACCACAGACGAAGCCGAGAGCAGAGAAGTGCCGCCCGCAGTTCCAGACCCACCCCAAGTAGACGACGTAGCACCTGCGGAGAAGAAAGTCTCATTTAAGGAAACCACCCAGGAGCCCAAAACGGCAGAAGTCAAGGACGAGGAGGACGACGAGGACAACGAGGACTTAGACATAGGGGAGATACCACCCGCAGTCCCAGACCCACCACAACGCGAGGATGACTTTGAGATACCGGTGAGAAAGAGAGTGTCGTTTGAGAATATTCCCGAGGAGCCTGAGGTGAATGGGACGGATGAGGAGAATGTGGAAGAACCCGTCCCCACAGCGCCTGAAAGTGCTGCGGAGACAGAGCCCGAGGTGAAGAGTGAGGAGCCTGTCGTCGAGGAACCGGCTAAGGTAGAGGACGAAGCCAAGGAGCCTGAAGCTGAAAGCGCACCTGAGCCTGTGAAAGAAGAAGCTAAGACCGAAGACCAAGCTACTGAGACTGAGTCTGCGAAGGAAGCTGAGCCTGAACCTGAGACTGCAAAACCGGAAGCTGAAGAGGCCAAAGCGCCTGTGGAGGAAGCAGCAGCTGCACCAGAGACCAAGGTTGAATCAACACCTGAAGAAAGTACACCCGTCGAGAAGGCCGAGCCTGCGAGTGAGCCCGCGACTACTGAGGAGCCGACCACTTCTGCGCTTGCAGTTGAAGAGGAAACGAAGAAGAGCGATATTGACGCTGAGCCTGTCGTAGTTGAGCATGAAGAAGTTGCCAAAGCCCCAGTGGCGCCGGAACCGATCGCTGTTTGATGTGATGTGGCCTAGAAGAGGCAGTGTGGGTGGTGGGGGATAGGTTGGGGTTGGATTTAACAGTTCAAGTCATGTTTGATAGAACAAATTGAATCACGAGGATGAGAATAACGGCGAAGTCGTTAGGGAAAATTATAAACACCACTCAAATACATTATAATCAAATTGAACCATCTCTCATCTCATATCAAATGAAATAACATTTCTAGCAAGCTAACAAAATCAATCTATCCTCCCCTGGAGTCTAGTATTCATACATTTAACCCAATCATGCAAATAAAATTACCCTTCCAATCCCATTCCCAATCCCAACACAGACCCGGTGCCATAATCCTCATCCATCGCTAATCCCAATCAAATCTAAAAATCCTCCCATACGAGTACAAAATGCAGCAGCCACTGCGCGAATTCCCGTTTAATCCAACATAGGTGTACAGAAGTGAAGAAACATGACAAGAAAGATGAAATCTGTCTGTTTGGTGGATATAAAGGAGTGAAAAATTCAAAGTGACAATAGAAATTAGGAGAACATTCCGTTCGCTATCGTTGGGTCTTCGCCGCGGTTGTTGTTCCACAGCGGAAAGACGGGCGTTGTTTGCCGCAAAGAAGACATTGTAACAACGTCGCTTTACTTGGTGAGCTTGCAATCCGTCCCGGCAGATCCGAAGCATGATGATCCGAGCGTAAAGCCTTGTGGCTCGGGAGCGGGTTCTGGAGCGGCTTCGCGGGCCTCAACTTCGACATCTTTCCTGGTGAGCTTGCAGTCTGTCCCTGCAGAACCAAAGCACGATGAACCGAGAGTGAAGCCTTGGGGCTCTGGAGAAGGCTCGGAGATGGGCTCTGGTGTGCGGATAATGATGTCTTCCTCTCTTTTCTTGGTGAGTTTACAGTCTGTGCCGGCGGATCCGAAGCATGATGAGCCAAGGGTGAAGCCTTGGGGGCTGGGGATAGGGGCGCCGAGTATGGCGGGGAGGAAGGAAAAGAAAGCGGCGGTGAGGGTGAGGATAGATGAGGAATGCATGATTATGGTGGTTGATTAAGCTGAAGTATGAAGGAGAGCTGGGTATGAGAATAGGTTGAGATGTAGAGACTTGAGGATGATCTGTAGCGTGTGGAGAATGGTGATGGTGATCTGAGTAGGTACTGATCTGAACGAAGGTTCTTGATCCTTAAGTATCCAAAGGAACCCATATTGTGTTGAATATGAACCGAAATACATGACGTGAACTGTGGGCAGAAAACTGTTGCGGCGCAGCAACATCTGAAAATAATGATGACAATTCCCAGTACCTTGGTATCAAGCTACTAAGTATAAGCCTCAATGGACATGAATAGTACTTCCACGTTGGTGGCAATATCAGGCTGACGCACACGTGAAATTACACCGACAGATACTCAGCCAGAACGCTGGAAAATGTTTCAAGAACATGGCTCCAACCACGGCCTTGGAAACATTTTCTGAAAATAGACGCGCTCAAACAAGGAAAGTCAGTTTGGGAGATTGCGGCTACTAAAATCACATCACTTAGACGCCGGGAATAGAAAGCCGTAATCAAAAAACAACTGTGAACAAATGAAGAGTTCGAATGAGATCCTTGGTGGATCCCTAACAACTCATCAATACGGGAAGCAGGCATGTTGGCGTCTAAGGGCCTGCCACCTTAACCATATCCCCACACGCTGGCCACGCACTTGATACGTGGCGCAGGTACGGGCCTATTAACGCGTGAATTTCGGATGAAGTCAAAGGATTCGGGACGGGAGCTGAAAATAGACGCTCGGAAATCTGGATGAAACAAGGTTCAGTCATATAAACAACCCGACATGGGTTGTACACGATTGGAATGTGGAGAAAGGTGATTGGTTTTCAGCCACGGTTATATTTAGGTGTGGTGGGATAACCCTGCGATTGGACGGTGAGACCTGTTTTTAGACGCGCCAGCGTGAAACTAATCCTTGACCTTGTCGAAAAGCCTTGCTGCAGCCTCGCAGCCTTGTGCTTGCGAAGGTCCCTTGATTCTATTTTGAGACTGATCGCCACGTGAAAAATACGAAGCCAATTCCGATTGGAGAGAGTGTTTATGACAAGGCAGAATAGCGGAAACAAGAAGGCGATTCCGATTGGAGACATCGTCTTCCCAGGCAGAATGCAAGACGAAATTGGGAATAGCTATCAGGCTGTTCGTCCCCATCATGGTCCAAGTCGGGTTCAAATGCATGGAACAGGAGAAAATTGTTGGCTTTGAGGTTTGTGCATAATAGTTTGCAGAGTACCCATTGACAGATCTCGAACTGGATCATTATCATGGGGGTTGGGAAGACACACCTCGAGCTATCTTTGTCTGCTTGAGATCCTGGATATTATAGACTACCCAATTTCATATACCCCAGGCGCATATCTGCAACAATATTAGGTAGACAATTCTATTAGAGTATCGTTCCTTGACGCTTCTCTATGTTTCCCAAAATCCATCTCGTCTAGCACTCATGATTAAAAACGTTGAACGATAGCTGCGGCTACACTCCCAACAGCAACAATGCCTCGAGGAGTTCGAAATTGTTCCCCGGAGACTCCAACGTTCCATGCAAGTCAGCATCTGACGGGAAGAGAAAGCGGTACCCTGGTTCCAATAGATACGGGATGAGGTTGGGGTCTGTATTTAGATACTCGTTCCAAACGTAAGTGATTACAAACCGCTTTATCTTGCTAATTTCTTCTTCTTAACAACGCGCGAAGAAAGCTCCAACGTCCAGGATAACAGCCGTCGGTATCCAACGCGTTCGAATTGCCTACGCGCGTCGGAGATGCAGAGCATGTCTTCCTTGGATCAACGGCCCTGCTTTCCCTCGCATCCTTCCTGGACCTATTTCCGTTGAAATTTGATGGTACGAAGGACGAATGTTGTATTTTTAAAGGCCAGTTGGAGCGCCTAAGAATAGCAGCCCAAATGTAGACGAATGGACGCTGATATGGAACATAGAGACAGCGTTTGCGTTCATATCGGGTCTTCGGAAGTAGGAAGTAGCTCGCAGGAGATTTGTCCTGGCGAAGATGGATGACAAGTGTACGACTCTTGAAGGACAGAAGCTATACCAATCTGTATATCTCGATTCTAGAAGACATAAAAACTCTTGAGGTTCAGCGGATGTCTGATTATAGTAACGCATGAGAGCTTTTCCTTCTTCATTCAGCGAGGAGCTCTCCATCACGAATGAGAGGTGAAGCATTGTAGACCTCCAAAATCGCAATGAATCAATAGCATTAGACGAACACGGTGCGAATCGAAATTGGGCAACTTTGCGCAGAGAGTGGTTGATGAAAGAGTTGAGGATGAACTTGCGATGGATGATTCGATTTTAGCGGGGTTGAGGCGCTGTAGCGCGGCGGCGCAGGAAATGTTCTGAAGCTCGTCCGCGCATTTTTGTTACTTCTACAGCAGATGCAACGCAACAGAGGAACGCTTTCCTCTACCGCGCAGAAGTCCTGAGATATGCAGCAGACCTTTCACGATCGAGATGAAGGCAGAGCTCGTTGCCGTTCAGCCCTTCGTCGTGCTATCCCTAGGATTCAGTCAGAAATATGTTACAGATGTTGCCATGTTCAACCTGCAGGTGATAGTCACAGCGCAAGTCATACGGCACAGAATCTTCATAGCAGGCAGGAAATGGTAAGTCTCTCGACGGTAAGTCTGTTCAAGTTTGTGTGTTTCAATTGAAGATAATAGAAAATATGGTATGCCGGCGACGCCTTCCAATGCCCATCCCAATCCGATCCCAACGCCATCGACGAAAAGGAAATCTAGGTACACCCTCATATGTATGTACACGTTTTGAACTCCAGGTTCCGAACCCCCAACATCCGACCAACAATATATAGCCCTCGAATCCGTCTTCAATACTGGCAGGAATTGGTATCTTGATCCCATTTTCCCCACGAGCGACTGCATCGATACTCTCCGTAGTTCCAATGATACACCCCGCCGAAGATAGCGATAGGGAGGCCTACGAAGGCGATCAGGAACAGGAGGATCCATAATAGCCATACCCATGCGGGCCAGCTGCGGCCCAGTATGGTGCCTTTGTAGGGAGGAGGGTTTCCGTCAGCTTGTTGTTGATTCTGGATACCCCGCTGACCGCGATTGCCGGGTTTGTTGAGCTCGACGTCTTCAAATTCTTTGTAGGGTACATAGTGGGAGGGAGGTGGTTGGGTGGGTTCCCAGGGTGGAGAACCGTGGTGAGAGGAGTGCGGGGATGGGATGGGGTGTTTCTCGTCGAGGGACTATTATGGCGTGTTAGATGGTGGAGGTGAGCGTTGGAGTGGAGAGGAGGCATACCACGTTGTCCATATGGATACCCAAACCTGGCGCTGGGCCAGTCGGTGATAATTGTCGTGATGCTCTTGGTGGTGAATAGTAGGTAGGTTTTGGCACTTGATGATGTGCCATTGGTGGTGTCAAGTCGATTGTCTCAACACCGCCTTCAATCTCCTTAGTTGGAGTGATTGTTCTCGGGCCCGAGACGCTTCTCCCTGGGAGATTCCTCTGCGGAGACCATTTCACTGCCTCGAACTCAACGGGGTTTCTGCTAGTCGGCGGCATAATGTCATCTGGCGACGACAGGCCGGACGCGTATG
>Ga0182030_10010464_pt1 | contig 18837 bp, 13 predicted proteins | sample 812S3MmetaG_FD_121299 | JGI IMG/M metagenome (GOLD analysis project Ga0182030, IMG submission 121299) | Permafrost microbial communities from Stordalen Mire, Sweden - 812S3M metaG (Illumina Assembly) | ecosystem: Environmental > Terrestrial > Soil > Wetlands > Permafrost | place: Sweden...
CCTTGCCCCTATTACCTGGGGCAGTGATGGCTTCCCCACAGTAACGACAGTCAATGGCGGATGGGGCGCGTCATATTCATATCCAGTTACACAGCATACGCTTCCCTCGCTCACAGGCACCGATAACTTCTCTGGCACGTCTCTCAGTGCCCAATGGGAATGGAACCACAACCCCGACACGACAAAGTTTTCAGTTAATTCCGGCCTACGCTTATATACTGCTACGGTCACGACTGACTTGTACCAAGCTCGTAATACACTTACCCATCGAATTCATGGTCCCCAGTCGACAGCTACAATTGAGCTTGATTTCACCAACATGAGTGCGGGAGACCGAGCTGGCTTTGCCCTTTTTCGCGACCAGTCTTCATGGATCGGCATCGAAAACAATGGCGGTTCCTTCACTCTCTGCGTAGTGAATGATATTACAATGAACAGCGATTGGACTACCGCGAGCACTGGCTCCATAGTAGCTAGCCAATCTATCGCGAAAGGTAAGGTTTGGTTGCGGATTACTGCCGATATCCGCCCAGCAGGCACCAGACTGGCCACTTTCTACTACAGTACTGATGGCTCTAACTTTAATGCGTTTGGCCCTACTTTCACGATGGATAATTCTTGGGAATTTTTTATTGGGTATCGCTGGGGCATTTTCAACTATGCTACAACAGCTCTGGGAGGTTCGGTGGCTGTTATTTCGTTCACACAAACCGCTTAGATCAACTATCAATCTAAGCAATACTACGGCTTCATCTTTCCATTCTATACTGTTTATACTTAAAATGATACTTTGAGCCCAAGAAATACTACAGCAATTCTCTCAACATCTAGCTATTATTATAGAATTTTTTTCATGTATTTCTGTGTAGAGTGCTATATTTATGAAGAAGTTTAGAAGTTTCATAGATAAATCTATATTTTAATTAAATTTTCTTTTTTGATATATACAACTTGCTTTTAAAACAATTAGCTTGTAAATAAAATAATTGATTGACAATTTATAGAGATTGCCACATTAGAACTCAAAGAATAGAAATAGTGAATCGATAATTTTTAGTAAAAAGTATTCTAGGTTACTATTTAAGGCATAGCGTTCGTATCTAGAATTTAGGATATCGTGTACTACATCTAAATCCTCAAGTATTTGTCCTACGCAAATTACGAAAATACTTCGAAGTATTCCAACTTCACATCAATGGAGTGTTAAGAGTTTTCAATGCTCAAATTTGGTTTGTTTGCCCTATGGATAGGGAAAAGACAAGAGACAGAGCACCCAGATGTTATATTGTTTATCTCTCAATATTGCTTCTTACTAAACATAGAACGAAATACTCAATACTGGACTCTAGTACACCTGATATCTTGGCACGTTGAGAAAACCAGTATTCATATATTGTACTTTCGAACCAAACGAGGCCTAAGCTAGAATTGCTTAAGCTAGTGTCAGTAGACCAGGCTGATAAGGCAGAAGGTTGTAGCTGCCGCCGGAGCTAGTGGATCGTCCCTGGTAGAGAAGCTGCAGATTGCATGCATCGACAGTCTGTGTCTGGTCGGGGTTGGTACGAACCAGATCGCCGCTGCTAATGTCGTTGGTCCAGGTAGCGCCACTATTGGCCTTGCCGGCGAAGGGCTCTGCCTCGGTTGCAGCATTCGCTGTCCACGAGCCGCCTAGACTACTGGCTTTAAATGATCTAAAATACCGCCCATTTGCTCCAATTGCCTCGACAATCATAAGGTATTCATTCTGGCCTTGGACGGTATAGACATCAACTGCTTCAAACAGATTGTAGGTCGAGTCGCTCAAGACCACTGTTGATGCTGTACCGAAACTGCCCGGGAAATTTCCGATAGGCATTTCTGCCCGATAGATCATGCCATCGTCTCCTGCAAAGAACAGATACATAGTTGTACTATCGCCGATGATTGTATTATCAATAACGCTAGAGCCGGAAATGGTTCCAGTAAAGAGCGCTTGCGGCGATGACCATCCATTCGCATTACTAGGATCGGTTGATGTCAAGTAGGAAAACGCCCATGGGCCCCATTGATAGGAGAGCACCCAGATGTCCTTTGGAGCGAAGTAGATAATCGTAGGCGCAACAGTGCCCGTATTCATTCCGTTCTGGCTCGCTGACGCCATTTCAGACCAGTCTGTAAAGAGGCCGAAGTTCATGGAACCGTAATCTCCTGCCGAGTTGACGTTTGATCCATACACGAGATGCTGGCCGTTGTAGACGACGTTGGTGAAGTCCTTGAGGGAGACCCACCCCGACTTCGGGCTCGCCAGCGGGCCGCTCGATGTCCAGCGGTACGTCGATGGAAGAGGGCATGAACTTGTTGATGCTGGTTTCGTTGAACTGGTGGTTGCTGGAGTTGAACTGGTTGAGGTTGTTCCTCCACTTCCAGTACATGGAAGACATTGAGAATAGTAAGCATTACCGTAGGTACAGCACGACCCAGAAACACATGTAGTTGCTCCAGCCCATCCGATTCCACCGCCTGAAACTATTAGCGTCATTTGTTAAAGGATGGATTCTAATTACATTGACCGTAGAGTGCTGATTGGGCAGATACAATTGGTAACACTACCAAGAACACAGTAGCAAGATAAACCATGGTGTGGGATCACTGATAGAAAGCTTGGGAAAGATCTGATACTGGTGAGGCCCGTTGTAGATCTCAACGTCTTACCAACCTCTATTTATAAGATTACTTACGATCTGGAAACAGTGCAAGCTCTTTTCCCGCGGTAAAAGAAAAATTGGCTGGAAAGAAATGACATAAGAAGCAGCACATTCATGAATTAGTTCCATCACCCGTCTTAAACAACAAAAGGCTAAAGAAGGGGGATTGCCTTTCGTTCCGGGCGGAATATAATTTACCGTATGCGTATATGGATTTGAACGCTGTTCCTAGAATGGATTAAGGACGACGACGTTACTAGCTTAAGATCGTTAGCATAAAAATATTCCGGGATTTTCGTCATCACAAATAACACTTATTAACAGCAGTAGCCCTCGAAGCTAGTAGTCAGATATCAATGGGGAAAATTATAGAGCTAAGGGTTTCGGCTAAGCATATGCAGAAGAGTTTTGGCGCACCTATCAGCTATAAGGAATTTTAAGTTTAGCATATACATTAGTTACAACAGCAGCAATGATTTACCACTTCGAAGCTAAGAGTGAAACATTACGTTTGCGGGGTTAGTGATCCTGTCCATTCCCTGCTTGACGATCTTATAAGCTATCTTCTAATATTTTAACACCTTTTCCCCCGGCACTTTTAATTTACCCTACATCCGCCATCTTATTGCTCCCTCGACCCCTCATCTAAGTCTACGATAGTTACCTTGCGCTTATCGGAAGGACCCGGTCAAATGTCCCAGGAATTTCCGGTGTAGCACCTATAATTACAGGTAGCAGTAATACCCTGGAGATTTAGGGAAGCGAGCCTGTTATATCGCCTATAGTTAGCGCTCAGGCCCTCTCTCTGCCAGCAATACTCTATTAGCTCGTTACTGATAATTAAGGCCTTACAGCGTATCTACAGCGCTCGAGACCTAAATTTCCGGGGCTTTCGGCCGGGTCCATCGGAGTTAGGCATCAAATTATCTGGTCCGGCAGGGAATTTAAGTCACGACAACTGCGATTGCTGCTCTAGGTCTAGCAATAGAGATCAAACTAAGTAATAAACTCGAGTCTACCTTTGTGAATTTTCATTGAGGCCTACAGCGCTCCTCTATCGTAATAGTATCTTGAGGTATTTTTAAAACTTTAATAATTGATTTTACTAAATTGTAAAGTTATATCTTTGAAAGACTATGTAAAATCCTTAAATATATATTTTTTATTTCAAAAACCCTTGGTAGTTTTATTAATCAATTGACCAACCAAATAGGTCAGTTACTAATGCGCAGCTCAGTGGCGAAGAACCAAAGCTAGTACTTTGAACCTTTTTCATCGATATCATCAATACACAGCAATGCCCATCTAACCTGGACTTCCACGCTACCTTCATAATCGAGGCTCATGTAGGCCGCCAGCTTGAGTCTATTAAATGATTCTGGAGAGTGGGTTCCAGGTCCTGCCAAAGATTTCGAATCTTAGAAACTCCAGAATCTACGGTAGCACGCAGCGTCCATGGAAAGTATGTGTATCGAGTGATCGGTCTTAAAGTTTTTCTTTTGTTTGTTTCCAATTCTATGTCGTGGGAGAAGCTCTCTTAAATACATATGTTAATGTTCTTTCACTCAATCTGTCCTGTTCTCCCCAGTACTAGTACTACTAGTAAGCGAGGTACTCGCTTCCGCAAAACAGTGACCAATCATTCCAAACATGGAACACCAATAGCATGGACAAGATTTCACGCAGGAGAAAAGTGTCAACTTCCAACATTTCTATTAATAAGGCATTGCTCAGTGACAATGGGATGAGCCCCCTGACGCGGGCCTGCGTTTCATGCCTGCTTTCATGCCTGCGCCGCGGACGCGCGCTTACAGCCCCAAACTACACCTATTTGGGTACTTTCCGAAAATAGATTCCAACATGCCCGAAATAACTCCTCTTATGAAGTGTATAAGGGGACAGCTTTCTGTAGCATGATGTTCTGTAAAGTACGCCATGACAGTGAAATCGAACCCGCGGATGCGGGCCATGGTCCTCCTTGCCTTTGCGACTTTTGTGTTGGTGTTGATGATGCGAGGCCATATCTCAGCCTCAACTTTGCAACGACTGCCAAAATTTGGTGACAACTCATTTCAAAACGGAGCTAATAATAGTTCGATTTCGAGTCCACCATCTCCCCCATCAGAACACATTTCAGACAGCGATTTACCAGCCATTCAACCACCTCCCCCATCAGAACAAAAACTGGAACAATCAGATACAAATTCACCATTGAATCCAACCCCTCCCCAACCGGAACACACTGCAGAAAATAATGTAGAGGTCAACCCACTACCTCCCCCATCAGAACACGAATCGAAAAATAGCTCATCACCAGATCTATCATCTCCACAATCTGAACCCTCACCAGTAAATGATCCTCCACCACGAGAAGAGCATGCCGAATCCCCCGAAGAACCCAAACCTATCACTCCAGTCTATAAAACTGAACGACCTCCTGCCATTCCGATCGTTGATAATTTCCCCCTCGCAGCTGCGGCCCACTCAGCTGACGACCTGCCCCCAATTCCTCCATGGAATCGTCCTCCAAAACCACACGTACCAGAAAACACCCCTCTTTTCATAGGCTTCTCGCGAAATTGGAATCTCTTACAACAGACAGTCGTCTCATGGATCACAGCCGGATGGCCACCAGAAGACATCTACGTCGTTGAAAACACAGGGACTATGAGATCCAATGAACTTGGTCATCTGTCCCTCCAAAACCCTTTCTACCTCAATCATACCCGACTCCACATGTACGGCGTCAATATAATTGTCACTCCCACCCTTTTCACCTTTGCGCAACTTCAAAACTTCTACCTCTGGACAGCCATACAACGAGATTGGCCTACCTATTTCTGGGGTCACATGGATGTAATAGCCCTCTCCTTCGAAGACCGCTACGCCTCATCGCATCCTGAAATCACTGGTCCCATCTCAAGCACAATCTATGAAGGCTACAAATCAATCTATAACCTTGCCGTTTCGACACTCCGCTCCGCCAACTCAACAGACCCCGATCCCAACGCCCATGATCCCAGTAAACCATGGGCGATACGCTTTTTCGCATACGATAGACTGGCACTCGTAAATCGAGCAGCGTTCGAGGCTGTCGGCGGCTGGGATACGGCAATTCCTTATTACCACAGTGATTGCGACATGCATGATCGGCTGACAATGTATGGATTCGACCACAACCACCATGATGGCGATAAGAACTTGGAAGACGTAAAAGTGGGATACGTGAAAGATATTTCGAATTCTTTAGATGATCTCCTCGTTCTGTACCGAAAACAAGGAACAGCCGAGGCTCGATTCACGAAATATCAGAACCAGGAAAAAAGACAAGTCTATTCCCCGGCCCCGCGTTCAAACTCGGAATGGGTGTCTGATTTCCCTGGTTCTCCATCCTTTCAACAACTTTTGAAAACGGCGGAGGAAATGGAAGAGTTTAAAAATCACGGGCCAAGAGGGAGGAACACGTGGCAGACTCGACAGAGTGGCGGGAAAGGCGAACCTTATTATCGGGATCCGGAGGGGTTTGAGATTGCGCTAGGGAGAATGATGAATATGGGGAGTGAAATATATGCTGAGAAATGGGGGTATAGGTGGTGTGGGCTTGTGGAGCAGGGGAGGAAGGCGGGAGATGAGTGGAGGGTGGAGCATGATTGGTAAGAAAAGACTTCGAGCATATGTATAGGGAAATGGGATACTTCAGAACGGATTGTAACGGATTATTAGATATGTAGAATGGATATACCCGCTAGGCCTAGACTTATGTACAAAAAATAATCAACGACCAGAGTTTGCCGTGCAGTTTTTCCATGACTCACTGGCTGCGCGATTTTAGCGCGCGATTGCTGCTTACCTCAGATTCAGGGGCTGATGTGAAGCGAATCGAGCAATGCTTGGCTGCTGCCTTGTTTCACGTATTTAAGGTACTTAATAAGAACAAATAGAGTGATGACCACCTTCTTTGCCTTGAGTCGAGTATTTTTATAGTGGCAGAGCATTTGGAAACTTGTATTTTCCCTGAAAGTGTAGGCCTAACTCATTTTTCAACGTGTTTTGGGATGAGTCTCGCGGTCTTCCATGACGTACAAAAGTTGCTTGTACTTTGGTTGTAAGAATTTCTGGATGCTTTAATATGTAAATTAAGAGTGCTATATTTTACTTAGCTCCGCATCTTGCATTCAAGGTATGGCAAGCTTTCCTTAATGCTGCGTAAGTCCCCTTAATTAAAGCTATCATCACCCCAAACCAACCAACAGCAGCTTCAAACACAGCGTCTGCTGCGGTATACTCAATAAGGAATAGCACTCCCTCCCCCATTAAGCCCAACCGTCTTCCCATTCAGATAATCATTGAGCTTCGCGCTCGAATTATAATAAACATTAAATCCCTGACCATAAATATTCGACAACGTCGAGTCCTCATCCGTAAGATTTTGGATCGTAGTACTGTTTGTCAAAATCCAACTCGAAGTCTGATCAAGACTAACATCAAAATACGCCTCTCCGAACCCAGAATAAGCAGCACCAGTCCATGTACTATATCCAGCTAACGACCAAGAGATATAACTCTCGTTGTAAGCAACTAAATCACCAACCAACGTGGACTCACTGACATTGACGTAGACCTCTGCAGGCGCCAGATTAGGCTGTTGTGAATAATCAGCATAATAATCGAAGTCCTGGGTAATCTGCGAGAAATTCGCTACGACAAGAATCCCACTCTCGGTCACTAATTCGCTAGCAGTGAGAGAAACATCAATGATTGTATTCCCGAACCAAAGACCGGGTGTGGTTGATCCAAGTGTCGTGATCTTAGAATTTGTCAGCGATAATATAGCCCCGGATTCGCGTTCCATGGATGAAAAGATCGCTACACCGCCTAATAGTCCTGCGGTGGTTTCGCAGTTCGTTAAATACGCCTTTTGTGAGCCGTCCATGAAGACGGTTGGTGCGTTCTCTGATATCGCTACGACCTTATTGGCATGGATTTCTCCTAGGGCATAGAACGTCGCGCTGCCGATTCCTGCTGTGTGGGCTACGGAATCAGAGATGTAGAGGTAGCCGGCTGGACTATCGCCTGAAAAAGAAGAAGAGCGTTTTCCGCCGGAGAAGTGTTGGATGTGGGAGGCATAGGCGGTTCCGTTGCCGGAAGCGTAGATGCCGTGGGAGGCGGGCCCGGAACTGTAGAGCCAGGCGTGGGTAACATTCACTACGCTGTCGGTACCGTAAACGTATATATTGGCTGCTCCGTTATGGACGGTGACATTTAGGTTGTCGAAATGTGCTGTTGATGCATTGGCCTGTTTTGGGTGTTAGGTTATGGTAGGTGATTCATTGGTGATTACGTACGACATTGATTGCGGCGTTGAAACCATAGAAGCTTGATTCAAGCAGATTGGACGCGTATCCGGATTTTTCAATGTCAACATAAGACAGATTCAACTCGGCGCCGTCGGTGACAAGGACCACACTTGTTTGGTTCTCAGTTGTGGATAAAGTTTTGTGTTCGATTGTGGTGGAATTGTCTGAGAATGTGTATTGAGCGATGATAGGACTTGGCTGGACGCTGATGAAGGGGACGCTGTAGTCGGGTACAATGGCATTATCTGCTGCCCAGATACTGGGTGAAAGCAGGTCTGAGGGGTCTGTGAGAGATACAGATGCCAGAGCAAGCGTAGAGAGAGTGAGGAGAATGAAGGCAAACATTTTGTCAGAATATATGATTCTAATTTAGAGAAAGCTAAGCAGCGTGAAGCTGATCTATCCGGATCATAATCCCATCTTATACTTTCAAAAAATAGACACTCTCCATTCCATACTTGTGCTTGAAGATTGTTTACCCCGCATTTGAGTCAGGGGGGAAAGAGATGAAAGCTGCAGGTGAAGCTTTTCAAGATATCTTGCGGCGAGAAATGAAATTGTTCCCCGAGAACTTCTAGAAAAGGGATGTGAGCCGGTTTGCAGCCCCTTGTTGAGTGCTGTGCCGGTATATTGATCAAGGGTTGAACGCGTCACCTCCAATCTTCTTGATGTTCTAATTCACTCGAAATAAGATTGAATTTTCGTTCTGCGGATATCAGCGCCACTTCGGTGTCTTCAGATTATCGGGAAGTTGGGCATGTGGAGCCGACGAGCCTCCTTCCGAGCACGACCATCTTCTATTATCCTCAAAAAATACAGGGATAATATATGTGGTCAGCTCGCACCATGAGTCCCGATGCTATAATACATATTCCATATGTGTAAGGGATGCAAGAGGTCCATTCAGGTGCTCCTTCGCTTAAAAGGGAAATTTAGCACGTGATAGCCATCTCATCATCTTTCCATTTGCCAGCTTGATTCCTCCAGTGAATTGCTTCATACATCACCTCCTTAAATTTAGCATTTTTGGACAAGGGAAAATGACTGACAAGAATTTAGATTTGCGAGAAGCACCCTAGCTCTGGAATGGGCATTTACATGCAGAATGCACGTGATCGGTTTAGCAGATCGGAAGCCACAGTGGCTGTGTCTCTGGACTGACTTTTCCTGGGGAACCTAAAAGCCTTATCCCGTTTATTCCCATCTCTTTCTTTTCTCTTGCCATCATCTTCAGCTCATCGTCTACTCAGCATAATTCCACTTGTCATCGACTCTCGCAAAAGCCCAATCAAATACTGTAATCGATACAATACGCGGACCCGTCATCGATCAGGCGCTTTTAATCTTGGTGGCCAAGTCAAACTCTTGGATGGGAATGGACGCGGAAATCTCAGAATTGAACGCCTCCTAGTCTGATCTCAATGTCATCTGGTAATCGGGACGTGAAACCCACATCACATGTATCCTTTGATGGCTTGCGATGCTCCCGTCAATTGATCCAAACTTCAATTCTCCCTGGCCCTGCAAAGTAGTAATACAGACGCTAGGCTTCAACACATCATCCAATTGCTTACCTTTCTTGAGCAGTGACATTGATTTGGGAAAGCCCAAAGAGCGGTTCAATAGTTGCCTCGTCAGAGTCACGGTTCGTCTCTAACCTCAGCCGTAGCTGAACCTTCTTCCCCTCTAATTCCCGAAACATCACGGCAAGCCACTCAGCCCCTCATTGTTAAAGATGAGGATATATCAAGCGACTCATCCCCGAATCTCACATGTGACTTACTCGTAACTTTTGACTATCACCTCATCACGGTCGCACAATAGCTTGCTCCTCCAATCAGGAGACGAAGGCTGGTCTGCGAGCACTCAAAGTTGAGATGTGGCAACCAACAACATCTCACTATAGAAGATAGAACATATCATCACTTGGGCGGAACTTGCCTCCGCTTTCCTTCGGCTATCCATTCTCATTTTCGTAAGGCTGAGTTGATTTCGAGACAGAACCAATGGCACTTCAAGTGAAGGGTACTTTATAGTAGCCACTTCAGCCAGCTTCATGAGGATGCCGATATCCAATTATTACTTACGTAGCTACTTCCCGCGGATGTTGAGGTCCATCAAACGTGACCGCACTTTCAAAGTTCTTTACGCAGAAGACCTCCACCGTATCATCTATTACGTCCATTAACATGAGTACTTTTACGGTCGTGTACAACGCCAACGGGGCCACTGCCGGCAGTGTCCCCGTAGATACCAAGATCTACAGCACAAATCCCAACGCCCCCAATAATGCTGCCACCGTCGTTATACCGGCATCGAATTTCGTCAGCGGAGCTGATACTTTCGCACGTTGGACATCCAACAGCGATGGAACCGGAACTTCATATGGCGCATGGGCTACTGGCACTGTCACTTCCACCGTCGCAGGGGTCGTGAATCTCTACGCACAGTGGTTCACTGTCACCGGCTTGACTAACAACGGGACAACAAAGCACTATCAACTTCAATATGAACGCTCATTGGCTGGATCTGCATTTTCCAACCTGGAGCCGGGCCGCACCAATCAATTTCTCCAAGTCATCGAAGATGATCATCAACAACTCGTCACTTGGTTTGGAGGTTTAGACGTCACCGGTTTCTACAAAACGCCTATACCCATCAACATTGACAATCTGTTTGGGGGAGCACGCACAGGTGGTCCAGGAGGTACGCTCCCGCTTCCCATCGGTATGGATTTTTTCGGCATCGGCCTCGATTATAATGGACTGCGCTACCTTTTGTACTCCGAGGTATCCGAGATATTGATGCATGTTCAAGGCCAAGGCTGGTTTGATGGAGGAGACGAACAGAGTTGCGGCGAAGCTTTGTCACGTTTCCTTGCTGCTCAATTTCTGAAGAGCGTTGGCATCACATTGAGTAACCCAACTTATGTGGGCTATCAGACATCCTTCACATGGCTTAACAGTTCTCTGCCTCCCTCAGTTGCGGGCTCGTCACAACTTTCTGGTCCTATCGGCCAATTAACATCAGCTCTCAATGCTACCTCGACTTCTGTGATAATTACCGGTCAATTCTCAGCTTCATTTGAGTCAACATATGTCATTCAAATTGATAATGAACAAATGCTTGTCACGAATTTTGTACTCGTGGGCAACACCGAGCAAACCTTGACCATCCAACGAGGCTACAATGGGACCGTCGCTACGGCTCATGCTGCCCTGACCAGTGGCAATCCAACCAACGTCTTTTTCAGCTACGGTGCTCGGTCAGACTACGTAAATACCACGTTGGAGTATGATAACGGAATTGATGCATCTGTCGGATGCTCCACACTCTTTATATATTACCTAAACACTCAATTGGGCTTCACACCAGAGCAGATATGCACCTCAGCACCCGGACTGAGCAATGCGAAAACCTGTTTGCGCGGAGTGTACAATAAGCTCACCAACGATCCCTCTGACCCATTTCCTTATTTTAAGGCTTTGCTGGACACTCAATTTCCACCCGATCAAGTTTCATCGATTCCTGGACCCAATCCGGATAACCCCTGGCCTTTGGGTTCACTCACCTTTTGGGGCGTCAAGAATACCTGGGGGAAAGACGAAGTCAGCGATATCCTTAGCACTGGAGGTGTTTATCCAAATGCATTTTGGCTTCAATTGGAAGGTCTAAATCAAGTAGTGGTGGGCTCGATAGTCCCCGCAACGCCAACAATCGCCTTCACTGGCGCGACTGCCATGCCGAATGGTGGCGCAATTTATGAGACAACCAATACATTGGTTCCTCAGCACATCAGATTTGCGTACGACGTGCACTTCGATAACAGTGTGACATTCCCCGCAACGGGCGAAAAAACGGCGGAGGTCACGTCAGAGCTCACCGTGTTGTCCGTCCCTTTCCCGGCACAAGATGACTTCTACTTCATAGCTGGAGCCGATCCATATTTCACGAATGTGCTCCCAACTGCAGACCCTGCAGACGAGAATGCACCCCGGCTGAGTAATGACATCCGGGTATTCACAGCAACACCTCAATTGCTGGATCCGAACCCAACGTATCCTGTTCCAGGAGGACCCCCATTCTCGGTTGCTAGCACCGCTGCTGCCTATCAATATATTTCTGAGCTCATCCCCTATCTCAATAGCAACTATGGGGACCCCAATGGGATTGATCCATTTGCAGCGAATAGCGGTGTAATCCAAGGGGAAGCTGTCGCAACCAATGGAGACTCCTCTGTGACACCGTTCACAACTGTCCTAGGTCAAAAGCTGACAAATTACAACTTTGCTATCGCCCGGGTGAGATTGCAGGGTACTGCGGGAAGTGCAGGAGAGGCCAAAAACGTAAAAGTATTTTTCAGAGTCTGGCAAACTCAGACTATCGATACTCAGTGGAACCCAGCATACTCATATCTTCATCAGCTTGACAGTAGTGGAAATATCCTTGGACCCGAGGCACCTCCTGATAACTACACTATCCCATTCTTTGCGACCGAGAATCCAGACTTAACGGACCCGAATAATTCAGAATATGGACCAACTGGCGTCAATAACACTACGATCGTTGTCAACCAAGGAGATGGCCAATGGACTTATTATGGATGCTTCCTAGATCTGTACGATACGCAGCTGCTGGTCAATGGAGTAGCTGTGGCCACGCTATTCCCTGGGACTCACCACTGCTTAGTCGCTGAAATCAACTATGCTGACGCTCCTATCCAGACTCCCACCGACGGATCACAGATCACACCTGAGAGCTCATCCCAGCTAGCCCAGCGAAATCTCGATGTGACACCGGGCGACAATCCCGGCCCGCCAGCTGCACATCGTATCCCGCAGACATTCGACATGGTGTTCACACCAAACGACGCTCCTTTCAATGACGAATTAATGATTGACTGGGGTTCTGTTCCAGTTGGTAGTACAGCAAGTATTTACTGGCCTCAACTCCTCGCCGCAGATATAGTCCAGCTCTCCACCTCCCTCTACGGATATCACGCACTCTCAGCTGCTGATAACAATACCATTCAGTGTAAAACCGTCAATGGAGTGACATATATTCCCATCCCATTTATTGGAGAAGAATCGGAAAGCATCGCCAGTCTCTTCACGATCGACCTACCAACCGGAGTTAGAGCGGGCCAAGAGTTCAATGTCCTAGTCAGAAGACTCCGTGCTCGAACACTGGCACCTTCTGTCCGTCCCCCGCAGATCATTGCTAAACGTTCAAAATCTAAATTCGCTCCAATTCGCGAAGAGCCGGTGACGCCTGTTACACCAGGTTACAGCAAAGCGGTCCTCGGCTCCTTTAATGTCCGTATACCTATCGCTACTGCAGCTACACTTTTGCGTCCGGAATCTGATACATTGGCTATTTTCAAGGCCAGGTTGGCTGCGACGCCCAAGACGAGTAGGTGGTGGTTGGTATTGAATAGGTATATTGGTTATTTATCTGGGAGAGTCAACGGACTAGGTGGTTCAGCCAGCGGAATTCCCCCATCCTTCGGTGGCGCGCCCATCGTCCTTCCCGAACCAGGCCCTTCCTCGGGCCAGAAAGAATGCTGCTACTGGGGCAAAGTCGGAGGAATTTGTTACGACGGCTCTGGATTCTTCGAAGGATTCCTCTTAGAATGCGAAGGTAATGGAAAGAACGGGTCTGAGAAAGAGTGGTGGGGACATAAGGAGCATGGAGGAGGGTGCGGGAATGAAGAGGCGCATGAACATCGGTTTGATTCGCGGAAGGAGAAGATTTTTAAGCTGGTGGAGAAGGCTTGGCTGCATGGCACGAAGATCTCGGTTTGTGTAGCGGCGGATAAACCAAGGGTTGTTACGACGCTTGTATTGAGGGAGCATGTGGAGGAGGGTCATGCACATGGCCTCGGGATTTAGTGGTGGAGTGCCACTTTCCATCCTTTTGTCCGTTCGGGTTAATGTTTTAAGGGTCCTGTCAACTTGGGTGTTTTCTTTTTCCTGTCTCGACCAAGCCCTACTTGTTTTCAAGGATTATTGGCGGCTTTACCCCATTTTCAGAAAGCTGGTTTTTCTGATTGGAAAGAGTCTTGTTTTCTAACTTGAATGTCTAAATCTACGAGTATACCCCGTACACGTCGAGCCATATGCCATCGTCGCCGGATATTGATAACGAGCCCTTAGCCTTCCTGATTGGCTCGGTTTAGCTTCTGAAATTTGGATCGTAATCAGATTTTTCAAAGCAGTATTTTAATAGGTGACTGATGCCCAAGCTGAAAATCCAAATGATGTTTGGTATCACGTGATTGACATAGGCCGTACCCTTCTCGTGCGGCTGAGGCGTGGCTATTAAATCATCGATGTTCTAGATCTCAAAGTTCACTTGAGTGAACAAGCCGAGAGATCTACATATGCGGCTTTTAGTTACCTAATGTTGGGGTGGATCTCAGTCGTATACAACGATTCTGGCCACCATTAGCAGTCGCACGAAGGGCCTAGAATGGGTTTGCATGCCAGCGACAGTTCAAGATGCTATTCTTGTTACCCGAGCACTTGGGATTCGGTATCTTTGAGTCGATGCGCTATGCATCATACAGGGCTCTGAGGAAGGAGATTGTGCAAATGAACAAAATCAACAAAGACGCTACGGTGACGATTGTAGCAGCCAGTGCTTCCAGCGTTCATGAACAGGCTTTGGAAAAGAACAGATTTCATTCAAGCTCCATTGGAAGGCATCTTTCTAGAGCCTCCTGATAGCAATTCTTTTACGAGGCTCGGGTGCTGGCGCAAGGAGCCAGACTCAGGTGGCTTTACAGAGGCACAGGAGAAGTATTGGGCTGAATTGAGCGCCCAAGAGGTGGAGACTTTTTGTCGGAAAGGACGGCGATAAGCCGTCATGATTATATAAAAATTTATAACAAAGTCCCTTTCGTTGATGTTGAAAGGTAAGATCTTTCCCTTATTCAGACATTGCAAGGCTTACCCCACTTCTGCAGCTATGACTCAAAAAGCAGACTGGACCACCAGAATTATTCTACTGAACAATTATAAGTCTTGATCTCATAATACCTGAAAATAAATCTTTAGAGCCTATATTCAAGATGTCTGCCACTCAAACCATTGAACTGGAGCAGGTCAGCTTCTCGGTCCTACTACTACTATTGACGCACCCTCTTGCCGAGGGAGGCCAAATTCTTGAACCACGTACAAATCAGAGAGTTTTCGAACAGCAAACCTTCGATTCTTTAGGGAAGTCACATAAGATAGCAATCCTGGTTTTGATTGTTACCTGTAACTTCGTTCAGGTTTGTGACCACATGACCACGCTATGGACATGGCTGATCAATTCAGATGATATCAAATGTTATAGGTCTATCCGCAGGACTTGAAATCGGCAAGGAACTCGGTGCTAAAACCGGACCAGGACAAGCAAACTGGATTGCTGCATCTTATCCGTGAGGGCACGCTCGTTCGAAAGATCCCACCAATCGCTCGACTAACGTATTCTTAGATTAACACAGGGAACATTTGTCTTGATCAGCGGTCGTTTGGGAGCCGTGTATGGCCATAAAAATGTTCTCCTCGCTGGTGGAGCATGGTTCGTTCTGTGGTCATTAATCAATGGATTTACGAAAAGTTTCACAGCCTTCGTCATCGCCCGCGCATTATCAGGGATAGGAGGAGCACTGATAATGCCCAACGTTGTCGCTCTAATAGCCATTACCTGCCCGCCTGGAAAACTTCGCAACATTAGTTTAGGAGTGTTCAGTGCATCGGCACCCACTGGAGGATATCTTGGAAGCCTGATTTCTGGGGTTTTTATTGAAATTCATCAATGGAAATGGATGTTCTTTGGTTTGTAAGTCCAGGTCAACCTGAATTGCAAGTGAGAGAGTAGCTGATGTTTATTAGGGCTGTTCTCGGGAGTATCGTTTTTGCGGCGCTCTGGATTCTTCTACCGCATGAAAATGCTGTGGATAGATATGGGCACATCGATTGGATTGGAGCTGCTCTTGGGACTGGTGGATTAGTCGTGTTCAATGTTGCTTGGAAGTAAGTTCTACCCTTCCATCCAAAGATAAAGAGCTGATGTTACTAGTCAAGCACCTGCAGTCGGATGGTCGACTCCCTATGAGATCGTTCTAATTTTGACATCCATTTTCCTTCTTCTGGTCTTCGTACTCTGGGAATACAAATTCGCAAATACCCCCTTCCTCCCCCTCGATATCTGGAAAGCCCCCTCTTTTCTCCCACTAGTCTTTGCAGTACTCTTATGCTTCATGTCTAACGGAACACTCCTTTGGTACATGGTAGCCTGGCAACAAATCCTCCGCAATTGGACTGTCCTGGAATTCGCCATCGGCTGGACACCATTCGGCATATTCGGCACTATTGGCGCATTCTTAGGTGCTTGGCTCATACCCCGACTTGCTGCTCAATGGATTCTCGCAATAGGAGCCGCAAGCGTGCTGATCTCAAACATTTTGCTCGCTACAATGCCCGAACAGCAAACTTACTGGGCACAAGTTTTCCCCGCTACGATTCTTATGGCTTTCTGCCCCGATTTCGTGTACACAGCCGCCCAAATCATCGCAAGTAATAGTGTACGACGGAGCCAACAGGGGATCGCAGCGTCATTGATTGGGACATTGAATCTCTATGGGAATTCTTTGGGATTGGGATTTGCTGGGACTGTGGAGACGGAGATCAATAAGAAGAGTTTTGATCCGGTAAAGGGTTACAGAGCTGCGCTTTATTTTGGGGCTGCAATTTCGGCCGTTGCGCTGCTGGTTGATATGGTATTTGTGAGGGTTAAGAGGGATGAGAGGGAAGGATGGGAGGATGAGGTGGACCGTTTGGCTACGGTTGTGAGGGAACCTGAGGGTATTTCGACGGCTGTGAGGAGGGGTAATGCGTCTTTGGAGCGAATGTCACATTAAACCTCGGCCCCATTCCATTTTCTTGGAGACAGGGTCTGTCGAAGTGGCGAGGGGTGTGGGAGCTCGAGGTTCTGACTCAGGCAAACGGGGGACGCATGGACGCGTGAAAAGAAAGGAAGGGTGAAAGGAAACACACAATGTTTATAGTTGCCAATTAAGGGCGTAAATTAAATTGGTATCTGTCAGCTAAAAAGGTGCAGGTATAACATTCTGTTCGGTTTGTGGAGATCCTAGACGCCGGAATAAACTGATAAAACACCTCCCCTGAACTACTTTAACGCCGTGCAATGCTTGCAATGCTTTTCCTGAATGACATCGAAACAACGCGAAGTCTCGCTGTCTCGTAATCATTTACTTCCCCATCTTCACGATGCGGGGCCGATTCGGACCCATCCTCCGTTCCTCTTAAGACTTTGGCTCAAGTCTTCAAATATTCTTCTTTCCAGTTTCCTTGCCATTCGCTTCTCCATTCACCTTCCCCTTCTCAACAACCGCAACAGTCGGCCTACTCCGCGTTAGCATCCTCTCTCCCCACAAATTCGCAAAACTTACACCGCATCCACCAACCCCTTCTTTTCATGCCCATGACTCGTCACCACCTTCCCCACCTCATCCGACTTTTTCTCTACTCCCATCAATAACAACGGCAATAGTCCGAACAGGCTCAATACTACGGCTCCTGCTCCCCCAGCCCACGGATCCGTCTCCCAAATCCACTCCTGCACCCCCCTCTCATATAATACGACCCCACTGATTAATTCAGCCGTGAGTAAGAAAACGAGAGCTAGCAATCCGATCCCGAGTCGGAAACCGCCTACGCGGGGAACTTCATATGAGACGGTGATGTAGCGTGCCCAGAGAGTCATAAACAGAAGCCATATTGGAAGGGTGATGAGCTCGGATTGCGGTTGTGTTAGGAGGTCTGTGATTTATCAGTATATAAAGGGCAGGAAGGGAGAAAGGGAGGGGGCGTACAAATAGGTTGCAATTCCTTGATCCGGAAATATGCTATAATACAACCAGTGAGGAAAGTAAGGAGGAAATACACGAAAGAAATCCGGATGATGAAGAGTGCGAGAGCAATGTCCCACATCAGTTCGAAGACTGAGGTGCTGGTTTCGAAGAGGATCATTTTGAATGTTGGGTATGTGTAAGTCTTTGTTTGTGTGTTTGATGATTTGGTAACTGGATTTGGTTTTATTTCATTCATTGGAAAAGAGTATGAAGGAGAGAAGTATTTAAAAGTGAGCACGTCGTAGATTACATGTTTGTTTAGCGGTCAGGTAGAAGGTGGGCTGATCCGTGGGGTGACTCCAGGTCAACACGTGATGGGAGGATGGTTTTCTTACCTGCCGGATTTCCGCTGCTTCCGGTTATACGTCGCATGATCCAGAGCTTGATACTAGAATTAACACATTCACTTACTGGTCGCGATGTATGAATCTTAATGACAAGTCGACATTGGAAATGTTGCGGATTCCTCATAGCTCTTCGACCACCGCTAAAAAGTTTGAATGTAGAGGTTCTGCTATCAATCCCTGTAAAATTTGACATCACTGGTCCAGTGATAAACTCGTCTATAGTAGATAAACAAACTATATAAAGACTATATTAAAGTATAAATAATTTATAAATAAATTGTATATAAAATTTATATAGTATAATAATATTATATTAATTTTTAGTTTTTTGCTTAATTTAAAAATCTAAAAAATATTCTATATAAACTATTAATAAATCTATATTTTTTGAATAATATTATAATTAATATAAAGATTAATATTATAAATATATAGATAGTAGATATAATATTATAATTATTATTATATAATATACTATATTACTATAGTAATATTATCTAATAATTATATAAATATTAATAATC
>Ga0182030_10010465_pt1 | contig 18837 bp, 16 predicted proteins | sample 812S3MmetaG_FD_121299 | JGI IMG/M metagenome (GOLD analysis project Ga0182030, IMG submission 121299) | Permafrost microbial communities from Stordalen Mire, Sweden - 812S3M metaG (Illumina Assembly) | ecosystem: Environmental > Terrestrial > Soil > Wetlands > Permafrost | place: Sweden...
CGTGGCCGCTGCGCATGCGCGGGGCCTCGCCGTGCTGCTCGATGTGGTCTACAACCATCTGGGCCCGGACGGCAATTATCTGGGTCAATACGCACCCTATTTCACCGATCGCGTCAAAACCAGTTGGGGCGACGCGGTGAATTACGACGGCGCGTACAGCGATGGGGTCAGACGCTTCGTGATCGACAACGCGCGGATGTGGCTGGACGAGTACGGTTTCGACGGACTGCGACTGGATGCCGTGCACGCCATCTACGGTTTCGAAGCAGTCCACGTGCTCGAGGAACTCGCGTCCGCCATCCAGGCCTGGGCCGGCGCAAGCAACCGGTCAGTCGTGCTCATCGCGGAGAGCGACCTCAACGACCCCAAGCTGGTTCAGCCTTCCGGGCGAGGTTACGGTCTCGATGCCCATTGGGCAGACGACTTTCACCACGCCCTCCACCGCGTGACGACGGGCGAGGCCTCCGGGTACTACATGGATTTCAATGGAATCAAGGACCTGGCGACATCTCTTCGAGACGGTTATGTCTATCAGGGGCAGTATTCCCGCCACCGCAAACGCAGACATGGCCGCACGCCGCTGGAGGTGAGGCCTGAGCAACTGGTGGTGAGTTCGCAGAATCACGACCAGATCGGCAACCGTGCGAAGGGCGAACGCTTAAGCATGCTGCTCAAGCCGTTGCAGCTGAAGGCAGTGGCTGCGCTGACCATTCTTTCGCCCTTTGTGCCCCTGCTGTTCCAGGGCGAAGAATGGGGCGCCAGCACGCCGTTCCTCTACTTCACCGATCATCAGGACGAACAATTGGGCAAGCTGGTGGCCCAGGGGCGCAGAAAGGAATTCGAGAGCTTCGGCTGGCAGGACGAGGTTCCCGATCCCCAGGCGCCGACCACCTTCCACAATTCACAGTTGAACTGGGATGAAATCACGCAGCCTGTGCACAAGGATCTGCTGGCGTGGTATCAGCGGATCATCGCGCTCAAGGCGAGCGCCATCCGACCCCTGTCGCATGCGGCAACTGTTTCCTATGACGAGGCGGCCTCGTGGCTGTCCTTCGTCCTGGGTGATCTGTGTGTCGCGGTGAACTTCGCCTCGCAGCCCGTCCCCTTCGCATTGCCCAAGGGCAACTGGCGCATGCTGCTGACTTCGAGCGAGAAATCGCCGAGCGCCACGCAGCTGGCGGCGTATGAGACCCAGATCCACATCCAAAGCCTGTGACAGGCCCTGGGCAGTCCCGCTCAACTGGCCTGCTTAAACAGCAATGCCACCGGAAACCCGCTGAACAGGTCCCCGGCTGAAGCAGACGAGGACAGTTCCTGCAACGTGAAGACGTTTTGCCAGACACCGCCGGGCAGTGGCAGGCGGGTGTCCTCCCACTGATTCGCAATCGAAAGCGTGAGCCGCGGCACCACCGCGATCAGATTTTCTCCCCGTCGGAACGCGAAGAGATTGCCCAGGTGCGCTCCCTGAGCCGCCAGCGGCTGGTAGCGACTGTCTTCTGCGAACTGTTCGGGCCGGGCGGCGCGCAGACTCAGAACACGGTCTATCAACCACAACTTCGGCAGGCCGGTATCCCACTGGGCGAGCGCCGCAGCGGCATTCAGTGATCGGCACTGTTCCAGCAATTGAGTCCGCTCGGCGTAGTCCACCGGCCGGCGATTGTCCGGGTCCACCAGGCTCAGATCCCACAGCTCCGTTCCCTGGTAGAAGTCCGGAACACCGGGGGCCACGAGCTTGATGAGCGTCTGCGCAAGGCTGTTGATGCGACCCGGAAGCACCAGCGGCTCGACGAACTCGATCAGACTCTGGATGAAGTTAAAATTGTCCAGCGCCCGCTCTACGAAACCCTGGATATTGGCCTCGTACCCCGCATTCGGCTCCTGCCAGGAGGTCCGCATCTTGGCCTCGCGACAGGCCTTCAGCATGTACTGCCAACAGCGTGCGGCATTGATCGGCCAGGCCCCGACCAGGGTTTGATAGAGCAGATACTCGGCATGCCGGTCGGGCGTCCGGTTGTTCCAGGCGCCCTCGTTCATGGTCGACCACTGGTGCAATGCCTCGGCCCACCGATCCGGGATTTCCGACAACAGCGAAATCCGCGTGCGCACGTCCTCACTGCGCTTGTTGTCATGAGTCGAGGTGGCCAGCATGTTCCGCGGCCAGTGCTCGCTGAGGTAGTGGCAGTATTCGTGGAACTTGTCCGAGGAGATACCGATCAGGGAGGCCTGGGCGCCGACCTCATTGCAGGAGAGCAGCCGGTCAAAGCAATAAAAGGTTGTGTCCTCCACCCCTTTCGCCATGACCGCCGGCGTCAGCTGCTGCCACTCGCAGATGAACGCAAACTCCTCGTTGTTCAGTGGCTCTTTGGTCAGCAGCCCCTGCAGGTACTCAAAAATTTCGACCTCGATGTCGGGGCGCGCAAAGCGGGCGTTGCGCACGGCCTCCGCGATCACACCCTTATCGGCTTCGCTCACCTCTGCGGCCGTCCGATACGTGCGATAGATTCCCAAGGCAGCTGTAATGTGCGCGATGGCATCCCGGATCTGCCGTGGGCTCAAGTCACGGGTTTGACGCGATTCCCGTGCGATGCGGATTGCCGCAGCGGAAAGCCGCTGGTGATCGTGCGCAAAGGTGTAACGGACGATGTAGTCCTTCTTCTCCCGGATCAGGGCGCCAAGGTTCACCGAATGTCCGGTGAAATCTGCGTACGTCGACGTCAGTGAATCGGTGTGCTGGCCGTTCATCCACAGCCGGTTCACTCTGGCCAGAAAATCGTAGCCGACGGTGCCGTCAATCGGCCAGCTGGCCGGCAGGCGCTCTTCGGTGTCGAGGATCTTCTCGACATAGATTCGACCTCCGGGCAACAGCTCCCGCAGGCGCTTGAAGTACTCGAGTGGATCGCGCAGACCATCCGGATGATCCACCCGCAGTCCGTCGATCTGCCCTTCACGGATCATCTTCCGGAATCGGTCGTGGACCGCATCGAACACCTCCGCGCGTTCGGTGGACAGCCCCACCAGAGTCGAGATATCGAAAAATCGCCGGTAATTGACGAGTTCGCCCGCCAGTTTCCAGCCATGCACAGCGTAGAACTGACGTTGCAGGAGCTGATCGAGCCGCTCGACATCGCTGTTGATCGCATCCACCTGCCCCTGCAGGAGGTTCGCCTGCGCGCATTCCTTCAGGACGCCGGTCGCGGTTGCTGCATTCTCCCGGTAGTGACGCAGGTCCTCCTCGCCAGGGGATTCGATCTGGGCCAGGCGCTCCAGCTCCGTAAAGCACGCGTTGGGCCGCGGCACCACCATTGCCCAGGAACCCGGTGTCAAAGGCCAGCTGTTGTCGAAGTGGCGCAGTCGCAGTCCCCCGTCGCGGATCTCGATCTTGAGCTCGCCGCTGCTCAGCGCTTCCCCGTAGGGCCTGGCCAGACTGCAGATATGAATGCAGAACCGACTGGGAGCCGCCATGCGGATATCGAAATAACGGCAATGGGCGCTGTAGGGCCCATGGGCGAGCACATCGTCCCACCAGGGGTTCTGGTCGGTCGCCGCCATATGGTTCGGCACGATGTCCAGCAGAATGCCGAGCGAATGCGCATGGGCGCTGGCCACGAACTGCGCCCAGGCCGCCTCCCCGCCCAGGTCGTCGCTGACATGCGCCGGATCGGTCACATCGTAACCATGCTGACTTCCCCGTGTGGCCTGCAGACACGGCGACAGATAAACATGACTGATGCCCAGGCGAGCGAGGTATGGCAGCACCTGTTCGGCATCCGCCAGAGTGAAATCCTTATGCAGCTGCAGGCGATAGGTGGCAATCCAGGAACGCGGCGATGAGGCGTTGACCGGCATGGCTAGTTCGCCCGAATGAAGAGGAAGAGCGAGCGGCCGGTGATACCGAACACATCACCCGTCTTTCCCTTGTAAGCCGCGGTCCGGTTGGGAGTATCCGTATCCAGAATCAGGTCCCACGTCTCACCGTCCGGATATTCCGGCAACGTGAAATTGACCAGATCGTGATGCGAGTTGAGCACGATCAGCATGGCGGCCTCGGTACCGCGCTGCCTGACACCGGTCGGGCGGCTGCGGCCGTCAATGAGCATACCGAAGCACTTCATGAGATCGTCACCCCATTCCTCGGCGGTCATTTCGTTGCCTGATGCATTGATCCAGGTAAGGTCCTTGATGCCAAGTTCCTCATCGAGACTGCCGGTCAGGAACCGGTTGCGCCGCAAAATCGGATATTTGGCTCGCAACGCACACAGTTTCTGCACGAACTGCATGAGGGATTGGCCCTTCTGCGCGAGCTCCCAGTTCACCCAGCTGATCTCATCGTCCTGGCAGTAGGCGTTGTTATTGCCCTGCTGCGTTCTTTCAAACTCGTCGCCCGCGACGAACATCGGGGTGCCCTGGGACAGCAGCAGCGTGGCAAACATGTTGCGAATCTGTCGCTCCCGCAGCGCGTTGATCTCCGCATCATCGGTAGGCCCTTCGGCCCCGCAATTCCACGACCGATTGTCGCTGGTACCGTCCTTGTTATCTTCGCCGTTCGCCTCGTTGTGCTTTTCGTTGTACGTGACGAGATCGTTCTGGGTGAAGCCATCGTGTGCCGTCACAAAATTGACGCAGGCCGACGGGCGCCGGCCGAGGCGATTGAAGATCTCCGCGGACGCACACAGCCGCTGCGCCATGGCGCTGGCCGAGGCGTCGCCTTTCCAGTATTCACGGACCGTGTCGCGGTAGCGGTCATTCCACTCGGCCCAGCCAGGCGGGAATTCACCGACCTGGTAGCCACCGGGACCGCAGTCCCACGGTTCGGCGATGAGCTTCACCGTCCGCAGTACCGGATCCTGATGACAGGCTTTCAGAAAGCCGCTTTGATTGTCGAAGCCATTGGGTTCCCGGGCAAGTATGGTTCCCAGGTCAAACCGGAACCCGTCGATGTGAAATTCATTCACCCAGTAACGCAAGCTGTCGGCGACCATTTCGATGACGTTGGGGTGGGACAGGTTAACGGTGTTACCGGTCCCCGTATCGTTGATGTAATAACGCTTCTCAGGCAGCAGCCGGTAGTACGACGCGTTATCGATGCCCTTGAATGAAAGGGTCGGGCCGCGCTCATTGCCTTCGGCCGTATGGTTATAAACCACATCGAGGATGACCTCGAGCCCGGCTTCATGGAAGGCGGCCACCATTTCCTTGAATTCGCGCAGGCTCTGTTCGGGTGCCGAGGCGTAGCGGGGATCCGGCGCAAAAAAGCCGATACTGTTGTATCCCCAGTAGTTGGTCAGGCCTCTTTCCAGCAAAACGCCGTCGTTGATGAAAGTATGGACCGGCAGCAGCTCGATCGATGTCACGCCCAGCGACTTGACGTACTCCACGACCTGCTTTGTGCCGAGACCCGCGTAAGTACCGCGCTGATGTTCCGGCACTCCCTGATGCAGTTTTGTGAAGCCCTTGACGTGGGCTTCATAGATTATGGTTCGATCCCACGGGATACCCCGCTTGCGCGGCTGGCCCCTCCAATCGAAATTGGGATCGACGACGACGCACTTCGGCACGAACGGCGCGCTGTCGCGCTCATCGAAGCTCAGATCCTCGTCCTGGTGACCGAGCGTGTAACCGAATACCTCCGGCACCCACTTGAGCTCTCCCAGGTGGGCTCGAGCATAGGGATCCAGAACCAGCTTATTGGGATTGAAGCGGTGCCCGGCGTGCGGCTCGTAAGGGCCGTAGACACGCATGCCGTACACCGAGCCCGGATGTACATCCGGAATATAACCGTGCCAGATCTGGTCGGTGTATTCCGGCAGCGCGATACGCTCCTGCTCGGTGCCACCCACCGAGTCAAAGAGGCAGACCTCGACCTTGGTTGCGTTCGCCGAAAAAAGCGTGAAGTTGGTACCGTTGCCATCCCAGATGGCGCCGTGTGCCTGGGCATTGCCTTCGCGCACACGGGATTTCGGGGACTGAGTCACCGCTGGCCTCTCCTGCAAGGGGATTCAATCCGTGGGCAGGCGCCGCATAATTATCGGCGCCTGCCCCACCAGAATCCTAAGCGTCTTCTGGCCACCAGGGCTGCTCAAAAGGGGAGCGGCCGTGGCGTTTCGCTGCGAATTTCGCTAGCGCAAGCTAACGGCAATGTTCGTCGTTCGGACCGCACGAAACCCAGGCATGCTCGTGATACCACCGGTGATGATCGCGATCGTAGTAGCCCTCAGCCGGGGGAGCGACCACGCATCCCGCCGTGAAAGCCGCGATGCCCAGAAACATACTGCCGATTAAGAGACGTATTGCGTTTTTCATGGCGTGTCCTAGGGGCTGATTCCAAATTACGTGGATTTATTCTCACGCTTTGGCTGGGAAGTTGTTGCAAGCGTAATGCCCAATGTATCGCACGGAATCGAACCCTCAATTCGTAGGAATCCATACCGCCTTGTAGGCGTAGCGCCGCTGGCCATCGCACTGCATCACGCAGCGAGCATACAGCTCTGTCTCAGCGGAGGTAGACTCTTGTTGATACGCACCAGGAGGGGGGGGTCATGACCGTTAAGGTTTATCGCTCGCTATTCGCGCTGTGCTCATTCCTGGCGTTTGCTGCCACTCAATCCCAGACCCCTGGGGGCCTGCCACCGCCGGGCAGCCCACCGGAACACGGTCCGCAGCGACCACCCCTGTTCTTCCGCGAGGAGTGGCAGCAGGCGCCTGAAGGCGGCGAGCATCCCGTCACCGCCGCGTCGGTCGGTAATCCGCACCTGGAACTGACGCTCATTGCCCCCGGCGGGCAGATCATGCTCACCGGAAACCCCGGTGATGAGAACAATCCGCTGCATACATGGTCGGGTCTGTGCACGACATCGTGTGGACTTGCCTTGCGGGACCGACAGCACCTGGCCGACTTGACCGGACTGGCCCGCATTCGCTGGACCACGCGCACCTCCGGGTACCACCAGATCCGGCCGATCGTGAAACTGGCTGATGGTACCTGGCTGGTCGGGGATCACGCCGATGGCTCGCCACGCGACTGGCTCATGAGCGAGATTTCCTTCGCCGACCTGCACTGGTTGAAACTGGACATCGCCCGTGCCGTCACTACCGGCGCCCAGCTTGATCACGTCGATCTGTCAAAAGTGGACCAGATCGGCTTCATCGATCTGATGCCCAGCAGTGGGCATGGCCCCGGCGGTTGGTCCGATGTGGCGCAGGTCGAGATCTACGCCAAACCGGTGGTTCGCTAGCGAAGGTTCAGGTCGTAGTGGTCAACAGGCGCACTTCGCGCTGTATGAGCAGGTCGATGACCTGCCCGCGGATGTGTTCGATGGCGGCCAGATGCAGATCCATACGCTTACCTCGTGCCGTAGAGGCGGTCGCCGGCGTCCCCGAGCCCCGGAAGAATGTAGCCGTGATCATTGAGCTGAGAGTCGATCGCGGCCGTCCACACCCGTACCTCCGGGTGCTGCGCGTGCAGTCGCGCCAGGCCCACCTCGCTCGCCAGGACGCAGACAAAACGCAGTTCGCTGGCGCCGTGTTCCTTCAGGCGATCGATCGCGGCAACGGCAGTATTACCGGTCGCCAGCATGGGATCGACAGCAATGACGAGTCGCTCTGAAAGAACCGTCGGTGCTTTGAAATAATACTCGACGGCCACCAGCGACTCCGGGTCCCGATACAGCCCCACGTGGGCGACGCGGGCGGAGGGCACCAGATCGAGCATCCCATCCAGCAGGCCCATTCCGGCGCGCAGGATCGGTGCGAACACCAGCTTCTTGCCGGACAGTTTGTGCGAACGCATCGGCATCAACGGCGTCTCGATCTCGACCGGGTCGAGCGGCAGATCCCGCGTGACTTCGTAGCACAGCAGCGTCGCGGTCTCGCGCAGCAGCTGGCGGAAGGTTTTGGTCGAAGTACTCTTGTCCCGCAGCAAGGTCAGCTTGTGCTGCACGAGCGGATGATCGACTACTGTCACATTGTCCATCAGAACACCGTCCCGTCACTTGTGATCCGAATTGGCGGGCCGCCGTCGGTCCGCTTGTTGCGGGCAATGAGGCGCCCCGCGGCCCACGTGCCACCTTCCAGCACTCGCGCCAGCGGAAACTGCTCGGTGGTGAGCCCGAGTCTGGCAGCGACGAGCGGAGCAATCTCATCCAGCAGTCCCACAGTCAGTGCGCGCCAACCGACAATAAACGGGTCTGAAACGTCGTGCACCCTGGAAAGCGCCTGCCGATCCCGAGGCACCAGCACCTCCAGGTCCACGAACAGTCCGCCATTGCGGTACTCCGCAAGCCCCGTCAGCCCACCCACGTCGGTTACCTGGATGCCGGCGGCCTCCAGCGGTTCAATCAGCGAATAGGCCAGCCACTGCGACAGTTTGTGCAGCGGCACGAAGCGCTCCGCCGGCGTGTCGCCAGCCAGGGCGGGGTACGGCCAGCAGTCACCAAGCGCTACTCCATCCAGTATCGGCCGGTTCGGCCAGATCGCGCCCAGGCCGTCCAGAAGCACTTCCAGGATTGTGGCCGCCGGAATGCGGCCGTCGGCCGCGCGCGCGGCCAGCGCGTCGAACAAGCCGCCCGGTCGGGGCACATCGGCAATGGCAAACAGATCGGTCCGCGCTGCCACCGCAACGCCCAGTCGGTTCAACAGGGCCGCCCGACCCGCAGCGCCCTGGAGGGGATTCGCGGCCCCCGACTGGAACGCGGCATCCACGGCAGCCGCATCAATACCACGCAGCGCCGCGGCATCGGCCCGTAGCGGGTCCCGCGGGTCGCCGGATAATCCGCCCCGCTCAAACCAGCGCAGGCTGGCCAGCGCCAGACCCTCCGAGCGAACCGCCGTCAGACCCGTCGCCGCATCGGTGTAGCGCCAGTCGGCGCCGGCCCCGGCGTCCAGTAATACCGAGGTGATCGCCAGATCGAAAGCCGCCCGCGCCCGTGCAGCCGGCGTGTTCCAGGCACGCGCGCCAGCCGCCCGCGCCCACAGGTCATGACCCGCAAAGACGAAGTGCCGCCACCTTGCATGAAAGGGAGGATGCAGATCCGGATAACGATCGCGCACGACAGCCGTCACGAAGTCCGCGGCGGCGGACAGCCGGTCCAGGTGCACGACCCAATCATCCAGTGACTCAGCGACTGCGAGCTGCAGCACTCGCCGCGCAGCCCCGCGCACAGCGGCGGCAGAGAGCAGCGAGCGTGCGCCGGTATCGGAAGGTTCTCTCGGGCGGGTCTCAGTAGTCTTCGAGATCACGCCCGACCACGCTTGCAGGGTCCATACCGGCCTCGGGACTGAAATAACCTGCCGCCTTCTTGGCTTCGATTTCGACCTGGGCATCGAGGGGAACCAGTGCGGCTGGAATCGGCACGCGCTCGCCGATCTGGATTCCGGCGCCCGTCAGTGCATCGTGCTTCAGGTTGGACATCGAGACCAGCCGATCAATCCGGGTGACGCCCAGCCAGTGCAATACATCGGGCATCAACTGCTGGAACCGTGCGTCCTGAACCCCGGCGACACATTCGGTCCGGGCAAAGTACGTTGCTGCCTGGTCGCCCCCCGGCTGGCGCTTGCGGGCGTTGTACACCAGGAACTTGGTCACTTCGCCCAGCGCCCGGCCCTCCTTGCGGTTGTACACGATGAGCCCCGCCCCGCCGGCCTGCGCACCGCGGACGCACTCCTCGATGCCATGGGCCAGATACGGTCGACAGGTACAGATGTCGGAGCCGAAGACATCCGATCCATTGCACTCGTCGTGAATGCGACAGGTAAGCCGGCGCGCGGGATCGTGCAAGGCGGATGGCTCACCGAATATATAGAGCGTCATGCCGCCGATGGGCGGCAGGAACACATGCAGGTCGCCACGGGTGACCAGTTCCGGATACATACCGCCGGTCTGCTCGAATAGGATGCGGCGCAACGCGCTCTCCGTCACGCCGAAGCGCGCCGCGACGCCGGGCAGATACCACACCGGTTCAACGGCCGCTTTCGTCACGCTCACCTCACCACCCGGGAGAACGATCGTCCCGTCCTCCTTGATTCGGCCGAGGCGGATGGCATCACGAAGTTCAGGCAGAGTCAGTCGTGCCTGAGTGACCGCGATCGTTGGCCTGATGTCGAGTCCCGCCTCGATCTCGGACCGGAAGTCAGCGGCCGCCCGGTGTCCCCACGGGTCCAGCGACACGATGCGTTTGGGATCGGCCCACTGGGCGTGGGGACCGATCTGGACCACCGGTTCGGTATCCGTCAGATCCGGACGTGCAACGGGATCGAGCTCACCTGAGGACACCGCCAGCGCACGATAGATTGAATAAGAGCCGCCATGGGCGCCGATGACATTGCGATCGGCGGCAGCCGTGACTGAGCCGATGACGGGTCCCCGTTCTCGAGCCGTCGCCGCGCCCCAGACGATGGGGAAATGGTGCGCTTTGCCGCTGCCGGGATGGGAAGTGAGGCGTATGTGGCGTGGTGAGTCTTTCGTGGTCACACCCTACAGCCTAGCTCAGCCCGAGGCATGTTGTCCCGGACCTGAGTCTCGGGCCACAACAAATTGAATTTTATAATAAAAACTGAGGCTCAACACTCGCACCCTTCCCGATATCCTCGTCCCAGACCTCGGGATGCTCGCGGATGTAGCCGGCCAGCAGCAGTTCGCATTCGGCGGAATCCAGATCAATGACCTCGACCCCCCGCTCCCGGAGCCAGTCGATACCGCCGCGAAAGGTACGCGACTCACCGACCACCACCGCACCGATACGAAACTGCACGATCAACCCACTGCAGTACCAGCATGGCGCCAGGGTCGTGACCATGATGGTGTCCTGATAGGTGCGCCGCCGCCCTGCATTGCGAAAAGCGTCCGTCTCGCCGTGAACCGAAGGATCACCGTGCTGCACGCGGCGATTGTGTCCCCGCCCGAGCAGCCTGCCGGTCTTGTCGAAAAGGGCCGCGCCAATGGGGATACCCCCTTCGGACAGGCCGAGCCGGGCCTCCTCGATCGCGACACTCAGCATCGCGGTGTGTGCGGCGTCACTCATGATCAGCATGCTACCGGATTGTCGTCAGTTGGTCTTTGCCCCGGGCGTCCGGCAACCAGACGGTGACGCGCAGCCGCAGACGGGCGCGTTCACCGTACTTCAGGGCGTTGTCCACCAGGTTGCTCACCAGTCGGCGCAGGGAAATCCGATTGCCATTCAGCGTGATCGGCGCGCCGGCCTCCAAGGTCACGTCGTGCTCGAGATCGCGTTGATCATCGACAATGCTTTCCACCAGCAGCCTGAAGTCCAGCCGTTCGCGGCTGGTATTGAGCGAGCGGTCGCGAAGGAAGCTCTTGCGCAGTGTCGCGTCGTCACCCCCAGGGCCAGCGGACGGATCCGACTGATCCGCAGCCGCGGCGAAGAAAACCAGGCCTGCCGGATCAATACCGAGCATTGATGCCAGCGCCGTCCGCAACTCCGATGAAGCAGTGAGGCCAGCTGCCGTCGGCGCCGTACGGGCAGTCACCAGCGTGAAGCCGTATTCCGGTGGTGGGCCAGGGGCATCAGGAAGAACGTGCGGCCGAATATCGACAGGCGATTCCACCGCCATCCGAGCGTCAATGGCCCCTACCCGTCCGATGAATCCAATACGGTCAACGGCACCGTTTCAGACATTCTCACGACCAGTGGCATCGTGCGCAGCAATATCCGCAGCAGCTTCGGCACCTCGACGAGGACGGCTCAATGGTCAGGTCACGTTCGAAACCATATTCCCGGCCTGCTATTCCGGCCGTTACCCGCATATCCACTTTGAAATATATCGCAGCCTCTCGGTGGCAACCGTGTACACGAACGCCATTCTCACCGCGCAGATGGCCATGCCCAGCTCGATATGCACGTGTGCCCGAGTTCGCGCAGGTCTCCACATCAACCGACACGGTGTTCGCTTCCAGTACGACTGCCGAACTTGCAGCGCAAACGCCATCGCTGACGGGCAGCGTCGCCGACGGTTTTACCGGCACCATCACGATCGGCGTCTCTGCCTGAGGGGACCGGCGCCGCCGGGCAACAGGGTCATCCATGCTGTAAAGTTCGAGGCAACGTAAGCTTTCGGTATATCCCATGGAATCAACCCCTGCCGTCGCGGCCTCCCAGAGGCGCGCGTTTACCACCGTCTTCCTGATCGAAATGTGGGAACGCTTCGGGTTCTACGGCATGCAGGTGCTCATGGTCACCTACATGATCAAGAAGCTCGGTTTCGTCGATACCCGGGCGAACCTGGTATTCGGCGCCGCGGCTGCCCTGATCTACGCAACGCCGGCCATCGGTGGCTGGATCGGCGACCGGCTTCTCGGCACGCGCCGCACCATGAGAATCGGCGCCATTACCCTCGCGTTCGGCTACGCGCTGCTGTGGCTACCGTCCGACAGCGCGCTATCTCTGTACTTCGCCTTAGGCGTGATCATCGTGGGCAACGGCCTGTTCAAGGCCAACTCGGGCAACCTGGTGCGCAAGATCTATGAGGGCGACGATTCCCGGATCGACAGCGCATTTACCATCTACTACATGGCCGTGAATATCGGCTCGATGATTTCGATGACCCTGACGCCGTGGCTGCGAGACTACGTCGGTGCGCGCCATGGTGATTCGGCGGGCTGGCACACGGCGTTCGGAGTCTGCTCGATCGGCCTCGTCGTGGGTCTGATCAACTATCAGCTGCGGCTGCGCACGCTCCTGCACATCGGATCCCCGACCGACGAGGTAGCCGCAAAGCCAGCCCGTCTGGCGGGGGTACTGGGCGGGGCGGTCGTCGTGGTGCTGGCTTCAGTTCTGATTCTGCAGAGTGAAACGGTCGCCCGCGTCTGTGTCTATGTGGCAGGCGCCGTGATCCTCGGAATATTTGCCAAGCTGATCACGACCAGTGAGCGGGACGAACGTACGGGGATCATGGCGGCCTTCATACTGGTCATCCAGACCGTGTTCTTTTTCATCTTCTATCAGCAGATGGCGACATCACTGAATCTGTTCGCGCAGCGGAACGTGAACCTGGACTTCCGCATCTTCGGCTGGCACCTCTTCACGTGGATTCCCGAACAGTTCCAGAATCTCAACGCTGTCTGGATCGTGCTCCTGAGCCCCGTGCTGGTGGTCATCTACAACACTCTCGGCCGCTTCCATAAGGATATTTCGATCGCAGCGAAATTTGCCTGGGGCTTCGCCGCCGTTGCAATCGGCTTCTTCATCTACGGTGTGGGCGCCCGGTGGGCAGTCAATGGCCAGGTCTCCTCCTGGATCATGGTGTGGGGCTATGGCTTGTATTCGCTCGGTGAGCTTCTGGTCAGCGGACTTGGGCTGGCGATGATCGCCCGCTACGCGCCCGAGCGGATGGGCGGCTTCATGATGGGCGCGTACTTCGTGGCCTCGGGCCTGTCGCAGTATCTGGGAAGCGTGGTGGCCAACATTGCCCACATCCCGGAAAACCTCACCAACCCGATCGAGTCATTGAAGATCTACACCCATCTGTTCAATGAACTGGGGTTTGCCGGCGTGTTGTGCACACTGATTGCGATCGCCATGCTGCCGCTGATGAAGCGGCTGTCGACGCACCATGCGGGAGTGGTGGCCGGTCGCTGAGACGGTCAGGTCTGCCGCAGATACTCGGCCAGCGTAATGATCCGGTGCGCCCGGATATCCCACAGAATGCACTTCATGGCGCCGCAGACTTCGGACAGCTTCACGCGCGCCACATCCGGAAACAGATGCTGGTATTCCTTGTGGCACGCGACAAGGCGGTAACTGGGAATGCTCGAGGACAGGTGATGGATATGGTGGTAGCCGATGTTGGCAGTGAACCAGTTCAACCAGGCCGGCAGAATCAGGAAGCTCGTGCCTTCGATCGCACCGATATCGTAGTCCCAGTTCGCGCAATCGGTCGCATAGGCGTGTTCAAAATTGTGTTGCACAGTGAACAACACGATGCCCAGACCGCCTGCCACTGAAACACTCAGCACGTACACCAGAAAGAACAGCCCCGCACCGCAATACCAGCACATGATCGCCCAGGCGCCGAGCAGCACCAGGTTGTTCCAGAGCATGGCCCGGTATTCCCTGGAATTCTTCCAGAAGCGGGTCTGATAGCTCGCCGCAAGTTCACGCAGCGACAGGTCGGGACGGGCGAGCTTGCCTTTGACCAGGTGCGCCCACAGGCCAATCGTTCCCTTGATCCATGTCAGGCGCGGATTCAGGATCAGGTAAATGAACCCTGCCAGGGGCGACGCGGCGACGCTGCATTTGTATCGATAAAAGCGTTGCTGCGAGCTGCTGAGCGCGGCGTATTCGTCCACGGAGAGCGTTGCGTAGGGTCCGCGGTACCGTTCCCAGTTGCCGTTGTGCGCGTGGTGATAGTTGTGATGCTGCGCCCAGACATACTGCGGCATGCCGGACAGGACCCCCAGCAGAAAACCGGTCCAGCGGTTGAGCCGGACGCTGCGGAACAGACTGCGATGTCCGCACTCATGCATCAGCGCGAATACGCGCAGCGTGAAGAGGATCAGAAGGGGCACCGAGACGAGCAGAACATACCAGGCGGTGCGCCCGAAACTGACGGACAGCCACCACAGGAAGACATAGGGCACCAGTGTCGTGAGAACCTGGTGCACGCCCTGCGCGTTATCGGACCTGCCGTAGCGTCCGATCATTCCCTGCTTCTGCTGCTTGATGCAATCGATCAGGGTCGTGATGGAGCATTCCTCAAGGGAGAAACTAAAGAGAAAACTTGTGGTCGCGCTCGAACTTTCTTATTGCTTTGGGCGATCCACGCCGATGCAGCCTATCACACCGTACAGACAATTACTGACGAACTATCCCGAATTGGGGATTTACTTTGCCGCGCAAAGGCAACACCTTACTCCCCGCCTACAGGCCGCAGGCGGAAGTCATATTTAACCGTGTAATACGGCACATCCATGCGCACCCCACCCGGCCCCACCCCCGGCGAGTGCCGATCGAACTGCGCCACCAGCGATTCCTTCATCCCGAACACGGCGTCGGAGTCCAGGTACTGGCTTCCCGCCACGAACAGATGGGTGGTCACGGGATGATGCCCCTCCGCGGAGACAATCATGTGGATATGCCCCGGGCGATACGGATGGCGACCCATCTTGCGCAGCATGCGTCCCACCGGCCCGTCGGTCGGAACCGGGTAGAACGTCGGGCGGATCGAGCGGAACCAGTACCGGCCTTCGGCGTCGGTGCGGATCTTGCCACGGGCCTTCATGCCCGTCTCCCCGGGGATCTGCATGTCGTAGTCGCCGTCGCCGTCGCCGGACCAGATATCCAGCAGCGCGTTCGCAAGCGGCCCGCCAGCGGCGCTCAGCACGCGCCCCGAATAGAACGTCGGTTCGCCCTTGACCCCTTCGGCCAGATTGCTGCCGCGCGACAGATCAGGAGCGCCCTGCCAGTAGAAAGGTCCGAGGACCGTTGATTCAGCGCTGCCGCTGTCCGCCGGATGATTGAGCGTGATGACCAGCACCGAGACGCCCAGCGTGTCGGACAACAGAATGAATTCCTGGCGCTTGGGCGTGCAGGTCTGGCCGACATCGGTGAGGAATTCAATCGCCGCCAGCCATTCCGCTTCGGTGAGACGCACGTCGCGCACGAAATCGTGAAGGTGCGTGACCAGCGATGTCAGCACCCGCTTGAAGCGCGGGTCATCGCTTTGGGAGAGCCGGTCGATCACCGCCTGGGTAATGCTCTGCTCATTGAATTCGCGCATCCTGCCCCCTTTCCGTTTTCCGCACTTCTCAACGCCAGAGGCGGCTGGAGGCGATCTGCGCGCCTTCAACCAGGGACCTCAGCTTCAGGTACGCAATGTCCGGTTCAACCGGGCCGAAACCGCCGAAGGTCCCGAAGCCACAGTCAGTGCCCGCCACGACGCGTTCGCGCCCGACGACCTGGGCGAAGCGCTCGATGCGCTCGGCGACCAGTTCCGGGTGCTCGATGTAATTGGTCGTGGTCGCCAGCAGGCCCGGGATCATGATCTTGTCGTCGGGAATCCGGATTTTCTGAAATACCACCCACTCATGGGCATGCCGCGGATTCGCGGCTTCGAACAGCAGCCCCTGGGCCTTCGCCTTGAGCACGATCGGCAGCAGTCGCTCCAGCGGCACATCGTGATGATGCGGCCCTTCGTAGTTGCCCCAGCACACATGCATGCGCACGCGGTCGGCGGGGACGTTACGCAGCGCGTGATTCAGCACTTCGATGTGCCGGGCGGCCAGCACGTCGAACTCCTCGAGCGTGCGGTCGCGGTACATCGTATGGCGCCCCATCGCCAGATCCGGGGCGTCGATCTGCAGGATGATCCCCGCCTTGACGATGGCTTCGTATTCCACTGCCAGGGCGTTGGCCAGCGCTTCCAGATAAGCGTCCTGGCTGGGATAGAAATCGTTCGGCTGGAACAGCGCGATCACGCCCGGCGACGCCGCGTTCATGAACGCGGCATGCGGTTTGGCGGCAGCGACGGCGCGGTTCAGGTTCGCGATGTCGATTTCAACCGGTCGCAGATCCTTGACACTCACCGGACCGACGCAGCGCGGACGGCGATACTTGGCGGTGGAACCGCGTTCTGCCAGCTTGCGCAGCAGGCCGGGAAACTCGACCAGGTCCTGTCCCGGCTCACGCGGCGTATCGCCGTCAAAACCGGAAAACCGCCGCGCGATATAGGTGGCATAGCTGATCTTGCTCATTTCGCCGTCGCTGACGAAATCGATGCCGATGCTCTTCTGGCGCTCGACCACCTCGGCCACCGCCGCGCTGATCACGGCATCATCGCGGACGGTGTCACGCTGCGCGTCAGTCTCGCGCGCGAACAGCACTTCCGTGACCGCCGCGCTTCGCGGCAGGCTCCCGACATGGGTCGTGGTGATGCGGTCGATCATCCGCGGTAGGTGTTGTTGGAGTGGTGATCGCCGGCAAGCCAGCGCTTCAATTCCTGGTGCGCATCGGTGCGCCGGGCCGTGTTGATCTCCTCCACGCGCGGTGAATCCAGCGTGAACTCCAGGATCAGCCCATTGGGATCCGTCACGTAGACCGAGCGGCAGTAGCCGTGCTCGAGTACGTAGGTGTCCGGCGGCTTGAGCCCCGCCTTCCTGATGCGCTCTTCGATGGCCGCCTGGGATTCTGCACTGACGGACAGCGCGATATGATGAAACGGCGATTGCGGCATCTTCGGTCCGAACTCCGCCTGATCGGCGGGATCGGCAAACTGGAAGAACGCCAGCGCGCCACCGTCGCCGATGCCGTAGAAGGTGTGCACATAGGTGCGCGCCTTGCCGAACAGCATGTCGGATTCACACCAGGTCGCCGTCAGCGGCAGGCCGATGACATCCTCGTAGAACCGCCGCGTCTTTTCCTGATCTTTCGTCACGTAGGCCGTGTGATGAAGTCGTGCGGGAAGCGTGCTCATGTTGTACCTCCGGCTGAAACTGCTGCGCGGGCCGGCCACGCCGGATCACTTTCCAGGGCCGCGCGAATTGTCTTGCCATGCTCGTCCAGAAGCGGCGCCGGACGCACCGACTGGGCTCGATGGCCGTCAAACCTGACCGCCGGACGCACCGCTGCGGTCGCAGTATGCGGCGACTCAATGGGCACGACAACGCCCAGGTGCTTGACCTGAGGGTCGTTCACGACTTCGTTGATCCGGTTCACCGGAGCATGCGGGACATCAGCGGCCCGCAGGCGCTCCACCCAGTACGCCAGCGGCTGGCGCGAGAATCGGGCATCCAGTTCCACGCGCAGCGTGTCGTATTCGGCGATGCGGCGTTCCCGGGGATTGAAGCGCGGGTCGGTCCCCAGCTCCGGGGACTCGAGCGCAGACACCAGTCCGGTCCAGAACTTCTCCAGAGAGGACAGGTGGATGGCGATCAGCCGATCGTCGCCCGTGCGCAGAATATAGGCCTGGGCAAGCCGCGGCCGGTCCGCCGAGGTGGGCGTCTCGCCCAGCGCGAAGAACGCGGCGAAGGGTTCGACGGCGAAATGGGCCATGGCCTCGAGCATCGAGACCTCGACGTGGCCACCTTGGTTGGTGCGGCCGCGGCGCACCAGCGCCGCGAGGACGCCCTGCGCCGCGTACATGCCGGTGATGGCGTCGGCCAGGGCCGGCCCCAGGAACTGCGGGCGACGGTAGTCCACCACGACGCTCAGGAAACCACTCAGCGCCTGGGCCACCGAGTCATAGCTGGGCCGCTCCGCGTAGGGGCCCGTCGCGCCGAAGCCGCTGATCGAACAGTAGACCAGCCGCGGGTTGATCCTGAGGAGCTGTTCGGCGCCGGCGCCGATGCGCTCGGCCGCGCCGGGCCGGAAGTTCTGGATATAGACGTCCGCTTCGCGGATCAGGGTCTCGAACAGCGCGCGATCGGCCGGCTGTTTCATGTTCAGGGCCACGCTGCGCTTGTTGCGGTTGTAGGCCTGGAAGTGCGGCGAGTACTGACCGCCCTGATAGGAGCGGTAAGGATCGCCGTCCGGACTTTCGACCTTGATGAGGTCCGCGCCCAGATCTGCCAACAGCATCCCGGCGCAGGGGCCGGTGATGAAAGTCCCCTGCTCGACGACCCGGATTCCGGTCAGTGCGGGTTCCATGTCGTCAACCATCCTTGTCAGGCACGAAGCCGGCGGGCACGTCCCCGTCATAGGCAATGGCCTGCCCGGCCGCGTGCGACATCACGAAACCGATCGGCCGCTGCTGCTCCTCGAGCAGATGCGCGACCAGACCTGCGGTGCGCGCGAGCAGCGGCACGCCCTTGAGGGCCTGGAGCGGATAACCGGCATCCAGCAGCACGGCCGGAATGGCGCCGGATACATTCAGGGCCAGCGGGCGCCCGAC
>Ga0182030_10010466_pt1 | contig 18837 bp, 16 predicted proteins | sample 812S3MmetaG_FD_121299 | JGI IMG/M metagenome (GOLD analysis project Ga0182030, IMG submission 121299) | Permafrost microbial communities from Stordalen Mire, Sweden - 812S3M metaG (Illumina Assembly) | ecosystem: Environmental > Terrestrial > Soil > Wetlands > Permafrost | place: Sweden...
ATTCCGAGCGGCCAAAAGCCTGGTCGAAATTCCGGTACCGCAACCTATGTCGGCAACCTTAGACTCGTCGGTCAAGGAACACATCTTGAAAATATGATCAATTGCCGAGTCGGGATAGCTCGGCCGCGCCGCCGAATAGATTTCGGCCAGCCCGGTAAATCGCTTAGTAGGGTCGGTCATTTTTTTGCTACGGACTTGTCCAGAAATTCGCTTTCAATTAAGCGCACTTTCTCAAGCCTGCGTACGTGACGTTCGGCTCCAGAAAACTTAGCATTCACCCAGGTTTTCACAATCTCCAGAGCGAGCTGAATTCCAATCACTCGTGCTCCTAAACAAAGCACGTTAGTGTCGTCGTCCTCTTTGCCTTGATGAGCAGAAAATGTGTCGTGACAAAGACCCGCTCTAATTCCTGGAATCTTATTGATCGCCACACAGGCACCCACTCCGCTTCCACAGACGACGATGCCTCGCTCTGCCTTACCTTCGATAACTGATTTACCAACTGCAAGAGCATAATCAGGGTAATCAACAGGCTTGTTGCTGTCTGTGCCGAGGTCGATCACCTCATGGCCAAGTCCCTTCAAATAATTGATGATAGGTTCCTTTAATTCGAAACCACCATGGTCACAGCCAAAAGCTAATATCAAGAAAAAATCCTCCGCCAAGCATGTATATTGTAGCGCTGTGCGATGACCGAGTCCGGGGCAGCACAAAAGCAGTTGTCCATTATCTTGATCTCCGATAAGACTCTCTCTGGAGCATGAAGTTGGCCTCGATCGACATCGAAATCACCATCCCAGTCCGCACTTACGACATCGACTCATTCGGGCACGTGTCTAATATCGTTTACATTCGCTGGTTGGAAGACCTGAGACTTGAGCTTTTCAATAAGCATTTTTCCTTTCAATCGCTAATGGAAAGCGGCACGACGCTGGTTCTTAAATCCACTTATATAGAGTACAAACGCTCGATAAATCTCTTCGACGTGGTAACGGCACGCATGTGGGTAGACTCCATCGCCAAAGCCTCACTAGAGTTGCATGCCGAGTTTTACGCGGGAGGATTGCTGACAACGACCGCCAGGCATGTTGGTGTCTTCGTAGACCTGAAAAATTTGAAGCCCAGACGTGTTCCTGAGGATGTGATCAAAAAGTTTGAATGCCCGAATTAAGTTAATTCCGTTTAGAAATTATCTTTTGATAGCGAATATTCATCGTGCCGGGGCGACAGAATAACGCCTCCATGGCATACTTATTCAAGGGCTTTTGAAGGAAAGCCACTCAGTGCTGAACTTTGGACCAAAGCACTGTCGATTAGGAATGAAATTAATGAGCAACACGAAACTATTTGTAGGTAACCTGTCGTTTAAAGTCACTGAATCCGAACTGGAAGAACTATTCACCCAGGCTGGAGCAGTTGTTTCAGTAGCGATCCCCACCGATCGTGAAACGGGCAGAAAGCGCGGCTTTGCGTTCGTTGAAATGCAAACACAAGCCGAAGCAGAAGCTGCGGTGAAACAATTCAATGGTCAAACCATTGATGGACGACAAATCGCCGTCAACCCCTCGCAACCACGCGAAGGTGGAGCAAAACGGACCAATAACAAGCGCTGGTAATTTTCCGTTTTGATTGAACAGTTTCGGCTGACCAACCAATTAAGAACACCAGAATTGACAGTCAAGAAGTAGCGACTACAGATTACTGTGGTAATGCTTCTTGACTGTTTTGCCTTTTCAGACTGATGCAGACCCTGTTCCAATGAACAGAAAGAATTTGAGGCGCAAAAAATTATGGGGATATTAAAGCTATCTTTGAACCGCAAGATGGTGGCACTTGTGGCGTCGCTGACGGCTGCATTGTTATCACCAATCAGTACTACCTATCATGCGGTGAATGCAGCCGAAGTCCGTCCCCGTGCACAGTCTTACCAGACTCTTGATAGCGTGATTGCAAATTGGTTAAAACGTCCCGATTTGCAAAACTCAATGATAGGCATTGAGGTAATGGAACTGCCCTCAGGTCGGACACTCTACTCCCTGAACGGTAACAAGCGATTCGTTTCCGCGTCGACATGCAAAGTAATCACCACCGCTTGTGCTTATGACGCATTTGGTGCCAATTTTAAATACTCGACGAAACTATATGGCTCAGGAGCAGAGGCGCCAAAAAAAGTAGCTGGCAATGTCGTCCTGCAACCATCTCAGGACCCCACTCTGACCAGAGACGACCTGAGACAAATGTTTGTCGCTCTCGCCCAGAAAGGACTCAATCAAGTTGATGGCAGCCTCTATTTGGGCACCGTAGCTGGTGGCTTTGATAGCTGGACGACTTACTGGTTAACAGAAGACTGGGGACAAGAATGGATGCCACCATCTTCGAACCTCGCGGTAGATAAGAACATCGCACAGGGTAACGCGGTACTGAAAGCATTCAAAAACATCAATCTCGGTCCAGATACCGCATATAATGCGGCGAGTCAGGCTCTGCTTCTGGCCGGGGAATCGGCTGCATGGGTGGAATGCAACACGTCCAACAATACGCTCTCGTTTTTCAGAAGCCCAGGAATGAGCCCTGGCGCACCATTAGTAGTGGCAAATCCCTCAGCCTACAACGAAGCATTATCGGCAACAGTAGCAAGCGAAGTCGGTGTCCACTTCAGCAACAAAAGGATGAAGGACAAAATTTTCTACCCGATCGTGGAGCATCAGTCGAAACCACTTGCCGCGATAATTCAGACCTGCTTGTACAAGAGCGATAACTTCTACGCTCAACAAATCCTGAGAACGCTAGGACTGGGGAAAACAGACGTAACTCCCGACCCGATCTCACGAGATTACCGCGACCAGATGCAGGTGCAACCAAGCACTCTAGAATCACGCGGGCTCGCGAGAGTTTCTACATGGCTGGGGAAAATCGGCGTGCCATCCTCTGAGTTCGTACTTTTCGATGGCTGCGGTCTATCGAGAAAAGATGGTATTTCCCCGCACACACTCAACACAGTTTTGAAACACATGGCGACGCCGACTGTAAATGGTCCATATCTTCAGCTGCTTCGCCGCTACAGCCCCGTTAACAAGAGCGACGCCTGGTTTGCTTATAAGACCGGATCAATGGATACAGCGCGTTCAGTATCCGGAGTACTGGAAACCGTAGGCGGCCAATTCTGCGCTGTGACCATTATGGTCAATGGACACAGAGAATCAGTAAGCGCACTGAAGGGCGAAATCGACAGCCTGGTGGGCATTTTAGACACCATCAAATCAATTAAATTTGAAAGTGTAAAACCAGCAGCTCAATCCTCAGCACGGATAAAGGGCTCGACGACCAGGACCGGGCCCGCTGGCACCATCGGCACCAGCAGTGCCACTACGGCGGCTGGAAAAACTAGCAGCGTCGTTGGAGCTTCCACTGTCGGCGCCAACCAGACTGGCGGAAACGGCAGTCAGACAAACGGCAACGCTCAGGGAAGTACCGCGCAAACGCCAGGAGAAGTGACCTTAGTTGAAATGGCCCACGGATCAAGCCAAGCGCCTCGCACAACGACAAAGGCGCACCGCCGACGACACTAACGCTATTTGCGAGCAACTTCTCGTGTTATGGCAGGGGCGCTCACTTCTGTCAAGCGAGTCAACTGCACAGGCTCAGCAAGAAGCTCATCCTTCAGGGTTCCGAGTTCGAGATAATGTGGCTCTTTTGTATGAGCAACTAGGGCCGCTTCATCTTTCCAATTCTCGTAGACCCAGTAAACAGAAGGGTCATTATTATCTACATGCAGGTCATAGTTGATGCATCCGGCTTCTGCTCTACTGGCGGGCACCATTTTCATCATTGCATCGCGCAGTGCCGCTTCTTTACCAGGTTTTGCTTTTAAGCGAGCAAAAAGGGTTAGTTGTGTAGACATTAACAAGTTCCTCACTGTGTCGATTTTTCCCAGAGAGCTATTATACAAATAAGCTATCACGGGGCTAACAATAAAATATTGATGAGCTAAGCTATATCGCATTCGAAGTTAGTTAGTTAGTTAGTTAGTTGAAACGACAAGAGCAAAAGAAACGAGAACGAGCACGACAACAAGAAGTGAGAGAAGCGCAAAGGTGTCGATAAAATAGTGGCCAGAATAATTCTCATCGAAGATGAACACGAACTTTCGGGTGTAATAGCCGATTGGTTAATCGATGAAAACCACATTGTGGAACAGATCTACGATGGAAAAGAAGCCTTCACTCGACTGCTTTCAAAAGAAACTCATTACGACCTGGCGATTCTGGATTTGAACCTACCTACGATGAGCGGGCTCGAAATTTGCCGTTCATACAGGGAGGCAGGCGGACTCATGCCAATCATAATCCTCACGGCCAAGCGGGCTCTCTCGGTCAAGGAAGTTGGTCTCGACAGCGGCGCTGATGACTATTTGACCAAGCCATTCAAGCTGCGAGAACTGTCGGCTCGCATCCGGGCACTCTTAAGGAGACCGGCACAAATCGTGCCGACGACTTTGACCGCACACGATTTATGTCTCGACACTTCGCGAAGAACGGTGACAAAAGCAGGCGAGTCGATACACTTGTTGCCTAAGGAATTCGCCTTGCTGGAATACTTTATGATCAACGCCGGACAGGTTTTGAGCGCAGAGCAGATTACAAATAACATATGGTCTCAAGAAAGTTCTATCTCGCCTGATACCTTACGCTCACATCTGCGTTCATTGAGGAAAAAACTCGGAGGCGATGAAGGAAGTTCATGGATCAAAAATGTGCACGGCGTTGGTTACAAGTTAGAAATTTAGTTTTGGTGGGAGCACAAATCCAGAGCACAGCTTATGGCTAAAAAACAAATGCGAATTCCTAGCAACCTGACTGTGCGTCAAAGAATTGCGCTATGGTGCATAGGTCTTTCAACGCTCGTGTACATCATTCCGACTCTGTTTGGTTTCGTTTTCTTCTACTACAGTTTGACCGCAGCCCTCGACCATGAACTGCGAAATATGGAATCGGCTCTAGGTCACGCTGTTGATTTCAAATCCGGAGTGCCACGTTTTCGAGAATGGGCGCGGGTTCTACAAACTACGCCAGCGCGCTCGATGACGACGATTCAACTATTTGATGCCTCAGAGCACTTGCTCGAGCATTATGGACCTCCTGGAGTAAGTCGACTGGTAAGAAACAGTCATGAAGTCGAAGACGCCAGCGGTAAGTTGCGCGTGGAAATGACACCGCTGTTAGATCCACAGGGTAAAACGGTCGGCTACTTGCAATTCCAAATTCCGACACGAGACAGGGATGCCGCAGTCAAACAGTTCGCCTTGGTTATGGCACTGATTGCGCCCATTGTTTTAATAGGGCTGGGAATATGTAGCTATTTTGTATCGGACAAAGCAACTATCCCCATCCAACAAACAATCGATCTGCTCAGACAGTTTATTTCTGACGCCGGGCACGAACTCAACACTCCTCTGAGCATCATCAACGCGTGCGCAGAATCGCTTGAACATAAACTGGCAAAGCAAGGCATCGAGGCAAAGGAAATTACTACTATCGCCTCCTCATCAGAGCGAATGCAAAGCATCATCGATGATTTGATGCTTCTTGCAGCGCTGGAAACGGCACTGCACAATGAATCCCACACCGATAGAATCGCCGCATCAGAATTGATCAACGAAAGCATGGACGAATTCTCGATAAAGTTCGAACAGAAAAATATTGCGCTAACGAGCCACATCGAAACGGATGCCGTTATTCATGGAGATGAATTTAGACTTCGTACAATGCTCAACAACCTGTTGGAAAATGCACTGCGATACACTGACGCCGGAGGCAAAGTCGATGTCGCGGCGACTCTACAAAATAATGGTCTACGGATCGTTGTAAGTGACACCGGTATAGGCATTCCAGCGGAAAATTTGCCGTTCATATTCGATCGTTTTTACCGTGTCGACAAATCTCGAAGCAGAAGTTCGGGCGGTTCCGGTCTCGGATTAGCAATCGTCAAAGCGATTGCAGAGGCTCATCGAGGCTCTATTGAAGTAACCAGCTCAAGACTAGGAACCATGTTTACCGTAATACTTCCAGCTGAGTCATAGTCCGCTTCGGAGTTACGCTTTAACTGAGCGGAAACGACAGACAAGACACCATATTTGATACTGCCTCGATCAGCACACGATGCCTTAAAGCTAGCTAAGCTTGAACCATTCCGGGATGACAGAGCAAACTTAACAGGGTCTTTTCGTACGATTTTAGCGAGCCTAGGCGAACAAATCTCGCCACCAGGTACGGATCTGAGAATTTTGGCAACCCCCTTAATATGTTTCACATTGCACAGTTTCTGCACATATCGGCATGAAAGGTTCAAGTAAAGTATCTGCACGTGCGTGCATTTACGCGAGCGTGCGCTTTTGTCGACATCGCGACCGGCAAAAGCACACGGTTGCTAAGAGAAGAATCCTTTGAAAAGACTATCAATTCCTGCGTTGCCGAAACCCATTGTTCGCGCCTTAAGAGCGTTAGTACTTTGTCTACTCTTAGTTACAAGCACAACTGCTAACTGCCTCGCCGAAAACTCCGCTTTGAGCGGGCTAGGTGAACCTGCGGCACCTCAGAGCATGGAAAATCCAATGCGGATAATGCCAGCAAGCCCAGCTAACAGCCTGATTCCGAGTCAGGTTCCAAGCCAAAGTCCACCCACACCTCCAAATAGCCCTGCTGCGTCAGGCAAGGAAAAAAACTCATCGATATTCTTAAGACCACGCATCGAACAGACAGTTGTCGACAAACCATTTACGCTCAGAGGCGCCGTCGAGTATGCTCAGACTTATTATCCAAACGTTTTGAAGAGCCAGTCGCAAGTACGTGCGGCTAAACGAAATGTCACGCTGCAAAAAATAAATGAATACATGCCGGATTCCTTGTTTCAGTATCAGGAAATCCTCGCCAGTCACAACAAACTTTCACAGGTATTTTTTGGCAGCCCTGTCTTTCCAGCAATTTCAGGACCAGCTACCAACACAAATACGCTTCGCCCTCTTTTCTTTTCATCGACAGGCGTCAGTCTCGATTGGGCACCGCTCGACTTCGGACTGCATAAAGCACGCATTCAACTCGCTAAAACGCTCGCAGAGCAAAGCAAAACTCAATTCGCGTCAACAGAACTGGACGTCGGTCTAACCGCTGCAAATGCATTCCTTGATGCTGTGATCTCTGTCGAACAAGTAAAAGCAGCACAGCAAAATGTTTTGTCATTCGAACAATTCAACCAGGTTGTTTCAGCGCAAGTAACTGCCTCTCTAAAACCGGGCGCAGACGAATCATTATCCCAAGCCCAATTAGCCAATGCGCGCAACGATCTAATAAGAGCAGAACTTTCCAGAGACCTCGCATTTCAAAATCTTGCAAATGCTATCGGGCTAGGCGGTAAGACTATCGACATTGACGCAACAGGCATCTCTGAAAGGGCAGAACCTGCAGATGTGCAAAAGTCCGCGCCGGTTTTCGAACAGGTGCCGATTTTGCAAGCTGCAAACGCTGTTCTATTGTCGGCAGTGTATCAAAAAAAGGTTCTAGATAAAGAATATTTTCCTGTTTTCCACCTGCTCACTGGTTTCAACCTGAGAAGCTCTCAGCTCAGCCCGACCGCAGCTGGGCAAACGCAAAGTGCAAACGCCTCAGGCGTCGTTCCGGTAATTCCAAACTATCAAGTGGCTATCATCGTAAATTGGAATTTTCTAGATATCTTCCGCTTGCACCAGGAAAAGAAAGTTCAAGCTGAGCGCATCTATCAGCAGCAGCAAGAAAGCGAACTGGTAATGCAAAACTTGCGTACACAAGATGCTCAATCGCGCTCGCGCGTTAAAGCCGCTCTCTCTCTTGCCGAGAACATGCCGATACAGGTCAAATCTGCGGTCATTGCCACGCAACAAGCAGAAGCTCGTTATCGGACGGGACTGGGTTCTGTCGCACAGGTTGCGCAGGCAAATGAAACTCTCGCTCAGTCGCGTGTGCAAGAAGCTATAGCGCGGGTCGGAGTATGGCGAGCGCTACTCTCAGTAGCTTCGGTCCATGGCGATATTCGACCATTGCTGTCTGAATCAGACCGCGTTCAAAAAGGAATGTAACTTATGTGGTTAATCAGGCTGGCGATGGGACGTCCGGTTACGATAATCGTAGCCGTAGCGGCCACTGTCTTATTCGCAGTGCTAGCCATCACCCGAATGAAAGTCGATATTTTTCCGACCATCGACTTACCGCGTGTCACGGTTATTCAGCCTTATGGGGGCATGGACCCGAGCCAGATGGAAGGGTATCTGGTCACCTTCTATGAACAACACTTTTTCTACATAAGCGGCGTCGACCACGTATCATCGAGGTCGATTCAAAGCGCTGCAGTAATGGATGTTTACTTTCAGCCCGGCTCAGACATGGCTGATGCGATGGCGCAAGTAGTAGCACAAGTCGAAAGATCACGCGCGTACATGCCACCGGGAACGGTTACACCATTCATTCTGAGATATGACGTAGGAAGCGTTCCTGTCGGCTTCCTCGTCTTTTCGAGCCCAACGCGAAACCTGGGAGAGATTCAAGATCTTGTCTACTCGCGCGTGCGCCCTGTCGTCAGCACAACCCCTGGTGTATCTACGCCACCACCTTTTGGTGGCAACCAACGATCGATCGTGATCACAATAGATGCCAAAAAGCTTTCTGAATATCATCTAGACATTGAGCAAGTGGTGCAGGCTGTGAACGACGGCAACGTAATCATGCCGTCCGGAGTCGTTAGAACAGGTGACCTTCAGCGCATGGCCTCGATCAACTCGGTTGTAGGAAACGTCCAGAATCTTTTAAACATACCGCTGCAAAAGACTTCCGGCACGCAGGTAGTTTTCCTGCGAGACATCGCGACCGTTCAAGATACAACCGATATCTTAACTGGATACGCACTCGTAAATGGAAGACGTACTGTTTATATGGCTATTTCGAAACAAGCCAGCGCGTCGACTTTGTCGGTTGTAGAGGGCATCAAAAAGAATGTTCCATACATGCAGTCTCTATTACCCGAAGACATCAAAGTCGCTTTCGAGTTTGACCAGTCCGTGTACGTCACCGAAGCTCTTCTGGGACTGTTGATGGAAGGTGGCATCGGGGCGCTTTTGACAGGCGGCGTTGTTTTTCTATTCCTCGGTGACTTCAAGAGTTCACTGATTGTAATTTTAAATATTCCGTTCGCGCTGCTGGCAGCAGTGGTTGGATTATGGATCAGCGGACAGACCATCAACCTCATGACCTTGAGCGGATTGTCGCTAGCTGTAGGCATTCTGGTCGACGAAGCTACCGTAACTATTGAAAATATACACAGCCATTTAGGAGAGGGACGCCCGCTGTTGCCGGCAATTTACGATGCCTCCCTGGAAGTTGTTGTGCCCAGATTGCTTGCCATGCTCTCTGTAGTATCAGTGTTCACGCCTTCATTCTTCATGGTTGGACCGACAAAATCATTATTCGTGCCACTCAGCCTGGCAGTTGGACTTGCCATGTTTGCGTCGTACATTTTGAGCGGGACATTTGTGCCAGTGATGTGCGGATGGCTGCTGAAAAGTCATCCTCACTCAGGGCACCCAGCAGACGGCTCTAGTGATGAAAGACTTCACGGGCATAGCGGTAAAGCAAAGCAGAAAAAAGTCGGATTCATGGATAAAGTAAGGCGCGGCTATCAACGCAACCTTATAAGGTTGTCCAAAATTAGCCCGGTTGTTATCTGCCTCTTTCTTGCAGCGTGCCTAACCTCAATACTGATATATCCGACTCTAGGTCGAGAAATCTTCCCTGCTGGAAATCCCAAGGGCTTCCAATTGCGATTGAAAGCCCCGGTAGGCACCAGATTCGAAAAAACAGAAGATATCACCAAAGCTGTTTTACAAACAATAAGCGACCAGGTGGGCGCCGACAATGTCGAAGTGTCCATCAGTTACGTAGGCTCTCAGCCACCAAGTTACGCCATTACGAACGCCTATATGTGGACCAGCGGACCACAGGAAGCAGTGATGCTCGTCTCATTCGAAGAAAAAGCCAAAGTGCAAATCAAACCTCTGGAAGAAAAATTGCGAAAGGATTTTGCCAAACAATTTCCTGATTGCGAGTTTACGTTCGAGGCTGGTGACATTGTGAACAAAGTCATGAACTTTGGCTCTTCAACTCCAATTCAGGTAGACGTCGACGGTCCCGATTACACTCAAGTCACAGAATTTTCAAAGGAAATACTGGCCTCGATGCAAAACCTCAATAGCTTGAGAGATGTAGGCATCGTGCAACCTTTGAATTATCCGACCGTAAATGTCAAAGTGGATAGAGTGCGAGCGGGACAACTTGGCGTGACTGTAAGAGATGTAGGACACGCCCTTGTTGCTTCAACCTACTCCAGTCGCTTCGTGACACCAATTTACTGGCGCGACGATAAAAGTGGACTTTCGTATCAAGTGCAGGTGCAGGTCCCCCAAGGTGATATGAACTCGACGCAAAGTATTGGTGCGATTCCAATCAAAACCGGCAATTATGCGGGTCCATTTATCAGAGATGTGGCGAGCGTACAATTCGACAAAATGCCAGGCGAACTGGACCATTACAATATGCGGCGAACAATATCGATCTCGGCGAACCTTGCTACCGACGACCTTGGCGGCGCGGCGGTTGCGGTACAGCGTGCCATTGACAAAGTCGGCAAGCCACCACGCGGAGTGAAGGTAAGCATCCGTGGTCAAGTACCGACAATGAACGAGACATTCTTCGCCTTCAGCCTCGGTCTGGGTTTCGCGATTGTAGCCATATTTCTTCTTCTAGTCTCATTCTTCCAGTCGATGTCGCTGGCCATGATTATCGTTTCAGTGGTACCAGCCATACTGTTCGGAGCGTTGCTAGCCCTCTTTTTGACTCATACAACCTTGAACGTGCAGTCATTTATGGGAGCGATCATGGCTGTAGGTGTAGGAGTGGCGAATAGTATTCTGGTTGTGGTATTTGCCGAAGAGAGAAGAGCACTCGGAATATCCGCCAGGTCAGCCGCCATTACCGGTGCAGCAGCAAGACTCAGACCGGTTATGATGACTAGTATTGCAATGATTGCCGGCATGGTGCCAATGGCACTTGGTATGAGCGAAGGGGGCGACCGAACAGCACCACTGGGAAGGGCAGTTATCGGCGGACTGCTGGTTTCAACCACTGCTGTCCTTCTTGTGCTACCGATGATTTATGCCATCGTGCAAAAGAAAGCCACCAGAAAGGGCGCATCGCTTTTGCCGGAAGATAACCCAGACTCAGATTATCAAGATCAACCGTACATAGAAGGACAACCTGCAGGAGCTCTAAAACACTGATGTACAAGTTACACACCGTTAGATTTGGTCTAGTTGCGTTAGCCAGCAGTGTTTTGCTTGCGTCATGTGGCGGGAACGCATCTGAAAACTCCTCGCAAAGCGGTGAGAAATCAGAGAGCAAAACTGAAGGTCAGAGCTCAGCCACCACTGAAAAGAAACTACCTACAGTTCCAATAGTCAAAGTCGAAAAAATACGATTAGAACGAAAGCTGCAACTACCTGGCGAATTGCTTGCTTATCAAAACGTTCCAGTACACGCAAAAGTTGAAGGCTACGTCAAATCGATTACAGTCGACCGTGGTTCTGTGGTCAAAAAAGGCCAGCTCATGATCACTATTTTTTGTCCTGAATTAGACGAAAAAGCAAAAGAGGGTGCAGCCAAGCTCGCCTCAGCCGAATCATCTTATCGAAGAGCACAATCGAGCGAAGATAGCACCCGTTCAAAGCTTATCGAAGCGAAAGCCAGACTTGACGCAGACAAGCTCACATTCGAGAGATTACAGGAAGCCTCTAAAACACCAGGAGCAGTAGCCCAAAATGAAGTTGACATTCAACAGAAATCTGTGGAATCAGATAAAGCACGCGTAGAATCAATCAATCAGGAAGCAGCTGGTGCTCACAATCTGGTGATTGCTGAAGGCCACAACATTACTGCAGCGGGCGACGTCTTGAAGTCACTGAATGCAATGACTGCCTATCTCCAAATTAAAGCACCATTTGACGGAGTAATCACGGAGAGAAATGTTCACGAGGGAAGCATCGTTGCCATAGACGCCGACCGAACAGCCCTACCAATGGTGCGCATTCAAGAAAAAGATATCCTGAGGCTGGTGGTCGCGGTACCGGAAGCTTCTGTTTCAGGCACGAAAATCGGAACGAAAATTGAATTTAGTGTACCAGCGTTTGTAGGCAAGAAATTCTACGGAGTAGTAGCCAGACCTGGCTATGCCCTCGATAATTCCACTCGCACCATGCCGGTAGAACTAAACGTTTACAATCAAAACGGCGAACTCGAGCCAGGTATGTTTGCTAATGTAGATTGGAAAGTCACCAGACCTTACGACACATTGTTTGTTCCAACCTCAGCCGTAGATGCAGATTTAAAAGGGACTTTCGTGATAAGGGTGAAAGACGACGTTACGGAACGCGTTGATGTTCAGCGTGGACTGCCAATGGGAAACCAGATGGAAGTCACAGGCGACCTGAATGAGGGCGACATGGTTGCTCTAAAAGCCACTAATGAACTAAAGACCGGTACGAAATTGATCGCCAAGGTTGCTAGTGCCGATGACATAGCTAACGCGGGCAAGAAAAGCGCCAGTGGAGGGGAATAATTTGCGACGTATATTGTTATCAGTGGCAATTGCAATAACCTCATTCACGCCAGGTTACGCTCAAATGACCGTGGGTAATGGCACGGTGATTTTGCCATCCGAGGGTCAAAAGGAAAACTATGGTTTAAATGAGCAAGCGCCTAACCAGAATGGAAGCGCATTTCCAACCAGGCACTATGGAAGGGCAAATAACAACTCGGGCATTGGCGGCTCCACTGTCGGTACTGAATCAGTCACTTCCGAAAGTTCACCGGCCGCAGCTTCCGTTACGCGAATGAGAACGTCGGCAATCGACTTCAGGTTACCCAAGTTAGAAACAGGCTCGATTGTGAATTTTGGCTCACCAGCACTTGGTTCATTCACCCCTGCACTACCCTCGGTACCAAGAAGCAGTGCTCTCGGCAGCCCGTATTCTCAAAGCTATGGTTTTGACAATTCGAGAGTTGATGTTGAAAACATGCCGTCGTTTAACAAGCAAAGATCTGTAACCGACATGATGCAATTTGATAAATTTGGTAGTTTCAGGTAACCAAGTTTTTGGCTTCCGCTAAAGCGCAGGCGTTCCCACTTTAGCTGCGACTGACTCAATTCCTTTCAGACTCGCGGCGACAATTGTTTGAGACTCGAGCTTTTCCCGTTTTGTCCTTATCGCGTCAACTCGTTTCTTGATCAGAGACAGAGTGCGAGGAAGTTCATTTTTAACACCCTCTCGTATTAGCCATTGAGGAACGAAGAAGCCTGGATCCATAAACATGGAATATGTGAGCTCACACTTCGTGCCATTATTTACGGGCTTAATTTCCCATGTTCCATTGAAATCTTTGAGTGATTGAGCCTCACCAGGAGCTCTATGAAATTCGATGCGCTCCGCTGCCTTGTAGTTCGATTCCACAACATAGTTAAAATGAGGGATCAAAAATACATCCATATTGACTCTCATTACCGAGCGCTCATGTTTATCAACCATCAATTGGATGTTGCGCATTCTCGAGGAAATCTTTCCACAGAACTCATAAGGATTAGCCACCACCTGCCAGACTTCATCAGGCGATTCGTCAATGAGCACGGCACCGGTGACAAGCTTAGTTTCACCAGTGCCTTTTATGCCCACAATAATTTCGCCTCGACTCAAACGCTGCTGCGTTTCAAGAGCCGCATCAACGCTTCGCGCGTCGAGGGATGGGGCAAGCGTTAAACCGAGTATGAGGGACAAGAAGCCGGCTGAAACGGCAAATCGCTTTATAGAATTTCGAACCAATCGAGCGCACCTTGATAGTATTTGCGGGCAAGTCAGAGTCGCATAATCACATACACAGCTACTATCTTGTCTTCCTGTTCAGTCTAACAAACAGAAGGGCGATAAATAACTGTCTGCAGGCTAAAACTAGCTCATGACAATCGTCCTAAAGTTGCCAATTCTGTCTTGCGCCGGGCTTTCATTCATCAGTAGCCATCTTTGATGAGAAAAATTACAGCTTGCAGGACAGAAAATTTATCGGAGGGTCGCCCCACCTTGTGAATTTGAGGTTTTTTCACGTCAAAACCGTAATTCAAAGCTGAAATAGTTGTGCTTAGGCACTCATACAGCGGTGGAACGTTGCCAACACATCCATTTATACAACAGAGGACCCGATTTCTTGAGGCTTTAGGACGTTATTGGACATCCTGTCCGAGAGATGAGCTGATATAATTTAGGTTCTAATTAAGTTCAAAGCGTAAGACTGTGAGGTTCGCAATGGGTCGAGGACGAGACGACGAGCCATGGGTTGGCAGAGAATCCATTTTTCGAAAGAAACTCAATGAGCTGCGCACGACTGGCAGAATTCATGAGCTGCCGAAAAATGACTCAGTCAATCGAATCAAAGAATTAGAACAAAGCACTTATCTAAATAACGTGCAGACAACTTTCCAGCAAGCGGCAGCGCCTGAACTGGAACGCGTTGCATTGCTCGACGGCCTGACTGAGCTATACAACAACACCACGATTAATCGTATTTTGGGCGACGAAATCAAAAGAGGCCGCCGCTACAAGTATCCGTCGATCGTTGTGGCAGTAACACCAGATAAGCTCGACGAAGTACGTCTCACGAATGGTCCATTAGCCGTTGATGGAATCTATAAAGGTACCGCTACCTTTTTGATGAACACCATCCGCGACGTAGATATTCCATCGCGATACAGTGTCGACACCTTTCTCGTAATCTGTCCTAACACCGGTATGGATGGTGGCAAGGTATTGGCCGAACGCATTCGCAACAACATCTGTCAGGCTCGAATCTCAGACATCGGGCAAAATTGGTCAGTGACTGCGAGCATTGCACTTGCGGAATTTCCGTCCATGGCCCAAACAGTCGACGAACTTATAGGGATCATTGGAATCGCGCTACAACAAGCGAAAGATGCCGGCGGAGACAGAGTTGTTCTGGCTCAACCAGCAGCGATTTAGTCGCAACGCAAAACAGTGGCGCGACAATTTGGGACAGTTTGGCACTCAGTGGCACTACATCTAGTGCCAGTGTTATGGTGACTGCTTTTGCGTAATAGAATTCGCCCGGGTTTCCAATTGAGATGCCTCCGCCTGGCGTCCACTGGCGCGTAAGAATTTAGCGTACTGCAACATTAGCGGCACTGAGCCCGGGTCGTCGTCGCCATAAGTGCGGTGACGAATCGACAGTGCATTCTTGAACAATACCTCCGCCTTATCCGGCTTTCCATGTTCATTATAGAGCCAGGCCAGGTCAGGCATATAATCGGCAAACCGTGGACTAGATGGTCCAACAAGAGATTCCAGGTTACGCATGGCAAGTTCGTAAAGACGCTCAGATTCGGCCACATTGCCTCGCCTGTGATAAACGAGCGCCAGTCCGCAAAGACAATTTACTACGCCTGGCTCGATAGCACTGTTCTGTTCTGCATTACTGAGCGCCGTTTTAAAGTCGCTCTCAGCTTTATCAAGGTCGCCCTGTCCCAACTCCGATCGTGCAGCTGCCTCTAACGCAACCCAATCAGTATTTTCAGCGATAGCGGGGCTAACCGAATGTACTATCGTCAAAATCGCAATAACGGACAACCATTTAGCAGGATATATTATTCGCAAATCTCAACCATGCGCACGTCCAAGGCAACTATCGGACTAATTTTAGCTCAAGCCGATGCAAGTGATGAAAACAACTCGGATTCCTTCCCAGTTCAAAAGATCAGATCAAGATGCACTTTGGAGTCCTAGCTATTTTGTTGTTTCGGTTGGTGGTGCACTGATAGAAGTTTTGAGATAATACATTTAAGGACCAGAGCCGTCCTTAAGATACGGGCTTTGGACCCATTTTTTAGGTAAGATCAAAACAAGCGAAGCAAACATAATTATCATAGGGTGACGACAGGCTGAAAAGGATAAAGCATGAAAGTAGTTGGCTATGCACGCGTGGTCCCCGGTGAGGGAGGAGAATCGGCTATTGCTCACCAGGAGGCGAGACTCTCAGAATATTTGAAAGCAACAGAAGCAGTTCCTGGCGGGTTTTATGCCGAAGAGATAAGTGGAGATGTATTGCTGGGAAACAGGGCAAAGCTTACCGAAGCTATCTGCGCATGTGAGCCCGGTGATTCCATTTTGGTAGTTCGCCTCGATCGTTTGAGCAGCCAGAAAAAAGTTGTCACTGAAATTTTCGAGCACTGCGCGGGCAGAAATATAAAAGTGAAGGCCATCTCCGGACCACAAACCCCTGAGGAAATGAGGAATAGCCTGGAAGTCACTGTTCAAGCAGGATAAGCCATGTCTTCGCAAGAAGAAAATGAAACTGAATTGGAGCGGTTGCGGATTCGAGTGACAGAACTCGAAAGTCTTGTGGCGGAAGGCAAGCAATCCGCTCAAGAAGTGCAACGGCTCAATGAAAGCCTGGAAAACCAGGTGCTGCAACTGAACGTACTGAACGCTCAACTCAAATCGCTTACACATAAGCTTTCTAAGACAAGAAATCAGGCAGTAGAGGCATCCCGAACAAAGTCACGTTTTATGGCCAACATGAGTCACGAAATCAGAACTCCGATGAACGCTGTAATCGGAATGAGCGATCTTCTGCTTCATTCTGGGCTATCTCAAAATCAAATTGATTTTGCGGAGATTATTCGAGACTCGGCATCGCATCTTCTAGACATCATCAATGACATTCTTGATTTTTCAAAAATTGAAGCTGGAAAACTCCGGCTAGAATTGAGCGACTTCGAGCTCGTGCCGCTGATTGAGGGAACAACTGAACTCTTAGCAGAAAAGGCCAGACTAAAGAAAGTCTCTCTTTTGACATTCATCGCACCACAACTCACACTGCAGTTTCGTGGTGACGCAGGGCGTCTTCGACAGATTTTGCTGAACTTGATAAACAACTCCGTCAAGTTCACAGAATCCGGGGAAATTATTATCAGAGCCGTTGTTGAACGAACAGAAGAGGCGAACGTATTTGTCAAATTCGCTGTGACAGATACGGGAATTGGCATACCGCCGGAAGCAATCGATCGCATATTTGAACCGTTCGTACAAGCCGACAATACAAGCAAAACGGTGCATGGGGGCACCGGATTAGGCCTGTCAATCTGCCGTCATCTCGTCGAATACATGGGTGGCGAACTTCAAGCAAAAAGCACAGTAGGTAAAGGTTCAACCTTTTCATTTATCGTTCCGATTGAAACTTCCACAGAATCCGCAGCAACACCAGAGAAGAAACTGGATGGGAAAAATATTTTGCTTGTTGGCTTAAGTAAAACAGCCACACTGATAATTGAAACTTATTTACAAGCATGGCAAGCCACTTGCGCCAGTGTGACGAGCGAAGAAGAAGCCCGTCAAGCGCTTGCCAAAGCTGCATCTGAAGGCATTACATATGACGTGGTGTTAGTATCGTCGCAGTTTTCCGGTCCATCTGTGGAATCATTTGCATCGAATTTGAACACCTTCACAGCCGGTCATCCACCAAGAGCCGTTCTTTTCAGTGCGCACGGCGATCGTCCACCCCCCGAGAAAAGCACCAATTTCGCCGGATATCTACGAACACCTCTGAAACAATCCCACCTTTTTGAATGTATAGCTAACAATAAGCAAAAAACGACGTCACTCCTATCCAATACCTATGCCACAACCCAACTGGATGCGCAACTCATGGATAAACAGACAGCCGCAGAGATAGCGCGGTCAAGCCCAACTATATTGGTAGCTGAGGATAATGCAGTTAATCAGAAAGTGGCTCTTTGGCAGTTGAATAAGCTTGGCTTCAATGCTCATGCCGTAGCCAATGGTCTTGAGGTGCTTGATGCATTGCAACGCAGAGGGTATGACCTGGTCTTGATGGATTGTCAAATGCCAGAGCTGGATGGCTACCAGACTGCAAGCGAAATAAGAAAACGCGAAATTATTTCAGGTAAACACATGCCGATCATCGCCATGACCGCTCATGCAATGGAAGGCGACCGAGAGAAGTGCATTGCGGCGGGCATGGATGATTACATAAGCAAGCCAGTGATAAAGCACATTTTGCAGGCAACCCTTGCTAAATGGTTACCCGAACTGTTACCCGAACCGTTTTCCAAAGAGTTACCCAAAGAGCTATCCAAAGAGTTATCCAAAGAGTTACCCAATCAGAACACCCCCGAGTCGACGGATCTATCCGCATCCCTTCTTTCGGCTCCTGTGAACCGTGGCACGCTGTCGGACTTAGCCAGTGGTGGTGATCTCCGAATCCTATCGAGGGTATACTTTTCGACAGCGGATCGAATACTAAAAGACGCGACCGACGCGATTATTCAAAAGGACTTCAGAGCATTGCGAGCCCTGGCTAGAGATCTCGAAATTCAATCAAAGAGTTTCTCGGCAGAAGAGATGCAACAGTTATGCAAAGAGCTATCCAATAGCACTAACACCCAGAACGTCACTGAGGGAAAGGTTATTGTAGAAGCTCTCAAACAGGCTCTGGAAGCAGTGAAGAACGAGATCGCAGAAAAATCAGCAAACTCTCGTTAGCAACATAAACGCTAGACAGAAACATTAGCTATAGATATGGGTTATCGAGACGGCTATCTGGATGTGGGCTGTAGAAGACGGCCCATTGGAAACGGCCATTGGGAAACCGCCTTTGGGACGACCATTGGGACGACCATTGGGAC
>Ga0182030_10010467_pt1 | contig 18836 bp, 5 predicted proteins | sample 812S3MmetaG_FD_121299 | JGI IMG/M metagenome (GOLD analysis project Ga0182030, IMG submission 121299) | Permafrost microbial communities from Stordalen Mire, Sweden - 812S3M metaG (Illumina Assembly) | ecosystem: Environmental > Terrestrial > Soil > Wetlands > Permafrost | place: Sweden...
CCGAACCACCTCCTGCCCCAGGCGAACTCAACGCCGCGGCGGTGCGCACCATGTGGCCGACGGTGCGCGACAAGGTCCGCCAGCGCAGCCGCACCACCGAGGTGATGCTGGCTGGTGCAACCGTGCGCGCGGTGGAGGACAACACGCTGGTGCTCACGCACGAGTCGGCGCCGCTGGCTAAGCGGCTGTCCGAGCAGCGCAATGCGGACGTCATCGCCGAAGCTCTCAAAGACGCGCTGGGAGTGAACTGGCGGGTTCTTTGTGAGACAGGTGCCCCGGCGCCCGTCGTGCCCGCGCCACCTGTGAGCAGCGCCCCGGGGCCGCCACCCGCCAGGGAGGAAGCGCCTGTCCCTGAGGTCGATTCGTCGGAGCAGGACGAAGAGGAAAACATGTTCGCCGAAGCGGGACGCAGTGACCCGTCGGCGCCGCGTCGGGACCCGGAAGAAGCGGCACTCGAACTGCTGCAGAGCGAACTTGGCGCGCGTCGGATCGACGGCGGCTAGTTAACGGTCGCGGTTACGCCGTCCACCAGGGCCGCAGCGGCAGGCTGTCGTCACCGGACTGCTCGACATTGGCGGCCAGCACGTGATGCAGCTGAAGGTTGTTCTGCTCGAAGGCAACTCGTGAAGCCGCCATGTACAAGCCCCACACCTTGGCGATCGGCAGACCAACCTCGTCGACCGCCGCGTCCCAGTGCTCGACCAGGTTGTGGCACCAGTCGCGCAGCGTCATCGCGTAGTGATGCCGGATGTTCTCGGCGTGCAGCACCTCGAAACCGGCTTCCTGGATTTCGGTGACGATGCGGCCCGAGCCGGTCAGCTCCCCGTCGGGGAAGACGTAGCGGTCGGTGAAACCGCCCGCGAACGAGGTCTGCTTGTTGTCGTGGCGGGTGATGCAGTGGTTGAGCAGCAGGCCGCCGGTGCGCAGTTTCGACTTGAGGAAGCCGAAGTACGCGGGGTAGTTCCTGACGCCGATGTGCTCGGTCAACCCGATCGATGACACGGCGTCGAACCCGGTCTCGGGCACATCGCGGTAGTCGCAGTGCCGCACCTCGGCCAGCTCCGACAGACCTTGCTCCTCGATCGCGTTTCGCGCCCACTTCGCCTGCTCGGCCGACAGCGTGGCGCCGATGACCCGGACACCGTGCCGGGCGGCATAACGCACCATGCCGCCCCAGCCGCAGCCCACGTCCAGCAGCCGGTCGCCCGCTCGCAGCCCAAGCTTGTCGAAAACCAGCCGGTACTTGTTTTCCTGGGCCTCTTCCAGTGTCGCGTCGGCGCTCGGATAGACCGCGCAGGTGTAGGTCATCGACGGCCCCAGCACCCATTCGTAGAAGGCGTTGGAGACGTCGTAGTGGTGGTGGATGGCCTCGGCGTCACGAGTCTTGCTGTGCAGCAAGCCGTCGGTGACCCGGCGCCAGCGGGGCGGTGTCTCTTGCGGCGGCGGAGCGATCGGCACCAAGCGTTCGACGCCGATCGAGCGCACGACGTGGGCCATCGCGCGGGCCGACGGCCGCCTGAATTGCACCCGGTCGGTCAGCGTCTTGAGCAGCTCATAGGGATCGCCCGGATGCACGCCGTAGATCTGCAAATCACCCGAGATGTATGCCCGCGCGATGCCGAGCTCTCCTGGGGCCGTTGCCAGGTAGGTAGCGCCACGAGGGGAGCAAAGACCCAAGCCCAGTGCGGCGTCTTCGCTGCCAGCGGTGCTGCCGTCGTACGCGGTGAATTTCAGCGGCTGTCGCCCGGTCGCGGTGAAGAGGGCCAGCACCTCGGCCATGCTGAGTTTGCCCCAGGAAAGTTGGGTGGTGCGGTGCGGTTCTCTGGTCGTCGTCATCGCCGTTGCACCGCCTTCGCATAGAGATCAAGCAGACGAGATTCGGGATCGTAGGAATTCTTGACCGTGTCGTAGGCATCCCCGCCGTAGAGCTCGTCAAACTCCTCGCGGGTGTAGAAGGAGTCGGAGTACAACGACTTGTGCCCGTCAAGCTCACTGACCTTCGCCTCGATCGTCCGGTTGGTGGTGCCTGCGCTGTCGCCGGCCGGCACCGACGACCAGAACCCGACGTTGACGTAGGTCTGGTCCGGCCGTATCGGATACAGCGTCCAGCCGTCGTGATCGCGAAGCCGCAACGGGCACAACCAGATCGGTGTGATCGGTACGTTGTCCAAGAACCACTCCAAGAAGTCGCAGGCTCGCCTGATCGGCACCTCGACGTCCTGCACCACCCGCTCCCGCGGCGGACGGCCGTTACGCGCCTCGACCCGGTCGGACACGCCGAATTGCCGATCCATCGACACGATCTTCGAGTACACGCTGCTGCGCCGGTAGCGGCGCGGCCACCAGCGCCGCAACCGCGGGTTCTGCATGCCGAATGCGCGCGAACACCAGAACCAATCGGTGTCCCAGCGCCAGAAATAGTCGTGCGTAGTCAACCGGTCATCCTTGGCGCGTTCCACAGGGGTGATGTCATGCTGCATCGACTGGTAGTAGATGTGTTTCCCGGTGTAGTCGCTGACGGGACCCGCAGTGGTGGTCCGTCTGCCCACGCACAGGTAGCTTTCGTCGGCGCTGAACACCACGCCGTCGAGGTAATCGACCGGAGTGCCGCCCTGGCCGCCGGTGTCGATGATGCGTTCGGCCGCGGCGATCATCTCGGGTAATGATCGAAAACGGAGGTGCCGCAGCGCCACAAATGGCGCGACGGGCTCTAGCTCGATCCTAAGCCGAGTCGAATATCCAAGCGTCCCATATGAATTGGGGAATGCGCGGAATAGCTCGGCGTGCTGGCTGCGTGATGTGGTGAGCAATTCGCCAGCGCCAGTGAGGATATCCATCTCCAGCACCGATTCGTGTGGCAGGCCGTTGCGAAACGACGCCGACTCGATACCCAAGCCGCTGACGGCGCCGCCCAGGGTGATGGACTTCAATTGCGGGACTACCAGGGGCGAAAGGCCGTACGGCAGGGTCGCTGCCACCAGGTCTTCATAGGTGCACATGCCGGCCACGTCGGCGGTGCCAGTTTCGGGATCGACGCTCAGCACGCCGGTCAACCCGGAAGTATCCAGGCCCCTCGCCTCGCGTTTAGTGCGGGCGCGGAACAGATTTGACGTAGGTTTGGCCAGCCGAACGGCGGACGTTGCTGGGATGGACCGATAACTGGCCATCAACCTGTCAACGCCCGACCTGTGAGTGGAGAGTGCAGATCCAGGACCGAGCACCACATATACCCTAGTCTTCGGACACAGCCCGTGCATCCGCGTGCGGGCGGCATCACACAAGAGGAGTTGCCCTGATGGGCCAGGTGAGCGCGGCCAGCACGATCTTGATCAACGTCGAGCCCGCGGCCACACTCGCTGCGGTGGCGGACTATCAGACGGTTCGTCCGAAAATCTTGTCTCCGCAGTACAGCGAATACCAGGTGCTCCAAGGTGGGCAGGGGCCGGGGACGGTCGCCAAATGGAAGCTGCAGGCCACCAAGTCACGCGTGCGCGACGTGCAGGTCAACGTCGACGTCGCCGGTCACACCGTCATCGAGAAGGACGCGAACTCGTCGATGGTCATCAACTGGACCGTCGCGCCTGCCGGACCCGGATCCAGTGTCACCGTGAAGACCACCTGGACTGGTGCCGGCGGCGTCAAGGGCTTCTTCGAAAAGACGTTTGCACCGCTGGGGCTGAAGAAGATTCAGGCCGAGGTGCTGGCCAACCTGAAGAAGAAACTCGAAAGCTAGACCCTATGGCTGGCTGGGGGGTGGCCAAAGTCGCTGCCAAAGTCGCTGCCACCTGGGTTGCCGCTCAAGAGCTGCGCCATCTACTCAGCAGCTCGCGCGGCAGACGAACTGCGGCGCCGTCGGTGCGTTGTCTTGCTTTGGCTCACACCTGAGGCGCAAGTCCACGGCGGTTTGCACCCACACCCGTTTGCCGCAGACGTGCCCCATTTGGGTAGCCGTGCAGCGTTAGAGCTGAATCGGTTATGGGTGCGGCTCGGATTCCGCTGGCAGCGGTGCAACGGCGGATCCTTCTCGTAGCTGCCGTTGAGGACAAATGTTCCACCTTTGCCGCGACGCGGCTGATGAGCGGGGCGCCACGGCCGCGCAAGGTGCCTTCGCGTTTGCAGTCTGGCGGCGAAGTGGCGCTACGTGGGCGCTGGTTGCCCTAAGCTCGGTACATTGTTCCGGCGTCAGCTGGGAGGGGCTTGCCTATGATTGAGTCTTCCATTCGCGTCGTCCTGCGCGAGCGCGCGAGTTTGCAGCCCAATCACACGGCGTTTACGTTCCTCGATTACGAGCAGGATTGGGAAGGCGTTGCCGAAAGCCTGACGTGGGCGCAGTTGTATCGGCGCTCGCTGAACCTTGCACTGGAACTCGAAGGCTGCGGGTCGACTGGTGACCGGGCCGTGATATTGGCGCCGCAAGGGCTCGACTATATCGTTGCATTTCTGGGAGCGTTGGAAGCGGGACTCATCGCAGTTCCACTTTCGGTTCCAATGGCTGCTGTTCACGATGAGCGTGTCACGGCGGTGCTGCGGGACGCGTCGCCTTCCGTAATTCTCACGACATCCGCTGTCGTCGAGAACGTCGTTCCTTATGCTCGGCCGTCGGCGGACAATCCCGCTCCCTCGGTCGTCGAACTCGATGCGCTCGACCTGGACTCCCGCAGAGGGTCCAGCGCGCGGCGACATAGCCAGCCGGACATTGCGTATCTGCAGTACACATCCGGATCGACCCGGACACCGGCTGGGGTCGTGGTCTCGCATCGCAATCTGTTGGCCAACTGGGAGCAACTGGTCTCGAACTATGTTGCCGATTACCCGATGCCCAAGTCCACCGTGTCGTGGCTGCCGTTCTATCACGACATGGGATTGATGTGCGGTGTGTGCACCGGAATTCTGGGTGGATGGCCCACGGAGTTCATGACTCCGATATCGTTCCTGCAGCGACCTGCCCGGTGGATGCAATCGCTGGCACGCAATCCGCACGTTTTGTCGGCGGCCCCGAATTTCGCCTTCAAACTCGCGGCCGTACGAACCACGGACGACGATATGACCGGGCTCGACCTTGGGGACGTGTCGTTCATCAATTGCGGTGCCGAGCGCGTGAACCCGGCCACGATCAAGCACTTCACACAGCGGTTTGCACCGTACAACTTTCCCAAGTCGGCGATACGCCCCTCGTATGGACTTGCAGAGGCAACGGTCTTCGTAGCCACCAACGAGCCGGGTCGGCCGCCCGACTTCGTCCATTTCGAGCCCGAGAAATTGTCGGCCGGCCACGCGGAGCGATGCACTGCCGGTACGCCATTGGCGAGTTATGGCAGGCCGAGGTCGCCGCTCGTGCGTGTCGTCGATCCCGATACCGCGACCGAGAGGCCGGCGGAAGTAATCGGCGAGATCTGGGTGCACGGTGACAACGTCAGTTCCGGCTACTGGCACAGACCAGGCGAGACGAAGCAGACCTTCGCGGCAACGATAAACGCTCCTTTGCCTGGCACACCCGCAGATCGTTGGCTGAGAACCGGAGACCTCGGCTTCTTCTCCGAGGGAGAGTTGTTCATCGTGGGCCGCATCAAGGACCTCTTGATCGTGCGCGGGCGTAACCACTATCCAGATGACATCGAGGCAGCTGTCACGGAGGTATCAAGGGGCCGATCCGCGTCCATAGCGGTCGTGGATGAATCCACGGAAAAACTCGTGGTGATCGTCGAAGTCAAGAAGCGAGGCCAGTCCGAGGAGGAAGTAGCCGAAAACCTCCGTGACATCCAGGAACAAGTCACCTCGGTGATATCCAATTCGCACGGCGTGAGCGTCCAGGACGTCGTACTGGTGGCGCCGGGCTCGATACCCATCACGACAAGCGGCAAAGTGCGGCGAGCAACCTGCGTCCAATTTTATCAAAACGGTGGGTTCCAACGTTTAGACGTTTAGGCACAGGCGCGCTACCCCACCCGGGAAGCAGTTTGTAATACGCACGGCGGGAGCTAATCATCTGCCGGCGACCGATGGAGTGCCTCCACAACGACGCCGCCTTTAGGTTCTAATGAAAGTTTGAGTTGCTCACTATACGTACTGAGCGATGCGGTGGTCAACATCTCATGATGTGTGCAGTCGACCGAGTAGGTTGTAATGTCGCCAGCAACGTAAGGTCGCCAACTTTGCAGATGGGATGAACCGTTCCCATTTATACTGCGTGCTGCGGAGAATATGACCATATCGCCATCAAAAACATCAGGCACGTGTTCCTGCAGGTACAACTGGTTAGCAGTAACACGGTTAACAATGAACTCCAACAGCTGTTGGGGCGGAAGAGCAAACTCCACTACTTCTAGTTGTTGCAGAATTAATTCCGTTGCCTGCGGGTAGGTAAGGGGTCCGGAGTGTTCTGGAATATCTATACGATTGATTCGCAAGATGTGTTCCAGGATTTGACTCTCGTCTGAAGCTTGATTACTCGCAATGACCCTGTTGGCGCTGAATGCGTCGTCTAGCAGTACCAGGCTTTCGACTACGGATCCGCGTCGTTGGAGCTCAATGGCGAGCTCGTGGGCGACGACGCCCCCAAGAGACCAGCCGAGAAGCCTGTAGGGCCCAGCAGGATAAACGGCCTGGAGCCTATCTGCATAGCTTGCCGCCATGCTACGAATCGATCCAGGTTCAGCTTCGCCATTTTGCGGGATTTGGTTAATTCCGATTATCGGGCAATCCAAGTAACTGCCCAGCGCCCGATATGGCCAGCTAAGCCCGAGACCGTCATGAATACAGCACAGCGGAACCCCCGTACCCTCCTTGAAGACCTCAACGGGGACTACTTCCACCGCACTATCATGTCTGCCCAACTGCTCACTCAAGCTTCTCACGGACGGCGCGTAAAACACGGTGCGCACCGCAAGGTGGCTATCAAGGGCTGTGTTGATCGCGGCGACCACCCGCATTGCGGAAAGCGAATCCCCACCGAGGTCGAAGAACGAGTCGTCGACCCCGACGCGCTCTATACCCAGCACCTGGGCGTATATGTCGGCGACGATCTTCTCGGTCTGTGTTTGCGGCGCCTGGAAGGGTGTGGCGGCGAACACCGGTGCCGGCAGCGCCTTGCTGTCGATCTTTCCCGAGGAGGTCAACGGGAACTCCTCGAGCACCACAATCTGCGCCGGCACCATGTAATCAGGCAACCGCGCGCTCAACCGCTGACGCACCGCGCCGATCTTGGTGTTGCTTTGCGGGTTGTTGGCGTGGGTGCTGCGTTGATCGGCCCCGGTGGGGGGCAGGTAGAGGTCGGTCAACGGTGGGGGGCCCTGGCGGTGGGGGTCGGTGGCGGTGATGAAGACGGCATCGAGCGTGCCGGGTTCAGCGCCCCAGGTGACGGCGACGTCGTATCCGGTCGCCTCGCCGAGGCGGTGCAACTGTTCGGGCGTGGCGGTTTCGGGAGTCGCGGTGGCTTGGGCGAGTGCGTCGGCTAGGGGTAACCCGGCGGCGAGGGCGTGTTCGATGTGGACGTCGGTGATCAGTCCGGCGCGGGGGATCTCGGTGATGCGGACGTTGGCTGGACGTTGCGACATCAACTGGGTGTGCAGTCCTCGCAGGCCTGCGCATTGGGTCCACGTCCGGGCGGGTGCGGTGGCCAGCGAGCGCATCGGCGTGGGGGTCTTGTGGACGATTACGTCGTAGCGGTACCGGGTCAGTTCGTTGTCGGCCGATCCGCGTTTGACTTGGATGTCGAGTCCGGCCACCGACCGCTGGTCGGCGGCCCAGGTGGTGAAAAACTCTGGGGCCAGCAGTAATTCGGGTTCGCTGACCATGGCGCGGTGGACTCGTTGGCGGATCTCGGCGGTGTCGGTGGCGGTGCGGGCGAGCGCTACACCGATTTGGAACGCACCCTGCAGAGTGTGGTTACGGACGTCGCCGATGAACAGTGATCCGCCGGGGGCCAGCAGATCCATGGCGTTGTCGATGAGGTCGGCCAGGTATCCCGCGTTGGGGAAGTACTGGACGACCGAGTTGACGATGATGGTGTCGAAGTGGCCCTGCGGCAGTGTCTCGATGACGTGGGCGGGCTGGGTCAGCAGCTGGACCCGATCACGCCACGGGATCTGCAACTGCTCCAGCGAGCGCGCGAGCTTGTCGATGGCGACCGCCGACATGTCGGTGGCGACATAGCTTTCACACTGCGGGGCGATCTGTGACAACAGCAGCCCCGAACCTGCGCCGATCTCCAACACTCGCCGCGGCTGCAGCGCCATGATCCGATCCACTGTGGCCGAACGCCACTCCGCCATCTCCTCGAGCGGAATCGGATCATCGGTGTAGCTGCTGTTCCAGCCCCGGAAATCCGAGCCGAACCCCGACATCCCGACCTCGGCGCCGTATAGCTCGTCGTACGCGTGTTCCCACTCTCCGACGATTTCGGCGTCGTGGTCGGCGGTGGTGGTGTGCTCGAGGGTGATGTAGGCGATGAGGTGGGCGCCGGTGTTGCTGTGGTGCACGGTGGCGGCGGCCTGGGTGACCTGCGGGCAGGCCAGCAGGGTGTTTTCGATTTCGCCCAGTTCGATGCGCTGTCCGCGCAGTTTGATCTGGGTGTCGGCGCGGCCCAGATAGTCCAGGGTGCCAGTGGGGGTCCAGCGCACCAGGTCGCCGGTGCGATACATGCGCGCCCCGGCGCCTCCGTAGGGGTTGGCCACGAACCGTTCCGCGGTCAACTCCACCCGGCCCACATAGCCGCGTGCCAGCGCGGGCCCGCCCAGATACAGCTCGCCCACCACCCCGACCGGCGCCGGGTTCAGCCGCGCATCGAGCACCAGCACGCACACCCCCGGGATCGGGGCGCCGATGCTAACCGGCTGCCCCGCCGACAGCTTCGCGCCGGTGGCCCAGATGGTGGTCTCGGTGGGGCCGTAGGCGTTGAACATCCGCCGACCCGGCGCCCAGGCGGCCACCAACTCTCCCGGGCAGGCCTCCCCGGTGGTGATCAGCGTGTCCACTCCTTCTAACCGGGCCCGATCCAGCGACGACAGCACCGTCGGGGTCAACACCGCCGCGTTGACCTGCTGGTCTTGCAGCAACGTGGTCAACGCCTCCCCGGCGTACGCCTCCGGCGGCGCCACCACCAACGCCGCCCCCGACCCCACCGCCAACAACAACTCGCCGACTGACACATCAAAGGTCGGCGAGGCCACCATCAGGACCCGCGCATCCGCGCCCAACCCGAAGGCCTCGCGTAGCGCGGCCACCCCCAGCAGACCGGCGTGGCTGACCGCCACCCCCTTGGGGGCACCGGTGGACCCCGACGTGAAGATCACATGGGCGGTGTTGTCCACTCCCAGCGGCGCCAGCCGGTCGGCGTCGGTAATCGGATCCCCGGACCGCGCGGACACGTCCAGACCATCGATGCGCAGCACCGGGCGCGCGCCGGCCCCGGCCAGGGTGTCGGCACCACAGGTCAACACACGCACCGCCCCCACCGTGTCCAACACCGTGGCGATCCGCTCGACCGGATGGGCCCGATCCACCGGCACATACACTCCACCGGCCTTGACCACGGCCCACCACGCCACCACCAACTCCACACACCGATCCATCGCCACGCCCACCGCACGCTCCGGACCCACCCCCGCCTCGATCAGCACCCGCGCCAACCGCGTCGACCACTCATCAAGCTCGCGATACGACAGCTCCCGCGCACCGTCGACGATCGCCACCGCGTCCGGGTCCGCCGCCACCGCCGCGGCCAACAACTGCGGCGCGACCCCCATCGGCGCCCCCACACCAGTACCACTCCACCTCGACAGCACCAGATCACGCTCACCGCGATCCAGCAGCGACACGTCCCCCACCACCACCGACGCATCCGTCACTACCGCCTCGATCAGCCGCCCAAACCAGGTGACCAACCGCTCGATGGTGACCCGTTCATACAAATCCGTGGCATACGTCACCACCCCGGCGGCCATCGGCGCTGCCGGGTCCTTGGTGGGCACCTCGCTCAGCTCGAAATCCAGGTCGAACTTGGCGGTGCGGATGAACGCCGTCAGCGGCTCGACGCTGACTTCGTCGAACGCCAACGCCTCGGGGCGCACGTTGTTCTGGAAGACCATTAGCACCTGAAACAGCGGATGATGCGCCGTGGAGCGCACCGGGTTGAGCTGCTCGACTAGCCGCTCGAACGGAACATCCTGGTTGCTGTAGGCATCCAGCGCCTTCTGACGCACCTGCTGAAGCACATCGCTGAACCGGTGCTGAGAATTGACACCCACCCGCAGCACCCACGTGTTGACGAAGAACCCGACTAGATCGTCGAGCGCCTGATCCAGTCGCCCGGCGATCGGCGTGCCCATCACCACGTCCTCACCCACCCCGACTCGGTGCAACAGCACCGCCATGACGGCCTGTAACACCATCGAGGCCGTCGCGTTGTGCGCCGCCGCCACCCGCTTGACCCCCGCCCACGCTTGCTGGTCGATGCGCACATCCACCCCATCACCGCTGTAACTGGGCAGCGGCGGGCGGGCCCGATCCGCCGGCAGCGACACCACCTCCGGCAGATCAGCCAACTCCTGACGCCAGTACCGCAACTGACCAGCAATCACACTGTCCGGATCAGACTCCGCCCCCAACAACTCCTGTTGCCACAACGTGTAATCCACATACTGCACCGCCAACGGCGCCCACTGTGGGGCCCAGCCCTGCCGCCGCGCCCGATACGCCTCGGCCATATCCCTGACCATCGGGGCCAGTGACCACCCATCAAAAGCGATGTGGTGCACCACAATCCCCACCACATGCTGCTCGGGCCCCACCGAATAAATCTGCGCACGAATCGGGATCTCCGCCGACAAATCGAACCGATACCCCACCAGCGCCACCAACTCGCCGGCCAGATCGTGCTCCGGCAACGACACCACCGCCGCGCCCTCGCGCCGCCACATCCCCGCCTGGGCCGGCAACACCTCCTGGAACGGCACACCGTCAATGTCGGGAAATATGGTGCGCAGCGATTCGTGGTGGGCAATGACATCATCGAGGGCCGCGCCCAGCGCCTCGGCATCCAGCGGCCCACGGATCCGAAAAGCGGTCGGCATGTTGTAGGTCGCCACCGCGCCCTCGAACCGGTTGAGGAACCACAATCGGCTCTGGGCAAACGACAGCGGAACCACCGCGGGCCGCTGGCCGGCCACCAACGGCTTACGCCGCCCCGCCGCCCCACTGATACGGGGCGCTAACTGGGCCACCGTGGGCGCGTCGAACAAGGCGCGCACCGCAAGGCCGGCATCCAGGCCGGTGTTGATCGCGGCGATCACCCGCATCGCCGACAGCGAATCCCCGCCCAACTCGAAAAACGAGTCGTCGACCCCGACCCGCTCGACACCCAGTACCTGGGCGTAGATGCCGGCCAGGATCTCCTCGACCGCGCTGGCCGGGGCGCGGTAACGATCGCCATCGCGGTATTCGGGTGCCGGCAGCGCACGGGTGTCCAGTTTGCCGTTGACCGTCACCGGCAGCGCCTCCACCACCACCACCGCGGCCGGGACCATGTAGGCCGGTAGCCCCTCGGCCAGCGCGGTCCGCGCCCCGGCCGGGTCGACTGCCCCGGTGACGTAACCGACCAGGCGCTTGTCGCCGGGGCGGTCCTCGCGGGCGATGACCACCGCCTGCTCTACCCCGTCCAGCCCGGCCAACACCGCCTGAACTTCACCGAGCTCGATGCGATACCCGCGGATCTTGACCTGCTCATCAGCGCGCCCCAGATACCGCAGCTGCCCATCAGCGCCCCAACACACCAGATCCCCGGTGCGATACATCCGCGCCCCGGGCCCCCCGAACGGACTCGCCACAAACCGCGACGCGGTCAACCCGGCCCGGCGCACATACCCACACCCCACACCGCGGCCGGCCACATACAACTCACCGACCACCCCCGCCGGCACCGGTCGCAACCACCCATCCAGCACAAACAACGCCGCGCCGGGCACCGGCGAGCCGATCGGCGGCGCCCCCGACCCCGCCCTCAGTGGCGCACTCATCGACGCATACACCGTGATCTCGGTCGGGCCGTAGGCGTTGATCATCACCCGCCCGGGCGCCCACCGATCCACCACCTCCACCGGGCAGGGCTCACCGCCGATCACCAACGCCGCCGACTCCAAACCCTGCGGTGAGAGCATCCGGACCGCCGAAGGGGTTTGACTTAACACGCTGACCTGTTCAGCAACCAGTAAGGCGTGGAAGTCGTCCGGTGAGCCCGCCACCGACTCGGGCACCACCACCAGCCGCCCGCCGTGCAACAGCGCACCCCAGATCTCCCACACCGAGAAGTCGAACGCATACGAGTGACACTGCGTCCACACCTGCCCCGGCGCCAGCTCCAAACCGGCATCCAGTGAGTCGAACAGCCGGGTGACGTTGTGGTGGGTGACCGCCACCCCCTTGGGGACACCGGTGGTGCCCGAGGTGTAGATGATGTGGGCGAGGTCCTCGGGAGCCGGCGCCGGCAACGCGGTACTGGGTTGGGAGTCAACAGCGGGGTCGTTGACATCGATGACCGCCAGCTCGCACCCGTCCAGCCGGTCGGCCAGCCCGGTGGTGGTGATCGCGGCGATCGGCGCGGCATCGGCGACCATGAACCCGATCCGGGCCGGCGGCACCGCCGGGTCGATCGGCAGATACGCCGCCCCGGTCTTGAGCACCGCCAAAATCGCCACGATCGCCTCAGCCGACCGGGTAAACAGCAGCGCCACACACTGCCCCGGGCCCACCCCCTGGCCGGCCAACAGGTGCGCCAACCGGTTAGCGGCCTCATCCAGCTCGCGGTACGTCAGTGAGCGGCCTTCGAAGGTCACCGCCACCGCCTCGGGCGTGCGCGCGACTTGCGCGGCGAACAACACCGGAATCGACACCCCGGTCGCCGGCTGGGTCAACACCGCCCGATTACCGATCTCATCCAGCCCGGCGTGCTCACCGGCATCCAGCACATCCATCGACGACAACCGCCGGGTGGGATCGGCGGTCATCGCCACCAACACCCGCTGTAGCCGCTCGATCAGCGCCTCGATGCTGGCCGCGTCGAACACATCGGTGTCGTATTCGATGCGCAGGCCCAGCTCAGCGCCGGGCATGGCCTGCAGCGTCAGCGGGTAGTGGTTGTATTCGCGGGCGGTGAACTCGGAGATGGCCAACTCGCCGGCACCCGACAACGCGGCGGTGTCGACCGGGTAGTTCTCGTAGACGAAAAGGGTGTCGAACAGTTGGTCGTGACCGGTGGCGCGGTGGATCTCGGGTAGCGCCAGGTGCTGGTGCTCCAGGGTTTCGTTGTTGGTGTTGTGCAGTTGGTCGAGCAGCTCGGCGGTGGTGGTTGCCGGCGTGCAGGTGGCCCGCACTGGCACGGTGTTGATCAACAGGCCCACCATCGATTCCGCGCCGGCCACCTCGGCTGGCCGCCCCGAGACCGGGGTGCCGAAGGCGACATCATGGTGGCCGGTCAGCCACATCAGCAGCTGCGCCCAGCCGGCCTGCAGCACGGTGTTGACGGTGGTGTGTTGCGAGCGCGCCAGCTCGCTCAGGGCCCGCGTGGTCTGCTCAGACACCCCAGACGAGGCAACGCCGCGCCGCCCGAGCCCTAACCCGGCTGGCGGGCCCACCAGGGTGGGGGTGTCAAAACCGGCCAACACCTCACGCCAGGCGGCGTGGGCGGCATCAAGGTCTCGATCGGCCAGCCAGGTGACAAACCTGCGATACGACCCGGCCGCGGGTAGCCGCTGTTCGTGATAGCTGGCGAATATTTCCTGCAGCAGGATCGGCATCGACCAGCCATCCACCACGATGTGGTGAAAGGTCAGCACACACCGGTGCCGGTCTTTTGCGGTGCGGATCAACGCCGCTCGAACGGCCGGCGGGTGGGCGAGGTCGCAGACCGCGGCGCGTTCAGCGGCGCACACCCGCTGGATCTGCTCGTCGGGGTCCGGGTCGTCCTCGCTGAGGTCGACATACTGCCACGCCGCCATGGGATCGGCGGGGATGATCTGCACCGGCTCGTCGAACTGTGAGCTGAAGCGGGCCGCCAGGTTGGGATGGCGGTTGACCACGGTGTGCACCGCCTCGCGCAGGCGGTCGGGGTCGAGCGGGCCGGTGACGGTGATGTCCAGCTGCATCGCATACACATCGTCGTCGTTCCCCTGCGTGCTGCTGGCGTGGAAGAGCAGTCCCCGCTGCATCGGGGTCAGCGGCAAGATATCGGCGATGCGGTATTGCTGCTGCAGCTCATTGATCTGCTGCTGGCTAAGGCGGGCAGGGTCGATATCAGAGGGCGTCAACCCGCCCCCACCGGCTCGCACATGCGCGCAGATGCCGGCCAGGGCGTCAAACCACAACTGGCTCAGCCCGCTGACCTGAGCCTCGTCAATTGCTGATGTCGCCCACGTCCAGGTGGCGTGCAGGTGCGGGCCGGTGTCGGTGTCGACGGTGCCGGCGTTGAGTCCCACGGTGTGGGCCAGTGGCATGGGCACCGCGGTGGCGGCGCCGGTGACCGAGAGGCCGTCTTGGCTGACCTGCCATAGATCGCCGGACATGTCGGCGGCGGCGGCGCCGAGCCGTCCGAGGTAGTTGAATCCGATCGCCGGGTCGGACCCGGCCAGGTCAATGTCGGTGTTCAAATAGCGCAGCAGACCATAGGTCAGACCGTCCGGGAGGGCCCGCAGTTGTTCTTTGGCGTCTTTGATCACCGCCCCTAGTGCGGTCTCGCCGGCGATCACCTGCGCCCAGCCCAGCCCAGCCACGGTCAGCGATATCGGGTATTTGGTGGTGAACCAGCCCACGGTGCGGGACAGGTCGATATCGGGGGACAGGTCCTCGTTGCGGCCGTGGCCCTCCACATCGATGCCGATCGGCGCGCCGCCGGTGCCCAAAAACTCCGCCCACGCTAAGCCGTAGGCGATCAACAAAATGTCGTGTATCCCGGCGTGAAACGCCGCCGGCACGTCACCCAAAAGCAGGCGGGTGGTCTCGGCATCCAGCTCCACCGACAACTGCCCGGCGCTGGCATAGGTGTCCAGCTCGGGTTGGACCGCCGGCAGCGCGGCCGGGGTTGCGGCCACGTGTTTCCAGGTGTCGGCCTGATCGACGACCGCTGAGGCGTGCGCGTGCTCACTTAGCAGCGACGCCCACCGGGCAAACGATGTGCCCGCCGTCGGCAGCGCTATCGGCTGCCCGCTGTGATGCTGGGCCCAGGCGATGTTGAGGTCTTCGAGCAGAATCCGCCAGGACACCGCGTCGACGGCCAGGTGGTGAATGATCAACACCAACTGGCCGGTGGAGGCCACCCACAGTGCGCTGAGCATCACCCCGGTGGCCGGGTTCAACCGCGACCGCGCCCCCACCAGCGCCTCATCGGACAACACATCCACCGATTGCAGGCATCCGCCGGCATCCACCGACCCGGCCTCGGGCACCTGCAACGACCAGCCCCCGGCGCCGCCATCATCGACGCGCAGCCGCAGCATGGCATGCCGATCCAGCAAGGCCTGCAACACCACGACCACGTCGGCCTGGCTGACTGCGGCGGGGGCTTGCACCACCACCGTCTGGTTGAACTGCTCCACCGGGCCGTCCACGCTGTGCAGCCAGCGCATGATCGGGGTGGCCACCACCGGCCCGATACCCGCATCGATCGGGCCAGCCTCACCGTCGGTCACCGCGGCTACCCGGGCCAGCCGGGCCACGGTCTGCTCGACGAAAATGTCGCGCGGGCGACACGTCAGCCCGGCCGCGCGGGCCCGCGCCACCACCTGCATCGACAAAATGCTGTCCCCGCCGAGGTCGAAGAACGAGTCGTCGACCCCGACCCGTTCGAGCCCGAGGACTTGGGCGTAGATGCCGGCCAGGATCTCCTCGATGGCGGTGGCCGGGGCGCGGTATTGATCGGCGTCCTGGTATTCGGGTGCCGGCAGGGCGCGGGTGTCCAGTTTGCCGTTGACCGTCAACGGCAGCGCCTCCAACACCACCACCGCGGCCGGCACCATGTAGGCCGGTAGCCCCTCGGCCAGCGCGCTCCGCGCCCCGGCCGGGTCGACTGCCCCGGTCACCGACTCGGTGACATAACCCACCAGGCGTTTGTCGCCGGGACGGTCCTCGCGGGCGATCACCACCGCCTGCTCGACCCCGTCCAGTGCGGCCATTGCGGCTTGGATCTCGCCGAGTTCGATGCGATAGCCGCGGATCTTGACCTGCTCATCAGCGCGCCCCAGATACCGCAGCTGCCCATCAGCACCCCAACACACCAGATCCCCGGTGCGATACATCCGCGCTCCGGGCCCGCCGAACGGACACGCCACAAACCGCGATGCGGTCAACCCCGACCGGCGCAGATACCCATACGCCACGCCGCGGCCGGCCACATACAACTCTCCGACCACACCGGCGGGCACCGGTCGCAACCACCCATCCAGCACAAACAACGCCGCGGTCGACACCGGCGAGCCGATCGGCACCACAGCTGCCTCCGACCCCGGTGTCAGCGGCGCGCTCATCGACGCATACACCGTGGCCTCGGTGGGGCCGTAGGCGTTGATCACCACCCGCCCGGGCGCCCACCGATCCACCAGCTCGGCCGGGCAGGCTTCCCCGCCGAGCAGCAACGCCGTCGAATCCAAACCCTTCGGTGACAACATCCCCACCGCCGACGGAGTCTGGGTGAGCACGCTGACTTTTTCACTGATCAGCAAGGCGTGGAAGTCCTCTGGTGAGCCGGCCACCGACTCGGGCACTACCACCAGCCGCCCACCACCCAGCAGCGCAGCCCAGATCTCCCACACCGAGAAGTCGAACGCATAGGAGTGGCACTGCGTCCACACCTGTGCCGCCGGCAGGTGGGTGGGTGATGACTCCGTTAAGTGGGTCAGGTTGTGGTGGGTGACCGCCACCCCCTTGGGGACACCGGTAGTGCCCGAGGTGTAGATGAGGTAGGCAATGTCGTCTGCCGCGGGTGCCGGCAAGGCGGTGCTGGGTTGGGAGTCCACAGCGGGGTCGTCGACATCGATGACCAGCAGGTCGCACCCATCCAGCCGGTCGGCCAGCCCGGTGGTGGTGATCGCGGCGATCGGCGCGGCATCGGCAAGCATGAACTCGATACGGGCCGCCGGCAGCGCGGGGTCGATCGCCAGATAGGCCGCCCCAGTTTTGAGCACCGCCAGCATGGCCACGACGGCCTGGGCTGAGCGCTCCAACAGCAGCGCCACACACTGCCCCGGGCCCACACCCTGGCCAACCAGCAGGTGCGCCAACCGGTTAGCGGCCTCATCGAGTTCCCGGTACGTCAGTGAGCGGCCCTCGAAGGTCACCGCCGCCGCCTCGGGGGAGCGCTGCACGTGTTTGGCCAACAGCACCGGAACCGACACCGCGGGGGGTGCGGGCTGGGTCAACACCGCCCGGTTACCGATCTCATCCAGCCCGGCGAGCTCACCGGCATCCAGCACATCCATCGACGACAACCGCCGGGTGGGATCAGCGGTCATCGCCGCCACCACCCGCTGTAGCCGCTGGATCAGCGTTTGGATGCTTTCCGGGTCGAACACGTCGGTGCGAAATTCCACCGTCCCGCCGATCCCGGCGGGCTCACCGGCATGGGTCCAGCGTTCGGCCAACGAAAACGCCAGGTCCACACGCGCGGTGTGGGTGTCCACCGGCATCTGGGTGACCTGCAGATCACCCAACGCCAGCCCGGCGGCAGGGTCGTTGTTGTCGTGCCCGGGAAGGTTCTGCCAAGCCAACATCACCTGCACCAGCGGGTGATGGGTCAGGGATCGGGTGGGGTTGAGCCGATCAACAATCACCTCAAAGGGCACGTCTTGATGCTCGTAGGCGGCCAGGCTGCGCTGTTGCACCTGGGCCAGCAACTCGGCGACGGTGGGATCCCCGGCCAGATCAACCCGCAACACCAAGGTGTTGACGAAAAACCCGACCAGCTCATCGAGCGCGGGGTCGCGGCGCCCGGCGATCGGGAATCCCACCGCCACATCGGGGCTGGCGCTGCTCTTGGACAGCAACACCGCCAGGGCGGCCTGGATCACCATGAAACTGGTCGCGTTGTGCTCACGGGCCACCTCACGCACCCGCTGCTGCAACTCCACCGGCCAATCCACCGCCACACTGGCCCCGCACTGATCGGCAACCAGCGGATAGGGCCGATCGGTGGGCAGCGCCAAGCGCTCGGGCATCCCGGCCAGCGCACCCTGCCAGTAGGCCAGCTGCGCGGCAATCGGGCTGTGGCTGTCGGCCAGATCACCAAACTGCGCGCGCTGCCACAGCGTGTAATCGACATACTGCACCGCCAACGGCGCCCAACCCGGGGCCCGCCCCGCACACCGGGCGGCATACGCCACCCCCAGATCACGCGCCAGCGGGGTCAGCGACCAGCCGTCGGCGGCGATATGATGCACTGCGGCCACCAGCACGTGGTCGTCCTCGGCGACGCGGAAAAGTGTTGCCCGCAACGGGATCTGGGTCGCCAGGTCAAACGTGTGACGCGCCGCGGTGTCGATGGCCTCACCCAGCCGGGTTGCCGGCCAGCCGGTGGCATCAACGACCTGCCAACCGAAGTCGGCCCGCTCGGCCGCCACCACCTCCTGGAGCGGCACACCGTCAATGTCGGGAAATACGGTTCGCAGTGATTCGTGGCGGGCGATGACATCACCAAGGGCCGCCCCCAACGCGTCGGCATCCAGGCGCCCGCTCAGCTGCAACGCCACCGCCATGTTGTAAACCGGTGAGGGCCCCTGCAGCTGGTCGATGAACCACAACCGGCTCTGGGCAAACGACAGCGGAACCACCGCGGGCCGCTGGCCGGCCACCAACGGCTC